>Ga0099364_10002338_pt1 | contig 30384 bp, 26 predicted proteins | sample TergutTh196P3_FD_73070 | JGI IMG/M metagenome (GOLD analysis project Ga0099364, IMG submission 73070) | Microcerotermes parvus P3 segment gut microbial communities from Pointe-Noire, Republic of the Congo - Th196 P3 | ecosystem: Host-associated > Arthropoda: Insects > Digestive system > Gut ...
CCAAGCATAAATATCAGGATATACATAATAGAACCCGCCCGGAGTCCCCCCCGGTATGGCTGTCTCTAATGCTTCAAGGGTTTCAAAGTCGCCCATCAAGGTGCCTATACTTCCGGCCTCCCCCTGTATGCCTTGAATACCCTGAATACCTTGAAGACCCACATCACCTGTAGGGCCTGTATCACCGGTATCTTACACGCCATAAACCAAACCGACTACAACCACAATGGAATAAAGAAAGTAGATAAAAACTAATGACAGATAAAGGAGAGAAAACTGACAGAAATTGACCTTTGCATTTGGTTATCAACTAAACACAATGATTATAATGGGGAAAAAATTCAAACAGGTAAAGAGTCGTTTTCACTTAAAAAATAGAGTGCATCAAAAACGCATCAAAGGTGCTACAATTTGTAACTAGACTTTTAAAATAGCGTGTGATAATATCTGTAATATGGGAGCAAATCTCAGAGTGTTAAGGGGAATATATTTTATCAACAAGGATAAAATTACGCAAAATAACTCTAGATTACTCAAAAGACTATCAAAATTACGAAAGTTATCATTGATTTAACGCGATAAGTGTGGTAATGTGTAAAATAGGATTGTATCCTAAAAAATAAAGGATTCGCTTTTTAAAAGAGAGCGGATTTTTTTGTACATAGTAAAGTGAGGTTAAAAATGTTGTACTGTTTAAAGATACTATAAAAACCCTATTTTTCATTAATGGCTTAGCACAAATTATAAAAAGCGGCGTTGTTAAGCTAAAGCAGTGTTTAAATCTATATCACGGTTAAAGTAGTAGGTAAACTATTTTGGGCGTTTGATTTTAGATGACAAAAATTCAGACAAAAACTTAGATAATTCTTTAGTTTTCTTAATAACCTGCTCTTTAGTTGGAGGGTTAACAACGATAACAGTATAATCTTCTAGCTTGTCTTTTTTACTCATAAAGCCCGCCTCAAAAAGTTTTATTAAAAACTTATGAGGCAGGGCTTGTTTCATATGTAATGATAAGAAAAAAACCATACAGCCTTTTAGGGGCAGTATGGTTTTTAGTTTGCATATAAATATATAATTTACGGCGAAAGGGGTGTCATAAATGAAAAAATACGGCTACATCAGAGTATCATCAAAAGACCAAAACGAGGACAGACAGCTTTTAGCAATGAAAAAGCTGAGAATAACAAAAGGTTGTTTGTTTACCGAAAAGAAAAGCGGAGAAGATTTTAACCGCGGGGAATACTTGCGAATGTTAGAGCTTATGCAAGAGGGTGATTTGCTGTATATCAAGAGCATAGACCGCTTAGGAAGAAACTACGAGGAGATAATCGACCAGTGGCGCGTACTTACCAAAGAAAAAGGTATTGATATTGTTGTGCAAGATATGGAGTTATTGGACACACGCAGGGAAAAGAACCTACTGGGAACTTTTATCGCAGATTTGGTCTTACAAGTGCTGTCTTTTGTTGCCCAAAGTGAGCGTGAAAGCATAAAAGAACGCCAAAAAGAGGGCATTGCAGTTGCTAAGGCTAAAGGAGTTAGGTTTGGCAGACCAGTAAAAGAAAAGCCCGAAAATTTCGAAAAACTTGTTAAACGGTGGGAAAGAGGTACGATAAGCACAAAAGAGATAGTAAATGCTTGTGATATGGGGCGTTCCACTTTTTACGCAAGGTATAGAGAACATAAGCTTTTGGAGCGAAAAGGCAAAAAATGAACCGTCCAATAAAGTATACTTTTCTGGACGGTTACTTTGCATCTTAAATTATAGCAAGTTCCCTCGAACTTTGCAACAACTTCCCATTTAAAATGCTAAAAATTTACAAAAAATTTACCAATTGTTTAAAATCAGTACGAAAAGACACCCAGTTATTGGACAGATTGAGTGCTTTTTTACGCTGAATGACTAGTCCAGAAAAGTATACTTTTTTGGATAGGTTGCGTTGGATAAGACGGGTAGTATGAGATTTAACTCAAACTGTATAACAAGTTATCGAGTTTACTTTGATTGGTTGTTGTTTTGGTGGATGGATATACCGTTAACTAAGACAATTCCGATATATCAACAACATAAAAGGAGCTCTCAAATGCAAAAAATTACCCCCAAAAAGGCACTCGCAGTAGTGCTGACACTAACATTGTTGGTGTCCACCCTGTTTGTTGTTACCGCGTTTGCGGCGAACAACGAGCTAAAAGTTACTGTCGGAAATGTATCCGGCAAAGCCGGACAATCTGTTTCCGTCCCCGTGACGGTTTCAGACAATCCTGGATTAGTTCAGTTTTATTCTGAGCTAATCTACGACACAAGCAAGCTCACACTTGAAAGCATTATAGCTGGAGCTGTATTCACTGACGCTGCACACGGAAACAATTTAAGTGTTTCGCCATTTGCCCTTAACTGGGACATGTCCACGGCAAGTTCAAATAACATTAGCAATGGTGTTATCGTTACCCTAAATTTTATTATTAAAGATGACGTAGCGCTTGGAGAAATCCCTGTTACCGTTACGCCGTCATACATTGCCGATTTTAACTTGGAACGGGTTGATTTTGAGGCAATAGAAGGAAAGGTGGTAGTACAACCTCCTGCTGTGGAAAGTATTGAAATGAAATCTCAGCCTGCTAAAACCAGTTACAAAGAGGGCGAAGCTCTTGATGTTGTTGGTGCAAAAATCACCGTCAACTACGACAATGGAACGACAAAGGAAGTCGAAATCACAGATTCGATGGTTAGTGGGTATGCACCTACTCCTGGTCAAAAGACAATTACTGTCACTTACAACGAAAATGGCGTTACAAAAACCACTACTTTCAATGTAACCGTTGCACCTAAAGGCGTATCTGACGTTACACTTAAATCCGCTCCGACAAAAATTGAATACATTGAAGGACAAAATATCGCGGTTGCCGGAGCAAAAATCACAGTCTCTTACGACAACAATACATCAGAGGACATTGATGTAACTGCGGATATGCTAAGCGGTTATGACGCAAACGAAATCGGTACGCAGACAGTTACAGTCACATATGGTGCTAAGACAACTACATTTGACATTACTGTTATAGCTAAAACACTTACTGGTATTTCTCTGGACACAACAAATGCAAAGGTGACTTATTTAGTAGGAACGGAGCTTGATGTTAGCGGACTTGTTATTATTGCCTCATATGATAATGGCATTCCTGTGAATATCTTAGCAACGGCTGACTTGGTAACAGGATTTGACAAGAATACGCTAGGCACACAAATTCTGGTTGTTACTTATGAGGAATTTACCGCAGAATATGAAGTAGAGGTTGCCGAGGAAATTGAGGATACAACAAAACCTACTTCTGAGCCTACTAGAGTTCCGTCAAGTGAAAACGAGGATGACCTTAGCTTTCCAAGTACAACAAAAACAACAACAGTACTTAGCACTTCTGATAATACCTATAGCGTTTCTTCTGGTGACGATAGTCAAACTGCTAACGCCAAAGACACTCCGAAAACATCGGATAATTCGCAAATAACAATTTATGCTGTGTTATCTTTGTTATCGGCAACAGCATTGATTGCAATGGTGGTTTCCAGTAAAAAGAAGAGCGTAAAACAATAAATAATTTTGAGCATAGAGTAATTCATTGAAATGCTCTATGCTACTTTTGTTTTTGAAAGGAACAAAACAATGAAACGTATTACTTCAATATTTTTGTGCGTAGTTATAATATTAACTTCGCTAGGTTTGATGTCGGTTAGTGCCGCTACAGTGGTAACTGCAACCGAGGATCCCTCTACTCGCATTACCGGTGACGTAAACAATGACGGCGTGGTAGACCCAACTGACGTTGCCTATTTGCGCCGCTATCTTGCCCGTTGGGACGGATACGTAATCAACGAGGAGAACGCTGACATTAACGGTGATGGGGAAGTAGACCCCACCGATGTTGCTTTTTTGCGCCGTCACTTAGCTCGTTGGGAAGAGTATTTAGTTCTTAGGGAGCAAGAGCCTGAACCGCCAGAAGTGCTTTACTCTGTAACAGACATTAAAGCAATTGATGCAAGCGCTGTATCTGTAGAAATATCGTCAGAAACAGAGTGCTATTTAGATGTTGTAATTCTAAAAGATGTGACAGGTACTAGCCTTGATTGGGCAACTGGCGGCGAATTGGCAAATGGTAAAACGTATGTTGAAAGCGCTATAGATAAAGAGTTCGTCGAGGTTTCATTTGAAAATTCAATTCCCGAGTATTTTGTAGTTGTAGCCGTACTTTTGGATACAGATGGAAGAATGCTGTGTGAGCCATACACTTTCATTGAATATACAAGAGCTTATGAGGGATATTTAGCACAAACTACTCATGACTTTGAAGCCGAAAGAGTTGTTAATTTAGACGAAACTGCGGATAATAACTTTTTAGTTCTCAAAAATGGTATTCCTCAAATTCAAGCAGGAGAAAACGGCAAGAATTTACTTGACAATTCAGAAGTTGCCAATGGCAAATATATTTTTTCAAATACTGATACGGCAATATCGTCACTTAATGCAGGGGACGAATTTGCTTTGCTTAGCGAAGATGGTACTCAAGTTTACTTGATTCAAGTCGTTTCAATTGCCAATAACAATGGAATAATTACGATTAATGCAAGCTCTAGCCCAGAATTGTTAGGCTTTGTTGATTATATTAAGATTGACACCGAGATAGAGCTTGAAGAAGGCGCTGTTGATATGAGTGAGGCTGACGAAGGCGTAGTATGGCTAGAGGACCCAAGTGATCCCGAATATACATTTGATATTGAAGATTACTACGAAGGTCGCCAAACGCTTGCTGAATTCGATGCTGCAGACGAAGAATTTGTAAGTCATGGAGCTATGATTTCTCCTTTTGCTGATATTGATGTTGGAGGTTCTGTCAAAAAGGATATTAGTTATGGGATAAGATTCGAAAAAGGTTTTTTCAGAGCGACAGGTAAGGTCACTGGAGCTGTCAAAGCCTCAGTAAGAGTAGTCTATGACATAATAATATTCGGTGCAGATTACTTTGAAATAAAAATAACTACATCAATAGAACTTGAAGCGCAACTAAAAGCAGAAATTTTTCGCGATAACGACGAAAATAGCTCCACAATTACACTTGGAACGATATATTTTCCAACGCCTATTGTAGGCGTGGGTATTGAAGCAAAATTAACAGCTCCGATACGCTGGGAGGCTAGTGCAGGGGTTGTCGCTAAAGCTACAGCGAAAGTTGAAGTTGGATTCAAATATGGGAGTAATGGATATCAACCAATAAATTCAAAAAATTTGTCGGCGGATATTTATGCTGAAGGAGAAGCTTCAATCAAATTCGGTCCAAAACTATCGCTTGGAATTAATGTTTTGGGCAACGGTTTGACAGCCTCTTTGTATGCAGAGGCTGGCGTTGAAGTTAAGGGCACAGCTACGTATAACCAAACTCCTGAATGGACAACAGATGACAACAGGCATATGTGTACTCTTTGTGCCAAAATTGAAGTAGATAGATTTATTGGCACTGGATTTGAGTGTAAAGCTTCACTTTTGGGAATATTGAAGTGGGAGAAAAACATCACATTTGCTGAATGGCGCGCTCATTTAGGTGAGTTCCATGCATCAATAATCAGTCCTGCTGACAGTCCATATGGTGGAAGATTCAGATTTGGATTCGGTGAATGTCAGAACAACGAGTACCGAGATGGGGTAGGAAAATTAAGCGGAAATGTAAAAGATGCTGTTGTTAATCAAACGATTTCTAATGTGAGCATAACAGCTTTTTCTGGAATAACGCAGGTTGCTTCCACTGCCTCTGATTACCGTGGGAATTATGAACTCAATTTGTCACCTGGACGGTATGTTGTAAAAATTCGAGCGACAAATTACAAACCATTTGATGTATCCGTTACTATAGAAAGTGGTCGTATCAACTATCTAGAAACATTATTAATGATTGTTGGTGGTTCTGGAAACGGAACAGCAAGTGGCACAATAAAAAACGCTACAGATGCGGTGTCAATTTCTGACGCAACTCTTAAAGTTCGTATAGGTTGGGGAAATACACAAGACGATGAGATTATAAAAACCGTAACTACTGACAGTAACGGTAAATACGAAATAACTTTGCCGTACGGTCACTACACTATAACCGCGTCAAAAGACGGTTTTATTACTGGAAGTTTCAATATCATAACTGGACGGGAACATTTTGAGCGAAACTTCTCGTTGTCACCAATATCAGAAATAGACGGAGAAAACTATAAAATCGTCCTTGAATGGGGTATGTATCCTTACGATTTGGATTCACATATCGTAGCGTCAGACACTCACGTTTATTACAGCAATATGAGTGCACCTTTTGTATGGCTAGATATTGACGATATAGACTCGTATGGACCGGAAACTATTACAATAGAAAATCTTGCCGCTTTAGGCGAATTTACGTTTTATGTTCACGATTATTCTAACAGGTATGATAGTTATGAAGCGTTATCGCTTGCAAACTCTGGGGCAACGATTAGAGTGTACAAAGGTAACCAATTGCTAAGAACTTACAATGTACCAACAAATAGAGATGGTACAGTTTGGAGTGTATTTTCGATGGGTGCAGACGGGCAAATAACGGATATCAATTCCTTTGCTTACGAAAGCAACTCATCAAATGTTGGGCGCTCATCTATGTTTGAAGCGTTTTCATTTATGCATATACCGCTAAAGGACTATGAACTTGCTGCCTGATTAATTTAGCTACACCGAAAACCATTAAACCATGCTCAAGAATTGCCGGTTGGCAGCTCCTGAGCATGGTTAAGTCATTAATGAAGGAGGTGAAAACTGATAGACTTTTTAAAGGACACAGAGTTGTGATTTTAGTATTTTCATCATTTATTTTGTTTATTCTCATAATGAATAAGGTGCAAAAGCGTTTATTTGAAAGAGAATTAGATAAGTTAAGAATGGAGAGCAAAAATAAATAATCAAAGATTAAAAACGTACTTCCGAGAAAAACGGCGGTGCGTTTTTTGTGCATAGGACAAGAAACAAGTTGAATATGAAGTAAATAATCAAAAAAAGTTAAAGGGGAAATAAATTGTTATCAAAAAGTGAGTTAGAGCAGTTAAGAAGATTAAATATGAAAGACGTTAGAATAAGTGAGTTAAAAGAATTAAAAAAGACAAGGTTTAGTGCCAGTTTGACGGTCGAAGAAAGACTAGAGTTATTTTTACACCAAATAAAAAATCCGTATCATTTTACGGTGGGTGGCACACCTGTATATATTTCATTTTTAGAAAACAGTAAAACGCTTGATGAAGCGCTTTGCAGTTATTTAACCGATATAAAAAACCTAGATAATTATTAAATTTATGATAAAATATAATTATTGTGGTTGTGGTTAGGAAAGGAGAAGAAATGAATAATCACGACAACCTAAAGCCAAATCTTATGGCTTATAATCACCTGTTTGAAAAAATATCATCAGGTAATAGAGTATGGAAAATTGGCTTATATGTGAGGCTATCAAAAGACGACGGTAATTCCGTGAGTTTAAGCGTAGTAAATCAAATTAAGAAAATAGCACGTTTCCTTAGAACATTTGACGATTTTGAAATTGTCGACATCTATATAGACGATGGAAAAACAGGAACAGACTTTGACCGAAGCGATTATATAAGACTAGAAGATGATATTGCAAGTAAGGAAGTTAATTGTATTATCGTAAAAGACTTAACCAGATATTCCAGAAATTTAGCGGACGGAATTAAGGTGCTTGATGATTTTGTTTTAAAGCACAAAATACGGTTCATTTCTTTAGGGATACCTGAAATTGACACGCATATAAATCCTAGGGCAATATCAAGTGCGGAAGTTTATCAAGCGTTAAACGCTGCCGAGGACCACGCTAGAACAACTTCCATAAAGGTTAGAGATATCAAGGCGATAAAACGAGAAGACGGAGAGAAAAACGGTGGACACCCGCCTTATGGTTATCTTCCTAACCCAGACGGAGAACACTTTATATATGACCCTGTAGCAGGAGAAATTATAAAGCAGATGTACGCGTGGAGCGCTAGCGGAATGTCTGATATGTCTATAGCCCAAAAATTAAACTCTCTTGGCGTTTTAAACCCTACAGCGTATAAAAAATCTATAGGATTAAAGTATCAGAACTCTCATTCGCCAAATAATAGCGGATTATGGTGGCCTACAACCGTGAAAAGAATACTTGAGGATAAGAACAATATTGGTTGCTCTGTTCAAGGCAAAAGCAGTTCATTTGACCATAAAAGACATAGACAGATACCCAATAAAAAAGAGGAATATGTTGTAGTCGAGGACTGCCATGATAAGGCAGTGCCTGATGAACTTTTTGAAAAAGTAGCAAAAATAAGAAGTACGCGTTCAAGAGTTACAAAAAATACAGGAACGGTGCATATATTTGCTAACCTAGTTTATTGTTCAAGTTGCACAATAGCAATGAAAAAAACAAGTGCAAAAGGTTACAGTTATTTGGTATGCCGAACTCGTAAAGACGCCGGAAAAGAGTTTTGTACTAGCCGAAGTGTAAGCTTTAGAGTTTTAGAGGACGTTGTACTTAAAGTCATTCAGTCGCAAATTGCTTTAGTTATTGATTTACAATCTATTGTAGAAAAAATAAATGAAGAGCCGGCAATAAACAAGCAGTCTCTTAGAATAAACCAGTTACTCGAGAGTGGCAAGCAGGCGTTTGCAAAGGAAGAGGGCATACTAGACGCAAGTTATTACGACTGGAAAAATGGTGATATATCAAAGGAGCAATATCAACGCATAAGGGAAGTGTCCGAAAAAAAGCTAGAACAAATAAGGGTAACCTTGCGAACACTTGCAGGTGAGCAACAAAGGGCAGCAAAGGGAGTGCAAACTAATAACGATTATTTTGAAAGGTTCTTGAAATATCAAAACATAGAAAAGCTAGACCGATTGATTTTAATTGAGTTAGTTGATAGAATATATATAAATGAGGACAAATCGCTAAAAATAGATTTTAACTTCAACGACCAGTATTTAATTATCATGGACTTCATAGAGCAGAATAACAAGAAGGTGGATAAAACACTGAATACACTAGTGCCAGTGAAAACACTAAAAAAGAAAAAATAGTTTAATAATAGTTTGGTTTATGAATTGTAAGAGGTATCGCCGGTAGCGCCTGTAGGACCCGTATTGCCGACCGGACCCTGCGGACCTACGGGACCCTGCGGACCGGTCGAACCGCTAGTGCCGGCAGTTCCCTGTGGACCTGTATCCCCCTGGGGCCCTTGCGGACCTTCTATGCCCTGAGGGCCTGCAGGTCCCTGCGGTCCCGCAATCGGTCCAAGGTTCATCCATTCGCCGTTTGCGGCGTCCCACACATAAATATCAGGGTTAATATAATACATATCGCCGGGATTGCCGACAGGTATATCCTCCTCCAGTTCACCAAGCGTATCATAGCAGCCAAGGATTGTGCCGACCGCTCCGGCATCGCCCTGTATACCTTGAACACCCTGTATGCCCTGCGGACCGGTTTCTCCGGCAGGACCAATTTCGCCTGTAGGACCGGTGTCGCCTACATTGCCCTGTATGCCTTGAATACCTTGTATACCTTGCGGTCCTTCGGGACCCGTCACGCCAACGGGACCTGTATCTCCTGCGGGACCGGTATCACCGGTGTTGCCTTGGGCACCCTGCACGCCCTGTATACCCTGCGGACCTGAGGGACCTATAGGACCAACGGGTCCTGTACTGCCGGTAGCTCCAGCGGGACCTGCCGAACCCGTAGCGCCGGTCGGACCCGCTGCGCCTGTGGGACCTGCCGCGCCGGCCGGACCTATTGGTCCCTCAATCCCCGTGGGTCCTACCGCCCCCTGGGGTCCATGAATACCTTCAGCGCCTTGGCAGCCCTTTGGTCCCTGGGGCCCCTGAGGTCCCTCCTTTCCCTGAGGTCCTTCCGGACCCACCGGACCCTCCGGACCTATTGGTCCCATTGACCCCACCGGACCCTCCGGACCGGCTTGTCCCTGAATACCTGCCGGACCTTTATCTCCTCTGAGCCCCACCGGTCCGCGCGGCCCCGCGGGTCCGGCTACACCGGGATTTCCTTTAATACCCTGAGGTCCTTGACAGCCCGGATCGCCTTGGGGACCGACATCTCCTCGAATGCCCTGAGCGCCTGCCGGTCCTATAGGACCCTGGGGACCGCGAGGACCTACAGGCCCTGTACATCCGGGATCGCCCTTGGGACCCAAATCGCCCTTGTCACCTTTGGGACCTCTTGGACCGGGTTCTCCAATTTGTCCGGCAGGTCCCTGGGGGCCGGGGTAGCCCATATCTCCCTTAGGACCGGGGCAATTTCCGGAGCATTGGTATTGCGAAGATGTTGCATTTGGGGTATTTTTTGATTTATTGCAATCCGCGCAAAAATCCAAATCATCTGACTGTTTTTTTTCAAACATAGATTTTTTCTCCTTTTCTACCTTTTTCAAAGCACGGCTTTTATGATTAAAAGCTGAGTCTGTTACATCCTATTCAAAAGATTAAAGAATGTTGCTATCGAAGAAAAAGTGAAAAGTAGTGAGTGTATGTCATCTTCGTTTGGACACTTTTCCTTATCACACGTCAATCTAATTTATGCAAAGCAGCGAAGAAGTCTAGAAACTCCTGAAGATTAGCCAATTTGAAAAGATTTCGTTTCAGAATACCTGAAAGAGGATGCCTAGACTTCGTTTTAGCCTTGTAATCGCGAGCTAGATTCAGCGCAATTTTACGCATGATATTTAATGTTTTCTGAACATTCATATCCCATATCCGAGTCTTATCCTCTGTAAAGTGAACATCCAACAGCCAGTGCATCGCTTCCACGCCCCACTCTAAACGAGCATGATTCAATAGTTTTTCAGCGGTCAGTGGCAAGCTAGAAATGTAATAATGCCACTCACTGGATTTCTTTCTGCCTTTTTCAAAGTCCGTATGAATTGCGCCGACACAATTTAGATTTTCCCATCTTTCCCGACCATCTAGCCAATCAATTTCCCGTGTAACATATGCTGTGCGCCTTTCAATACGACCGCCGTTTTTCTCAATTTTCATGTATTTTTCCATTGGTTCATTGTGCACATAAAGTGCAATATCTTCTTTTAGGCTCGGATTGTTATCTTTGACTGAAAAAAGGTAATCGGCTTGCGCTTTACCCGCTGTGTTTTTAGAAAATACATACATCGGCTTTTCCAGAGAACGCCCCAGACCCTTCCGCTGTCCTATGGTATAGCGACCCTTGTGTTTGACGAGTATACCCATACGCGCTGTAGGTATTTCCATAATGTAGACAAGCTGAAGGTTATGCTGCAAAACGTTCTAATTCCTTAATGGCGGTGGTCAGCGAGGGTTGCGAAATGAGCAGCTTCTCCGCCGCTTTGTTCATAGAGCCTGTTTCTGCTACGCAAAGGGCGTAGTTGATTTGCTGTAAGGTCATGTCTGTGACTCCTGTTCTATATCAGATAATACATATATGCATAACATGAATTATAGCATGATGAAGGCGAGCTTCTCGCCGCCCTCTTGCTATACAAGCTCTAATGTGGTATACTATACAAAACCGCGCAAAGCAAGGCGCGGCTTGACAAAAAGGCGAGAAACATGAAAATCTGCAGGGGTGTAAAAGGCGCAATAGTTATCGCGGTCACGGCAATGTTGTTGGTGGCTTTTTCCTCTTGCAACGGCGGCACTACTCCAAGTGAGGTCACTGCACCTCCCACCCAGTTTATCGTTCCGCCCACCCTCTCTTTTCCTGCCAGTGAAACCACCACCACTGTCCCACCGACAATCTCCGAAAACCAGGACAGCACTACCACTACCTTGCCGTCCACTCAGCCCACCCAGTCTACTACCACCACTGCCCCCACAACCGCCACCAATACCGCCGCGCCGCCCACTGCAACCACACCTCAACTGCCCCGTGAATTGAGAACAAAGACGGGCATTGTTAAGTATTTCAACGATGCTCTCAACGGCGGGAAAAAAGACGCAAAGCGGGCTTATCGCACTTTGGAGCGGGTTAATATACTGAATCTTACTTTCGCAGATGCCCTTGATTTGACGGACAATTTAGCCGCTAGTTGGAACAAAAACAACACGCGCCGCCTACCCATTGCACGGCGGGATATACCCGTCAGAGGGGAGAATTTCGGGGGTCGTTTGGGAATTGAGGGCGTTGACAGCGCTAGCTGTGAGATTGACGGCGACGACTACCTCATAACCATCGCGCTGAAACCTGAAAGCGGCGCGATTTATCAGGACAACAGCTACCACGGGCAGGTTTTCAAGCTCACGGGAAAGTCTGGTGAGAGCGATTCTTGGGAACAGCTCAACTCTTTTTTGGAAGAAATTTCCAAAGAAATCGACAACGCTGTGGTGACATTCATCCGCAAGAGATTTTTCCAAGCCGACACTTCACCCGCCTTGGATTTCAGCTTCAACTACTCCCAAGGAGTCGTTGTCTGCCGTGTAGAGCGCAAAAGCGGACGGCTCCAAAGCAGCCAGTACGCCATTCGTCAGCAAATTACGGCTTCTAGCGGACGTTTGCGTTGGCTCGCTTACGATGTCATTCAGGAGGACGGCTACGCGTTTGAGTGGTGATTTGACTTATTTGCGTTAAGGATCTTTAATTCTCTGTCATTTATAGCCGATTTTCAAGTTAGGAGACTATATTATCGCAAGGAGAATTAGGCGACTATATCTCTGAACTCTCCAACATAATGTTACCCTTTCTTCCATACCAAACCACCTCGCGGGCGTAGTCTGCCCAGGATTGGTTTTTAGGCATTTTCAGGCGCTTTTTTTGCTGATAGATAAGCTCGTCCAGGGTTGCCGCATCCAGGTATTTCAGCAAAAACGGGCTGATGTCGCTGTAAAAACGCTCCAACTCATAGGCGCTCTCCAAAAACAACGCTTCCTCAAAGGGATACAGCACATCGCCGAAACGTTTATCGGCGTAGGAAAAACCGCCGCCAAACTTCAAGATGTCCGCCACTCGCCCCTCAAGAGCCAACAGCTTTTCCCCCTGCATGGTCTGCGGGTTTTCCCTCGCCCAATCAATCAACGAGCTGTAAAAATCCTGATACTTTACCCCCTGTTTTTCCCGCAGGTAAATAGCTACAAGTTGAAGCACCCCCAAACAGTGCCACGCTTGGGCAATAACGGAAAAGCATTGGGCGGCTTCCCAGTCCGCGCGGGAAAGGCTATCCGTGGCACAGACAATCTCAGTGATTTCCTCGGCGTCGTCCCTTTCAGTGGCACTGCAGTGGGCTCGTCCGCCGCGTGTTTTTATCGTTTCGATGGCGTATTTTTCCCGCAGGCGCGCAAGCAGGGCGTTGGGCAGCATCTCGCAGGTGTAGATATTTAGGGAACTGTGTTGTCCCGCCTCGAAAAGAGCCCCCACCCCCTGTATGAAGCTCTCCAGGGTTTCCCCCGGCAATCCCAAAATCAGCTCGGACTGGGTGGGTATTCCCTCTTTTTGGTATTTGCCCAATAACTGGCTAAAGCGTTCCATGCTCAGATTTTTACGCCCGATGTTCTTCAGTACAGTAGGGGAGACGCTCTGAAAAGACAATGTCGCCCCCTTACTCATCCCTGCCGCGTTCAGGCGTTTATTCAGCTGAAATACCGCCTCATCACTGTTTTTTGTGTAGCAGGCGCGGAACTTTTGGGGATAGCCCGTGCGTTTGTTGGTGTCCACCAGAAAATCCACTATTTCTCCATCCCGCGGGAAGATGCCAAAGTTTGCGTCGGCGCAGTAAACGTGGTCGATTTTATGCTCCGCGAACCACTTGATTTCGGCGTGTATGCGTTCCATAGGGATTTTGCGCAACTCTCCGCGCAAGGTTCCCCAGTCGCAAAAAGCGCAGGTGAAAGGGCAGCCCCGATTGGTTTCTAATGTGGCGGAAAACTCATACTGCTCCTCTCTCATCAAGTCGTCAAACAGACCGTTGAGGTAGGGAGAGGGATAGTCGGCATGAGTGGGGGCAATGACGGGATTTCGATGAATTTCTCCATTGGCACGGTAGGAGAGGTTAGGGACGTGACGCAAGTTGCCATCTGCCGCTAAGGCGCGAAGTAGCATCAAAAATGCCTCTTCACCCTCCTCGTGAACCAAAAAATCCACAAAACCAAGCTCGTCCAATAACGCCGCGCTGTTAAAAGGTATATGGTGACCGCCAAAAAGTATCAAACAGTTGGGAAATTTTTCTTTTATAGCGCGGGCGAGAGCCTTATTGTACTCAAAATTCCATACATAACAAGAAAACGCCACTAGAAAAGGAGAATCTAGACTTGTCACAGTTTCGGCGATATCCTCCCGCATGAAGATGAAACGTCCCAGGCGATAGCGGGATTTCACAAGCTCGTCCGCCCAAGCATATGCCGCAATACAGCCTGCCGCGTAGGGTAAGTACGCAACCTGACCATAGCGATAATTGGCTCCGACAAAGTAAACTGTTTCCATTGCAATCCGTTCTAGGTGATAGATTGTGAAAATAAGCAGGCATTTCAATCCTAATCGAGCGGAAATTGACAGTTCCCGCAACTATGGAGCGCCAAAATGACCTAGCCTGCATCTTTGAATATCCAAACCCAAGTCCCACCATCAAATTGTAGCAGAATTGGAGAGGAAAGTCAAGGTGTTCAGATGTGTACAAATGGATGCCATGGGCCGTTTGGTCTGATGAAAATATGGCGCAACTTATGAAAGATTGTGGTTTTGGCTCTGACATTGACGAAACTGGCGATTCTGCCGATATAAACAACGACATTGTGTTGATTGTTATGACAGCTGTGAGAAATTAATTTATCTGCTCCCTCAATCCACAACGCTCACATTGTGCTCCATCCACGCCCTCCATCTTTGGACATACTTGAATTTGCCTAAGAAATTCCTGAACTTCTCGCGAATGAAGTCGTTAAACTTATCCATAAGCCGCTTTTCAAAAGGCAAAAGAATGAGCCAAAGCACAGCAAGTACGGAAACAATAACAGCGAAAATTTGCACCATGGATAACCCAATGAACACGTCGTTCTCTGCCCAGCGGTATTCTGGCGAGCGATAGCGCAGATACTCCCAGAAAAAGCGGGGAACTGTGTAGCATAAGGCTAACCATGTGATGCTTTGTCCAGGTTTATAACGCTTCCCGAAAAGCATATAGGTGATAACCAAAATTACGCCCAAAAAGCTAATAGCCGCTTCAATGAGCTGCGTTGGAAAAACATAGATCCCCTCACCTAAGTGGCTCAATAAGTATTCTTTTCCATTATAAACCCCATACTCCCACTCAACGCCAAAACAACAGCCAACTCGCCAACAAATAAAGAATTTTTCGACAAACATCATAGAGACTCCGCTCATGAATAATATATCCAGATAAAACTCGCGATTCTTACGTATCAAAAATAGTATTGCAGTGAAAAAACCAAGCATTGTGCAAAAAACAGCCCAATTAAGAAATAAAGCGGTGGAATCTTGCGCTTCTTGACGGTTGGCGGTTGACATATCCCAGGATGAATCATTCATTTTGTTGTAAACTACACGAAAAACAAAAATTGCGAACAGCTGTAGCAAGTAGTTAATGCGTTGTCCTGTTTGCGGACTTGGCAATAGTCTTAATTTCTTCCTAAGTATATCCTGTATAAACCAATCAAGGCTTTGCAAAAGCCAGGGGATTTTTAACGCTTGCGCAAAGGAAATTATAGCGGGATGTAAGGGAACGCGGTTCTTTTGGCTTAATCCCTGTTGTTTTTTTCCAAGTAAAAATGCAAATTTATTAAGAAAATCAGTAGAATGCTTTGCTTCATCAAAGGTGCGATTGATTTTTGGTGAATACTGAAACAATAAGGTCAAGGGGATTATAAAATAAAACAACATTCTTGATGATAAAAATCCCTTGAGATAAGAAGGTCCATTCAATGTAACATCATAAATCCACTCCAAAATATCATTATCAAAAATCCATTCAAACATTGCGGTTTCCCTCCTTTTTTCTCTGCACAGCCACAGGGATTCTCTGTGTTTCATATGTCGTCCCCAAGCAATACGAGCAGGCGGAGGTTTTCTTTAATTTACAAAGTTTTCGCCACCTTGCCCTAAACTGCTGTGGAGTGTGCGGCTCATTTAGGTCAATATAGTCATCTTTGAAATTGAGATTGTTTTTTTCATCCTCCCGCAAAACTGCAGAACCCGTACACAGATGTAGCCTGCCGCGAAAAAAAACTAGGCACAGACGTTGGTAACACAAACTGAAACGACGTTTTGGAGAACCTGCTTGGATTTTGTCATAATTACCCAAGTCATTCCAATAACCCTCGGCTTCGTGTATGAAGAAGATGTTGTTTTTCGTTAAAATAGCTTTTAATTTTTCCACATTGGGTTGTAGTTCCCTCGGATATCGGCTAATGCGAACGGATGCTCTTGCTTTACGAATTGCCCTAACAGTTTTTTCGTTTGGGATGATTGTCCCATTAGTTATAATGTCAAGGTGTCTTATTTTAGGAGAAGTTTGGCAAAAGGCTATGAGTTTGTCTATTTCAGGGTGCAAAAAGGGCTCGCCGCCGCTAAATTGTAGCATATAGATGTGGTCGACACAGGAAAGCAGTGTTTCTAAGCTTTTTATGCAACCACTTGTTGAGAAAATTTCAGGATTTTTTATGTCTGGGACATGAACCAAGCACTTATCACAGTTCAGTGTGCATTTTGTAGTTAGGGAGAAAGCAACCCGCGGCAGGACAATCTGTTTTTTTATCTGCTCCTTGATATGAAGAAAAAATGCATATGGCATACGCACAACAGCTTGAAAAAAGATTTTTATCCACAGGTCGGCGTGGCGGTCAGCTTTCATGCCGAGCTTTAGCACAAGTCCCTGGAGTGCGGGACAAGAAGTCAAAATCCAAACCTGGCTCGCCCAAAAAAGATAGACAAACGGGTCAAGTAATTTCTTCATGTTTTTCCTCCCCTTTATTTTTTGTACGCTGCACAGCCACCGGCACTCTTGGGGTGTTATATGAGCACCCCTGACAATATGAACAGGCGAGTAACCAACGCTTTTTTCGCAATTTTTTCCACCTAACATTGAAGTTTTCCGTGCTAACAACGGACGAACGCAAATCTATATAGTCGTCACTGCAATCTGGAATCAGCTTGCCCTCGTTTAGTGCAACGGAAAGTGAACAGGGGTAAATGACTGCGCGAAAATACATCAGACACAAACGTTGTGTGCAGACACGAAATTTACGTTTTGCCGACCCTGGCTGAAGTATAGTTTCAGTGGGGATATCGTACCAATAATCTCCAACTTCATGCATAAACAAAATTCTATTATCTTCTAAAACTGATTTCAGTTTCTCAACATTAGGCTGAAGCTTTTTAGGATATTTTGTTATTCTGACAATAGCTTCTGCATCGTGAAGAGCTTTCAGTACGTTTTCATTGGGAATAATTGTGCCGTTTGTGGCAATATCCACTTTTTTTATTTTAGCGGAAGCTATGCAATAGCGCAGCAATTGATCTAAATCTGGATGCATAAAGGCTTCGCCGCCTGAGATATGCAAAACATATATTTCGTCAACATAAGTAAGCAATATATCTAAACTTCTGAGCAATTCTTCAATAGGAAAGTCCTCGTGCTTTTTTATGTCCGGAACTCTTGCCATGCATTTGTCACAGTTGAGGGTACAGCGACTAGTAATTGGGAATGAGATACGCGGCAATACAATTTTTCGCTGTATTTTATCTCTGATATGCCGAAAAAATGCAAAAGGCAAACGAAAAATAACTTTACAAAACAGCTTTAACCACAAAATCGCAGAACGATCCGCGTTCACGCCTGAATTCAGAACTAGGCTTTGTATTGGTGGACAAGAACTCAAAATCCAAACCTGGCTCGCCCAAAAAAGATAGACAAACGAGTCAAGTAATTTCTTCATATTTTTCCTCTCCTTTGTTTCGTGTGCGCTGCACAGCCACCGGCACTCTTGGGGTGTCATAGGATGAACCAAGGCAATAATCACAGGCGGAAATGGGTTGCCAATTGCGCAGCATACTCCACTGTATGCGAAATTCTTCATAGGTCATTGGTGAGTTCAAATCGATGTAGTCTGTTTTACAATCCGGTATTATCTCCCCCACGTTCAGTGCCAAAGCTGGCGTACAAAGATGTAGTTTTCCGCGAAAAAAAACCAAGCACATACGCTGCGCGCAAATGTTGTAGCGGCGTTTGGCGAGTTGTTTTTGTTTCTTGGGGATGCGGTCAAAGTCGTACCAATAATCTCCGGAAGCGTGAATGTAGTGAATGCCCTTTTCCTTGAGCGCAGCCTTTAGTTTTTCCACGTTGGGCTGCAATTCCGGGGCATAGGCGGTTATTCTCACTGTGCAGTCAGCGTCCCTCAGGGCGTTGAGGGTTTTCTCGTTGGGAATTAGCGTCCCGTTAGTGGATACATCCACTTTTCCAACCTTGTCCGAATTCATGGCGTAAAGCACAATTTTATCCAAATCCGGGTGCAAAAACGCCTCTCCCCCTGAAAGACACAGGACATAAATTTGGTCAACACAGGCGAACAGGGTATCCAAACTCTTAAGGATTTCGTCGACAGGCACATCCTCCCGCACCTCAAGGTCAGGGATACGCACCATGCATTTGTCGCAGTTGAGTGTGCAGCGGGAGGTTACACCCAGTGCCACACGGGGCAGAACGACACGCTTGTTTTTCAGGTCGTGGAGGTGCTGAAAAAGTACCACGGGCAGACGTACCAACACTTGGAAAAAGAGCTTCAGCCAAAGCTTTGCGGAGCGTTCTGAATTCACTCCCAAGTTGAGTACAAGACTCTGTAGGGGCGGACAAGCGTTCATTATCCCAATTTGTAGCATCCAAAACAGACGCACAAAGGGATCACAAAGCCTTTCTAATAGTTTCTTCATTGGCGTACCATGGGTGAGGGTTTGCGGTGTATCCGCGTACCTGCACGTTTTCCTTTCTTTATTTTTTTCGCTGCACCGCAATGGGTACTCGCGGGGTTTCATGAGAAAACCCTTTGCAATACCTACAGGCGGTGAGGTGGGATCTTTTCTGTAGTTGCTGCCATTTTTGAGTGAAGTCTTCAGGAGATATGGGTAGGCGCAAATCAAGATAATCTTCCTTGAAGTCGGCGATAACTCCGTTGTTAAGCAAGCACGATGAGGATGCGCAAGGGTGCAGCTTGCCGTGAAAATAGTAGGCACACAGACGCTGTATACAGACCCTAAAACGCCTTTTCGGATTACCCTCCTGAACAGAACCGCTTGAGTCCATGTCCATCCAATAATCGCCAATTTCGTGGATGTATTCAATGCCGTATTCCGTAAGAACATACTTTAGACGCTCTGCATTGGGTTGTAATTCATCCGGATATTTTGAAATTTGCACAAACGCTTTAGCGTTTTTCAAAGTGATGAGGGTACTCTCATCCGGAATAATCGTCCCGTTGGTTATCAGGTTAATGTGTTGAACCTTGCCCGTTTTGGATATGTGGTCAATACATTGAGCCAGTTGCGGGTGCAAAAAAGGCTCTCCGCCAGTGATTGTTATGAGGTATATTTTGTCCGTGCAGGCGAGCAGGGCGTCCATGTCAGAAATAAGCTCATCAATCGGTATGTCTTCGTGGGTCTTGAGGTCAGAAATCCCCGCGGAGCATTTGTCACAGTTAAGGGTACAGCGAGTTGTGACCGCAAGGATAACTCGAGATAGTACTGTCAGTTTTTTCCGCCTGTCGTCAAAATGGCGTAAAATGGCTAATGGTATGCGCATTAAAATTTTGAACAAAAGTTGGATATATAGCCTAAAGGAACGCGCAGAGTTCAGCCCGTAGCGCAAAACCAGTCCGTGTAAAGGCGGGCAAGCTACCAAAAATCCAATCTGCACCCACCAAAACAGGTAAATCACAGGGTCAACGAGTTTTTTAGCAAGCGTTTTCATTCGTTATGCCCTCCGACTTTCTTTCGCTGCACCGCCACGGGAATTCGGGGGGAGTTGTATGTGGTGCCTAGGCAATAGGAGCAGGAGTGAAGTACTGGCTTTTTTCTAAGTTTTTTCAAATACTCTGCAATTTTGTAAGGCTCAACCTCATTCAAAGAAATGAAATCCTCATCACAATCTTTTAACCCTCCGTATTCAATTGATATATTCGACTTACAACAAGGGTACAGTTTCCCGTCGAAATACGTCATAAACAAACGTTGTGTACAGGTTCTATAACGCCTTTTCGCAGATCCTTCTTGCTTCTTGCAAAACTCTCCTGTATCACACCAAAAAGCTGTGCCTGTGTGGGTGAACGCGATGCCTTTGTTGAGCAAAATATTCTTTAACTTGTCAACGTTTGGTTGAAGATGCCGACCATAATCTGTTATCATCACCGTTATGTTCTTGTCCTTGAGAACAGCAAACAGTTCCTTATTAGTCGGTAGTAGTGTTCCATTGGTTTGCAATCTGATATTGCCTACCTTGTTTGTTTCGGCGCAAAACCTAAGTATTCTGTCCAAATGCGGGTGCAAAAACGCCTCGCCGCCTGTAAAAACCATACAACTCACATAGTCAACTTGCGAAAAGAAAAGTTCAAGCTCATCTATTAACCTGTCCACGTTAATGTCAGTGGGATTTACAATGTCAGGGATATGAGCATCACACTTGTCGCAGTTGAGGGTACAGCGCAAGGTTACAGGAACGCCTACCCGCGGCAAAATCACGTATCCTTCTCGTTTGCTATGATAGTGTTTCAACATTGTTTCAGGTAACTTTTTCAGTAGGAAACAGAATTTTTGCAGCCATGTTTTTGAGGAAACCGCCGCGTTATCACTCACAACAGAAATACTGCCCACTAGCAATGGGAAGGCTAGCAAAATACGGATCTGGAACATCCAGAAAATGTACAAAAAAGGGGAGATTATTTTTTGAAACACTAAAATTATTCCTCGCTTTCTACGAGAACCATTATACCACATCGCCCCTAGTTTTGCAACAGCAAAGCCCAACCAAAACAGGGGATTTTTTCCTGTTTTTAGTAGTTGTCGAAATATGAGGAATACATTTTACGCAATCATTCCCATGACGGCAAATCATCCCAATCGTTACGTCCAAAATTTTTAACATCAAGGTCGTACTTTTTTCGAATGGATGGATAAGCGTGGGAGTACCAAAACACGTGGAGGAAAAGCTTGATCGCCCTGTAGAAAGCAACAACACCATTAATAAAACCATGCCCAAAAATGAGTGTATATAGGTTTCGCAAGGCTCTGCCTACGTTAACTAGAGTAAACCCCTCACTTGACCTGTTCAAAAATGATGAGTGCCACTGGAAAAAGCGCAGAATAACAAGCAAGTCCTTAGTGGGCATATTGGAATAATTGGGCAACCGCTCGTCATCATCGTCCGCAAAATGGTCTGCCAAACTGCGTTCGAAAGGTATTTTACCCTGTTCACACAATTCCTTATAGCTCTCTGTTCCGGGAAGAGCTTGGAATATTGAATATACGCCCCAACGACTATTCACACGGAAGTGGACATGGATAGTTTGACGGCACTGCTGTGTTGTTTCACCGGGGAATCCGAAAATATAAAAAGACGAGCTAGTCATGCCTGATTTTTTAAGGTTTTCAACATGGGACTTGAGCAATTTTGGATCATAGTTCTTGTTAATCTGCTTCAAAATCTCTGGTGATCCAGATTCAATACCAAAACCTATGACAAAACAACCAGCATCTTTCATCATTGCCATATCTTCCGCATTCAAGTGTCCAATACAGGTTTGGCATATCCAACTAAATTTAAGATTCAACGCTTTAAGCCTTGAGCAAAAATCCCAAAGCTCTTCTTTGTTTGCTCCGAACATTTCGTCACAAAAAGAAAAGAAGTCCACGCCATATTCTGTCACTAAAATTTTAATTTCCGCAAGAAGCATTTCAGTTGGACGTTTGCGGTATCTTCTGCGATGGATGGATTTGCTTGAACAGAATGTACATGCATATGGGCAGCCTTTTGCCGTGTTATAGTCAATAACTTTTTTGAACCCGTAACGCGGCATAAGATATTTGGGGATATCCACCAGCTCGAAGTTGATTTGAGGAAAATCAGCAAGGTCTGCAAGCTCTCTTGGCTCGTTGAGATGTACCACACCATCTTTGTCCTTGTAAGCTATGCCTTTAACACTCTCAACACTGCGTTTACCGGCTACAGCTTCTAAAAGTTCCAGTGTTGTGTATTCGCCTTCCCCAATGCCGACAAAATCGCCTCCGCCTTCCTGCAGCAGTTCTTTGTATATCGCTGTTGCGTGGGGTCCGCCAAAACAGGTTTTTACGCCCAGTCCTTGTGCCGTCTTGGCGCATTCAACTCCGTCACGTAAATTACAAGCCGAAAATATGGTTATCCCAACCAAATCAGGGCTGAAATCCGTAATAATCTTGCTTAAATCTTTTTTCCACTCGATTCGCCTATCAAAAAGCAAAACATCATGCCCTTTGCTGTGTAGGAAAGATGTTACGGCAAGAGTCCCTGTTGGTATTGTCAGGGGTGTTTCTATTGGGAATTTTGGTGCGGGATAAATCATCAAAATTTTCATGCTCTTCTCTTCCTTTGGATTTTCTTATCTAACCTCGAACATATTGTACCACATTCCACCTGCTTTTGCAATAGCGAAACCCACCCAAAAAAGGTTGTCTTTCATAGTTTTCAATGGTAACTATAGGACAGTCCATCTGCTACTCACGATTTTTAACAAAACCCTCAAAAAAATGGAGCCAAACTATGTTCAAAACATTCTCAAATAAACAACGCCGCCTACTGCGATGGTGGACACCGACCTCGCCGGATTGCTGCCATGACGCCATAATCTGCGACGGCGCGGTTCGTTCGGGCAAGACCGTATGCATGGCGCTATCGTTTTTCCTGTGGTCCATGACCTGCTTCAACGGAGCATCCTTTGCCCTGTGCGGCAAGACAATCGCTTCCCTGCGGCGCAATCTGCTCACGCCAATCGTCCCTTTTTTGAGGTCTATCGGCTTCACAGTAAAGGAAAAAATATCCGCTAATTACGCGGACATGAGCATACAGGGGCGGAGCAATCGCTACTATTTTTTCGGCGGCAAGGATGAGGGCAGCGCCGCAATGATACAGGGAATGACCTTGGGTGGCGTGCTGTTTGACGAAGTCGCCCTAATGCCCCGCTCATTCGTGGAGCAGGCGGCGGCGCGTTGCTCGCTAGCCGGATCACGCTATTGGTTCAACTGTAACCCAGAAAATCCCATGCATTGGTTTCGGCAGGAATGGTTGGAAAAATGCGGTGAAAAAAACGCCCTGCATCTCCACTTCACCATGTCCGATAATCCTGCCCTCGCCCCCTCAATCCGCCGCCGTTACGAAAAACTCTACAGCGGTTCCTTCTATGACCGCTTTGTACTGGGCAAATGGGTCGCCGTGGAGGGGCTCGTGTATCCCATGTTCGACCACAAAATTCACGTTCGTGAGTTGGAGATCAGAAATGAGGATATGTGTGCGAATAAGGTAAAAAATCCCACTTGTCAATTCTGCGAAAGTTGGCGTATTAGCTGCGATTACGGTACAGTGAACCCATCCAGTTTTGGGCTGTGGGGACTGCATGACGGCGCATGGTACAGAGTACAGGAGTATTATTACGACAGTCGGCGGGAGCAAAATCAGCGTACCGACGAGGAGCATTATGCCGCCTTGGAGAAGTTGGCGGGAAATCTTCCCATTGACTGCATTGTTGCGGATCCCAGCGCTGCGAGTTTTCTGGCATTGATCAGCAAGCGGGGCAGATTTCGCGTCGTCCGTGCCAAAAATGATGTGACCGACGGTATTCGCCGGGTGTCCTCCATGCTGAAAAACGGCAAGCTGTTTTTCTCCGCCAACTGTAAGGACACTCTGCGGGAGTTTTCCCTCTATCGTTGGGAGGAGAATTCGGGCAGGGACATCCCCCGCAAGGAAAACGACCATGCCATGGACGACATCCGCTATTTTGTGTCCTCTCTTGACGAGGGCGGTGAGGATAATTTTTTTGTTGGGACTGTTGGGCGAGGGTATTGATAGTGAGCTTGTTGAAAATCTATCTCTCTTGTATTTTTTCGGAAAATGGTGTATACTCTCCCCATGAGCATGACAAAGGAACAATTAAGCCGTTACTCTCGACAAATCACCCTCTCCGAGTTGGGGGCGGCGGGACAAAAAAAGCTCCTTGGCGCAAGGGTTTTGGTGATTGGCGCAGGGGGACTGGGTTCTCCTGCCGCGCTGTATTTGGCAGCGGCGGGGGTTGGCACAATCGGCATTGCGGATTCCGATGTGGTGGAACTCTCAAACCTGCAGCGTCAGATTCTTCACACCACAGCTGACATTGGCAAGCCCAAGGTGCTATCCGCCAAGGAATCCATTGAGGCGTCTAATACCGACGTGGAGGTAATTTCTCACGCCATGCGTGTTGACAGCGGAAATATATCCCAATTGGTTGCCGACTATGCTTTTGTCATTGACGGCACGGATAATTTTGACAGCAAATATCTAATCAATGATGCCTGTGTGACGGCTGAAAAGCCATTTTGTCACGGTGGGATTTCGGGATTTTTCGGGCAGGTGATGACATATGTGCCGAATATGGGACCCAGTTATCGGGAGGTTTTCCCCGAACAACCACAGGATAAATGCACCCGTTCATGCCAGGCGGGTGGAGTGATTGGCGCATTGCCTGGAATAATCGGCTCCTTACAGGCGTTGGAGGCAATTAAGTACATCATCGGCAGCGGCGAGTTGTTGACAGGTTGCCTGTTGACCTTTGACGGGCTGCGGGGAGAGTTTTTTCGGGTTAATACAAACCTGAGAAGCACCAAGACATGAGGGCATGGGACTGAAATTCGGAAATAATACCCTTCTCTAACTCGCCGCCCGCGCGTCTGTAAGACAACAATCAATCGCCAAGGCAATGCCTAAGGCGAGCAGCTCGTGCTTGGCGTCGGGGATATCAAGCATATAACTGTCGCCCCAAGTGAACCACTGACGGCTTATGCGCATGATTGGAAGCTGTGCCTGAAACACTGTATAATCGTGGGCTAGCCAGTCGCCTTCAATGCGCAAATCGCTGCCGCTTATGTGATATTTGGGCTTGAAAAAGGAAAATTCCCGCACAATTTCAGCCATATGCCGTCCCTGAATTTCCAGGTGATAGCGATTCAAAACCCTGAAAAGTTCGCGGGTAATTCGCCCCACAGCTTGCCCGGCGGCATCACTTATAACGTGTTCGCGATTGAATGACATGAACTTTCCGCGAACAAACCAACGGTCATTGCCCGCCTCATCCTTGACGGTAAAATCTGGTACAATTGCAAGAAGCTTTTGCTTGATAAATAGTTTCATTTTTACTCCATATAGTATACTATGCCGCATACACCAAACGCGCCCACACCCTTTTTAGCGTGGACGCGCTTATTTCTTCGCGGATTACCTAAACCAACCTGACACGGTGTCGACAGCGCTCATGCCAATGTCAAACAAGATGAAGACGCTAGCCAGCGCCCAACCGAACAGCATCATTGACGACTCAACAACCCAATCAAACACCTGCCAAAAATACTCCATCACGCCGCCCTTGGGGGTGAGGTTGTTGAAAGCCTCCAACAGAGCCGCCACAGCCGCATCGAAATCCTCTTGTGTGGGTAGCTCCTCGGCGAAAAGCAGCTCGTCTAATGCATCCATGGCATCGTTGTATGCCGCCCAACTCTCAGGGGTGTAACGGATTGAGATCCAGGGCGCAAAGCCGTTGCCAAATACTGTGGCAACCATTTCGGAAAATGCAGTGCCGTCAAGGTGCGGATCGATGGTAAAATCTGCGCTTGCCCTAAGAGTCTCCTCACCCAGGACCACCGAGCACACAGCGGTGTAATCGCCCACAGGCAAGCCTGTGAGGAACATTATTGGTGCGTCTTCGAAATTGAACATCAAGAAATCGCTAGTGTCGACGGCGTTGCCCTCGGCATCCTGAATTTCCCATTCGCACTGTAAAGCATCAAGCTCATCGCTTTGAAGCTCGGGCTCTATACTGGCAAACAGGACGACGGTTTTCGGCGCGATCACATAGCTTCCGAAAGTGACTGCCTCTACTGTGAGCACGGGGGAAGCAGCCGCCTCATTCGCCGCGGCGGCCACGCTCACTGAAAGGGTGAGCATGAGGATTGCCATAAAAATGGCAAGGGTTTTAATTGTTTTTTTCATAGTGTGTCTCCTTAAATAATTGCAGGACTTGCCATATGAAGTCCCTTATTTTATCTTTCGCTCCAATTATAGCATATTATTTGATTTTTTTAATTCTTGTTTGGAAATATAGTCGATTAACTTGAAAATCGGCTCAGGATTTGGGAGAATATTTTTCGTTTGGCAAGGAAAAAAGCACAGAAATGCTTTCGTATTACGGGCATTTTTGATGAAGTCAGATGAAAAATAGACCGCAAGGACGAGTTGATTTTCAAGCTAGGGGACTATATAGGGGATTAAAGCAGAAAAAACTCCAAAAAGAGAGCTTTTCAAGCCAGTGAACATATGCTCTAAGAGTTATACCGCTTGACAACATCATCAATCGTTCCCGCGTTCAAAAACATACCCTCGGGGATCTCGTCGTGCTTGCCCTCGATAATCTCCTTGAAGCCTTGTAATCTCCTAGGAGGGCTTTTTTATGCTATTTCACAAAGTTAATTTTCAACTGAATCAATCCACATACATATCAAGTATTCCATCAATGTCTCTCAACGCTTCGAGGATAATGTCAAGTTCCTCGCCGCTGTGGGCAAAAACCAATGCTTTTAGGACAATCGTCCCCTCTTTAGCACGGCGTTTTTCGTCATCGGCATAGAGAATTTCAAGCGAGTGCAGACTACCGCCCAGTCGTTTAATGGTATGTCCGATCTCGGGAGCAAGTCCTGCCACGTCGGCGATTTCTATGTATATGCTCTTGCCTCGTGAACCGCGCATGAGTGCTTTTTTCAGTAGGTTCAACGTCAAAATAATCAGCAGCGTGCCGAGAATTGCACCGCCATAAAATCCTCCGCCGCAGGCAAGACCGATGGTGGAAACGGTCCACAAGCTAGCGGCGGTGGTCAGTCCCTTGACGGAAAATCCCTCGCGTAAAATTGTACCCGCACCCAAAAAACCGATGCCAGAAATGACCTGTGCCGCCATACGGGTGGGGTCGAATGAACCGAACTCGCCGCTTTTGTTCATCGCCACACCTGTGAGCATCACCAATGCCGAACCTACGGCAACGATTATGTGTGTTCTGAATCCCGCGGGGCGATGAGACCGTTCCCGCTCAAAACCGATTATCCCGCCCAACAGTGCCGCCAAGGTGAGTTGTGCCGCAGATGTCAGCAACATCTCCAACGATAAAAAATTCCATAGCCAAATCGACGCTTCCCCCAAGATAAATCTCCTTGTTTCCTTGATTTTTCTATGTATATTATACTCTTTTCCGGCGGAAAAGTCAATTGTGGTGAGCGCGAGTCACTCCAATTTAGTTTTGTGACGAAAAGTCACAAGCGTGCAAAAGTGGTGAAAAAAAGATATAATTGAGCGATGAAAGAATTACAAGAGCTACAAAAAAGCTTGGCGAGGTGAAAATTCTTGATTTCCAACCGCAATTTGAGTGCGCAAGAGTTACTTTATCACGCCCGCGCCGAGTGGTCAGTTGAGTCGATGCACTGGCTTTTTGATGTGCATTTTCGGGAAAGTTTCGCCAAATTCGGGACAAAAATGTTTAGCAGACTTTGAATATCTTGCAAAAAATGGTGTTGAATCTGGCTTGCAATTACAAGGCTAAGACAAAGTCCAAACATCATCTTTCTGGTATTTTGAAACGAAATCTTTTTAGCCTAGGGAATCTCCAGGCATTTCTTGACTTCTTTGCCGCGCTAGATAAATTAGATTGACGTGAGAGGAAGTGTTGGAAGTTAAAAGAACTCACAGCGCTCCCACCCCCAAATAGTTGACAACTGCCAATTCCAGATAATAAACCATACCTAAACAAACAGCGCCACATAGCGGTCGTCCATAGCCATGGAGTAGGTTTTGCCGTTGGCGTAAATGATGTGGTCGCACAGATGTACGCCTAACTCACGCAGAAATCTTTTGATGTAACGCGTACCGTCGATGTCCCGTTGAGAGGGGTTGGGATCGCCGCTAGGGTGATTGTGTACCAACACCACTTTGTTTGCACGGGAGCGCAGTACAAAATCCACAATGGAGCGCAAATCCAAGCCCGCCGCGCTGAATGTTCCCGCGTACTCGTGAACCATTTTGACCTTGCCGCTTTTATCCATGGCAATCACCAGGGCAAACTCGTCTTTCACGCCTATGTAGTAGGCACAAACGTACTGCTCCAGTGAATTGCGGGCGATGATCATCGAGGGACAATTGACGCAGTTCAGTTTGTAATATCGCGCGACTTGCGGCATAAGCGACAACCCGATTGCGGCGTTTTCCGTCATGCCCTCCACCTTTAAGAGTTGTTCAATCGGTGCGTCAAGGACATCGTTGAGAGAGCCAAATTGGCGCAGCAGCGCATGGGCAAGCTCGTTGACATCTCGGCGGGGAATGGCGTAAAACAAAATAAACTCCAACACCTCGTGAGGAGCAAATCCGCGCAGACCCTCCCGCCGAAACCGCGCCTTTACCCGCGCGCGGTGGTTGACGTGGGGATTTGCTGACGTATAGTCATAAAGATTTTTGTCTATATCTGTCACCCGCTTTTCGTTGTCATTACGTAAATTATCTGCTTGAATAATACATTAGGGGCTTGTAAAAATTATCTTGAATTCTGATAATCCACCGCTATGATTATACCACACAAAAACACCAAAGTCAAACATCAATTTCAGCGTTTTATTCACTGTTTTGTATAGTCGATTAACTTGAAAATCGGCTCGTCTTTAGCGGAATAAAAAAGCGGATAAACAGATTTCTGCCCTGAACAACACAAAAGCCCAGTCAATCCAAAGCCAACTGAGCTTTTGCGTTATTTGGAGGAGAAAAAGGTAAGGGCGAAATTAGGGGTGAGTAGGGAGGATACAGGATTTAGGTTTGAAATTTCAACCTAAGAACCTTAGGCTCACCATGTGTATATTTCCTCAGACTTTTCGAAAATCTCGTCAAGGCGTTTCATGAAAGGCACAGCATCGCCGAAATCCAACGCGCGGTGATCAATCGCCAAACACATAGGCAACACCTTACGGATCGCAATCTCCTTGCTGCCGTCCTCCTTGGTGACGATGCCCGGCTTTTCCTGCACAGCACCCACGCCGATTGCGAAAATCTGGGGCGGGATGATTTCCAAAATGCCCATCATGCCCCGCTGTTCGCGGTAAATCGAGCCGATGTTGCTGATTGTGATGGTTCCGGGCTGCAGGTCGTAGCGGGTCAGGCGGTCGCGGGTGTCGATGCTCTCGTACTCCTTGCGCGCATCCCGTGACATACGGTGAATCTTGCTGCTGCCGAATTTCGCGCCGAATACCTTGCGTAGCGGCTCCATGATTTTGCCGCGCTTGAGCTTGCCAATCATGTTATCAAAAGACACGTCGTACATCACCTCGGTGAAGTCCGTATTCTCCATGCGCCGGGATATGTCCATGAGATATTCAGCGAGATTGTCCAGATTACGGTTCTCGCAATTGTGCAGGTTGATGGTCATCATCTCCCCATTGGGCAGTATCCAGGGCATGGAAACGTCAATATTTTCCAGTGTATGGATTTTGCCCTTAGAGAACTCGTGGTCGTAGTCAATATGTCCGTTGAGATGTGGGGCGGCTTTCAGCCCCTCAACGATGACCCGGAGCATCAGGGTATTAAAGGTCACCTTGTGCTTGTGGGTGGATTTCTCACCCATGAGCTTAAAGGCATCGTAAAATTCAGTCACGTCGGGTTCGTAGATATATGTGACGTGCGGGATATTTTGCCAAGATTCCGTGGTCATGTGGCTGACGATTTTCCTCTGCATACCAAATCGTGTGGTACGGGTGACTCGCTTGCGGTACTCAACCTTGGCTTCCTTGCTGCTAGCGGGTATTTGGAATTTCCTCGTATCTGTTTGCGGATACGCCGTCCCTGGCTGTGAGACTCTTGGTCTTGCTTTTACTGCTTGCATTGTATTTCCTCCTTACGGTTGTTAACAAATTGTGAACGGCTTATTAATTGTCTACGGTGCCGTGGTAAAATTATAGCATATTCTGGCACAAATGTAAATAGTTTTTGAACAATCCTTGAACTTTTCGTCTTTGTCCATGATTTTATTGGATATCCCGCAGACTTTTGTGTATTTTGCCATA
>Ga0099364_10002339_pt1 | contig 30373 bp, 25 predicted proteins | sample TergutTh196P3_FD_73070 | JGI IMG/M metagenome (GOLD analysis project Ga0099364, IMG submission 73070) | Microcerotermes parvus P3 segment gut microbial communities from Pointe-Noire, Republic of the Congo - Th196 P3 | ecosystem: Host-associated > Arthropoda: Insects > Digestive system > Gut ...
ATCAGCCCAAACCTGACAAAACTCTTCGGACGTAAGCGTCTCAGGCAGCCTCCACGGACTTTGAAAACTGTGCGAAACATTTACGTTCACTTTGATTTTTCCTTCCTGCGCCTGCTTGGTGGTAATAATTATCACCCCTCCCGAGCCTACCGAAGCGCCATAGATAGCCGCCGATGCAGCATCTTTCAATACGGATATTGAAGCAATGTCTTCAATATTGTAGGGGGCGCCCGGCACTCCGTCTACTACCCAAAGAATACCGTCGCCATCGCGCGAGCCTTTTCCGCGAATGTTAAAAACGGCTCCTGCCAAGGGGTCGCCACCCGACGACTGAATAGTCAAGCCCGGAAGCCTACCCTGCATCAGGGTATTAAGGTTTGCCGGACGACTTCTCATTGCCTGGTCTACGTTCATAGTGGAAACAGCTGTAGACAGGTCGCTTCGTCGCGCCGTGCCGTAGCCGATAACCACTACCTCGTCAAATTGATGCAAATCTTCGGTTAAGACCACATCTATTTGTCTCATACTACCTACCGTAAATTCGGCTGTAATATACCCAACGAACGAAAATTGCAGCTGCGCTTCGGCGTCGGGAACAGTTATCCTGTAACTGCCGTCAGCTCCGGTAAGAGCGCCAGTAACGGTACCTCTCACATGTACGCTGACTCCCGGCATGGGCTCGCCAAGCTCGTCGGAGACCGTGCCGGTAACTGTAATTACTTGGGCTAATGCCTGTGTGGTAAAAATTACAGATAAAAACCACACTAATAAAACTACTTTACTTTTAAAAAAATTCATACTTACACTAATTTAACTAATTTATTTATATTTATACTAACATTGATTTTAATTACTTGATTGATATAATGTCAAGTTATCTGTAAAATGACGCTTAATAAGCGCTGTCATCCCGATAGGGATGTAATATCGGTAGAAAATGGATGCACATATACGCCACGGCGTGCCGTTAGGTACGCAATATTTTTCAATACATATTCCGTCCCCAAAGGGACGGCGCAGAGCGTATTGTTCTGACTTTTCTACCGATATTTTGTCCCTAAAGGGACACCGCTTCAAATATTCTCTCTTCTCTTTAAACCTCTCTCTCTCTCTCTCTCTCTCTCTCTCTCTCTCTCTCTCTCTCGACCAAGTTTTTAAAGGTCTTAATGCTTTGTGTCTCACGGTTTTGAGCGTTTACCACAAAAATCGTGCCAAAGTATTTAAAGTCTTGTGTCTTAGCGGAATACGCCCCAAAAGAACCCGTCATTACGCGCTTGACACGGAATACCCATATAATATAATGTATAACTTTCAGGGGATTGCGGGTCAAGCCCGCAATGACGGATTGACCGAGTGGAGCGTCCGCAATGACGGATTGACCGAGTGGAGCGTCCGCAATGACGGATTGACCGAGTGGAACGTCCGCAATGACGGATTGACCGAGTGGAACGTCCGCAATGACGGATTGACCGAATGGAACGTCCGCAATGACGGATTGAACCGGCGTTATCTCAACTGTATTGACTATGTTCACTTTTTTAAATTTTCGGCAAAATTAATATTATTATGTTACATTTCAGTTAAGAAATTGTTAAATTCTTGTTACAAAATTTAAAATTTATCATGGCAATGCTATACTAACCTCCAATGTTTCATACTCATACGTATGCAGATTGACAATATTCACTTTCAGTTCCCTAACCGCTGCCGGTCTGTCGATAATGACCTGTGAATTAGGATGCAATGTCATTTTTCTGCCGTTTTCCAACACAAATACAAATGGCACATCGTAGCTATTTTTGAAAACATAATAGTTAGTTTGCTGCCCTCTGCTGTTTGTTATCGTACTAACCTTTTCAACTGAAACCGAAGCCAGGAAAAAGTCATTCAGCATCTGGCTGTTTCCGGCGAGCATACCTCTGAAGAACGCTATTGTTTTTCGTTCCAGCAGCGCCTGCTTTATGCCCTCCGGGGTTTTTTCGCGAGCCATAACGATTGTCATCGGGCGAATAACCTTTTCCGAAATCCGATAAAAACTATTTGTAACATAGTGAATATCAGTAGCTGCTGTGGGCGCCAGGTTAAAATCGCGGCACCAGCTCAACGCGCGCGGATACCATTCAGCCTCGTTGAAAACTTCAACAGCATGAATATGCCCCGATTCAATCAGGCGCTTGTTGACGTCGAACATTGCGCACGAATCTATAGCCCATCCGGGATGGTTCCATATAACTACGCCGCCCTGCCTGACAGATTCCTTAACAGCCTCTTCTGTAGAAACATCCAGCGTCTTTGAGGCATCGTTGATAAAGAGGGCGTTGAGGTGCCCGCCATCAATTTTGGAGCGGGTAATTTCCGTTCCCTGTATCAGTATCATGCCCATTCTCTCTGCCTGCGGCTTGGCGATTTCGTAGGAAGAGTTGGGACCGCCAATAACGTTTGACTTGTAAGGCTCGGCGGTAGTGTGGTCGGTTATGGCAATGGCGTCCAAACCGTCCTGCCAGGCTTCGCGTACAGTGGCTGTGGGCCACAAATCGCCATCAGAAAAAACAGTGTGAATGTGGAAATCACACTTCACCGGAATCAGCCCGTTAACAGACGGTAGACGGATGATCCGGCGCACATCATAAAATAGCATATCATCATGATATTCAGTACGGTGAACATCATATATGTATTTTTGTGCAAACATTGACGCTGCGGGCATCAAAAACAATAACGCAAAAGAAACTTTTATTACTAATCTTTTCATTTTTACTATCTTTTTTATATGTTTTTTTAAATTATTTAACACCGCAAAGATAGTGCATTATTTTTTCAAAAAATGATGGTATTTTAACCATTATTGGTGGTATTTTACCAACTTTAAAAAAGGCTTTCAAAAAAAATATATATTTGGTCACGATTTATGTAAGTTTTTTTGTACTTTTGTGATAAAATAATGGTAATATGAGAAAAATAGTTATTGTTTTATGTTTGAGCTTGTTAGCTTTTCATACTAATGCTCAACGAATTAGAGGTATCGTTGCTTCGGGCGCTACTGTTGAGGCGCTCGCAGGCGGATTTGTTGCTCTTAAGGGTTCTGCTGCTGACAGGCAGGGCAACGTTTATTTTTCTGACTATCCCAACGACATTGTCCATATCTGGACCATAGACGGCAAACTTGAGAAGTTTGGCTGTTTTGGCGGCGTATGGGGAGTGCATTTTGACCGAGACGGTAGCCTTTTGATTTGTTTGAGGCAACACCACCAATTGTGGAACGCAGGCATGGATGGCAGCCATACTGTTTTAGCTGACTCCTTCAACGGCAAGCCTTTAAACGGTCCCGATGATGTGTGGGTAAATCCTAAAACGGGCGGCGTCTATTTCACTGACCCGCCGCACTCCAGTCGCCCTCAATTAATGCAGCAAGAAAGGCATTATTTGTATTTCATTAAGCCCAACTGCAAAACCGTTGTTATCGCAGACAGAGAGCTTGTTAATCCAACCGGAATAGTCGGCGCGCCTAACGGAAAAAAACTGTATGTTGCAGACTTCGTCGGTATATCCCGCGTAAATAAACTGTATGATGAAGAAATTGTAGAAAATAAAATATACGTGTACGACATTATGCCTGATGGAACATTAGCAAACAAAAAATTATTCGCATCCAGGGATTCTGACGGAATGACTATAGACCGAAAAGGAAACGTATACTTAACAGGACGCGGCGTAACTGTTTACAATTCAAAAGGAAAACAAATAATGATTATCCCAATGCACGGACGGACGACTGACGTTACCTTTGGTGGAAAAAATAGGAAAACACTGTTTATTACAACACCACAAAGCCTCTTTAGCCTTAAAATGAGGGTGAGAGGGGGAAAATAATTTTGATTTTTTTTCAAATAAATTTTGTTATTGAAAAATAAAATTTTATCTTTGCAGCGTTTTTTTAATATCAAATATCAAAAATCGAAAATCGAAAATCAAAAAATGAGCACCCGACACCTGATTTCATTTGACTGGGCGATTAAGAACCAGTTGCGCAACAAGGCGAACTTCGAAATACTCGAAGGATTTCTCACCGAGTTGACAGGGCGTGATATTAAAATTAACTATATAGGCGAAAGCGAGGGACAAAAAAACAGCAAAGACGACAAAACAAACAGGGTGGACATCTTCGTAGAAGCAGACAAAAAAGAGCTCATAATCGTAGAACTCCAATATGACAGCGAGTACGACTACTTTCAGAGGATGTTGTATGGCGCAAGCAAGTCTATTTTGGAGCATATAACAAAAGGAGACGATTATAGCAACGTGAGAAAGGTATACTCTGTAAACATAGTCCATTTCGACCTGGGAACTGGAGAAGATTATTTATACCACGGAACAACCACGTTCAAGGGGCTGCATACAAAAAAAGAGTTAATTCTTTCCGAAAAACAAAAAAAAGTATACCTCAAGGATTCAATTCCTGAAATTTTCCCCGAATACTATATTATAAAAGTCAGAAAATTCAAAGAACCACAAAAAGACGCTGACGGAAACCAACCGCCGCCTTTGGAGCCATTAGACCAATGGGTATACTATTTCAAAACCAGCAAAATAATGGAATATTTCAACGCTAAGGGGATGGACAAAGCACGTGAAGCGTTAGCGTTCGAAAATCTTGATGACCGGCAAAGAAGGGAGTACTGGGAAGAAGTAGAAGGGAGAAGAGTGAGAAATAGCGAACTGCATACGAAGTATGCGGAGGGAAAAGTTGATGGAGAAGAAATTGCAGAAAAAAAGATTGCTGAAGCCGAAAATAAAGTACAACAAGCCGAAAAAGAAGCACAAACAGCAAAAAAAGAAGCACAAACGGCAAAAAAAGAAGCACAGCAAGCCAAAGAAGAAGCACAACAAGCTGAAAATAAGGCGCAACAAGCTGAAAGTGAACTAAAAAAATTAAAAGACGCAATAGAAGCAGCAGGAATAGAAGTCGAAAAATTGAAAAAAAAATGATTTCAGAAATAATCAGAGGTTTTGCCGGTCTTTTTTGGCCCAACGTATGTGCATGTTGTTGCACCGGTTTGTTGCGTGACGAGGAGTATATTTGCGGTCACTGTATGTACGGGTTGCCGGCAACCAATTTCCACAGGGAAGGCGACAACCCCTTAGCGCAACTTTTTTGGGGACGTGCACCAGTAGAAAACGTTACTGCCGGCTATTTCTTCCGAAAAGGCAACAGGGTTCAAAAGTTGGTACACCAAATCAAATACAATGGTCAAAAGGAAATGGGCGCAGTGTTAGGACGACAAATGGGCAGCCCGTTGCGCGACAGCAGTTTTAGCAATATTGACGTCATCGCTCCTGTTCCGCTTCACCTGAAAAAATTTCGCGCGCGCGGCTACAATCAGTCCGAGTGGATAGCCAAAGGCGTGGCTGAAATCCTTGATAAACCGGTTGATGTACATACCTTGGTTCGTCGTTTTCTTACAGATTCCCAAACCCGAAAAAAACGTTTCGACCGCTGGGAAAATGTCAATTCCGGTTTCGGACTTACTAATTCAGAAAATTTTACAGGCAGGCACATACTTCTGATTGACGATGTCGTAACCACCGGAGCAACGCTCGAAGCCTGCATACATGCCGTTCTGTCGGCGCCCCAAACTAAGGTAAGCGTGGCGGCATTAGCATTTACATCTTCTTAACCTTAAATTTTTTTTTATGTCACAGAAAACAACAAATCAGTTCAAAAATATTAAGGCTTCGGGAATAATTCTCCCCGCCGTAATAGGTTTGGGAGTTGTAATATTTTTTTTATCCAGGGAGTTCGACCCAGATGTTTTCAATAACATAACCTTCACCCGAACATCTGCTCTGTGGTTATTTATGGCTTTGTTATGCATGGTAGGGCGCGACCTTGGCTACATGATACGTATTCGTGTCCTGTCTGACAATAAACTGTCTTGGCGTCAGGCTTTTAGAGTAATAATGTTATGGGAATTTACCTCTGCTATAACGCCGTCATCTATAGGCGGCACAAGCGTCGCAACGGTGTATGTTCACAAGGAGGGCTTATCTGTAGGGCGAAGTTCGGCTATTGTTATGGCAACATCGTTGCTCGACGAACTGTATTTTGTCATAATGTTTCCTTTGCTGGTAGCGCTTGTTGGCGCCCACCGGCTTTTTGCCATTCCCGATTCGCCCGGATGGACGCACGGAATAATGGTCGTAGCGTTGATTGGATACAGCATAAAATTTATTTGGGTATTAGCATTATCATACGGCTTATTTCACAATCCACGCGGATTGGGTAAATTGATATTCAGAACATTCCACCTGCCAGTATTGCGTCGATGGAAACGTGCAGCCGGCAAAGCAGCATTAGACATCAAAATTTCATCTGATGAGATGAAATCAAAGAAATCTGCCTTTTGGTTGAAAGCGTTAACAGGCACCTTCCTTTCCTGGACGTCGCGCTACTGGGTGGTCAATTTTATGCTTTTAGCTTTTTTTGCCGTACACGAACATTTTCTGATTTTTGCGCGTCAATTAGTCATGTGGATAGCCTTGCTTATTAGCCCTACGCCCGGAGGAAGCGGAATAGCAGAATTTACGTTCGATATATTTCTTGACGAATTTATTCCTATTGCAGGAATAACAATTGCTATGGCGTTCCTTTGGAGGCTGATTTCATACTACCCCTACCTGATTGTAGGCGCAATATTAGCGCCCAAATGGATAAACGACAAGTTTAGAAAATCTTAGTTAGTGTCCTCCCTTCAACCGCGGGTATTCTCCTTCTACCGTTTCCCAAATAGCTGCGTTGAAGCCGGCGGGCAGTCTGCCGCTTTGAAGTTCTTGGGTGGATAGCGCCTCGATAGAGCTGTTTCTTTCGTTGTTGTTTATTCCGGCGCCCCGTGACTGTCTTGTTGTTTGGCGGTCGAAGAAGCCGCTTATTACTACTGCTTCGCTGTCCTGATTTTGTCCTATCAGTCCTCCGCTGTTTCGTCTGCTGTTCACTTGTCCTGCAGCAAAAGAGTATTCTATTCTGCCCCAGTTCCAGCCCACTAATCCGCCGGCTGTCAGTCTTCTGGCTGTTACTGTTCCTTTTGAAAATGAATTTTCTATTATACCTTCATTTTCTCCTACCAATCCTCCTATTGTGTCATCTCCCGAAGTGTTTCCGGTGGCAAAGCTTCTGACTATACGTCCTCCCGAATATCCTGCCAATCCTCCAAAAGCGTAGTTTTGTGGTCCATAAGCCCATACTCTTCCCGTTGCCCGGCTATTTTCTATCAGCGCTCTGCTTCTCACGTGTCCGTTGAAGCCGACTAATCCGCCCGTATCGAAGTGTCCCATTACATTTCCGGTGGCATAGCTGTTTGATATTCTTCCTCCGTTTTCGCCTGCCAATCCGCCTATAGCTCCTTCTCCGTCAACGAAACCTGTTGCGTGGCTGTCTGTAATTATTCCGCCTGAGAAGCCTGCTAATCCGCCTATACAGTGGTTTCCCGGTCCGTTTCCTGAGACGTCGCCCGATGCCGAACTGCCAGTAATTTGCGCTGTGCTGCCGGCATATCCGTTAAAACCTACCAAGCCGCCTACATCGAAGAAACCGGTAACATTGCCGGTTGCGTGACAATTTTTTATTGTTCCCAGGTCGGTCCAGCCGGCAAAACCGCCTACCCAGTCTTCGCCTTCTACGTCGCCTGTAGCGTGGCTGTTAGTTATATCGCCTGCGTTGCGCCCCACAAATCCGCCCACGTTCCAGTAGCCGGTCACAAATCCTTCGGCTACGCTATTTTCTATTGTTCCCGGAAATATGTCTCCGTTCACGCCTGCCAGACCGCCAGTGTCGTTGCTGTTGCCGTGCACTTCGGCTGTGGAGCGGCTGTTTATTATCTTGCCGCCGTTTACGCCTATTAATCCGCCAACGTACTCGTTTGAAGCCACGATGTATCCCGAAACTGAGCATCCGGTAATTACGCCCTCTATCATTTCGCCTGCCAAGCCGCCAACAGACATTTGCCCAACAACATAAGCGTTCTCGAGGTTAATATTTTCGAGATGCGAGCCTTTCCCACACACGCCAAAGAGCCCGGCATAGTCGCGTCTTTGTGTGATGGTCAAATTTTCTATCCTAAATCCGTTACCATTAAATATGCCGCAAAATCTGGCATTGGCGTCATACATGCCTATGGGCGTCCATTCGCGTCCGTCAAGGTTGATGTTGGACGTGAGTTTAAAGTGTATTCCCTCAAAATTATATCCGTCGTTCACCGTTTTTGCAAGATATGCTAACTGTCCGGCTGAAGATATTTCTATTTGTCGGTCTTTGTCAGGGTTTTCAAAGTCAAAATTGAACGCAACGGCAAAATCAATCCAATTCATGGTCGTTCGGATGTCCTTCACCGGAAGCGGTCTTTTTCTGTAAAGTACACGTTCGGGGCGGTCAGCTATTTTTCTAACTCGCTTAGACGACTGCTGCGCGGTACTGGGGTGGTTCATGTTCTGAGCCTGCACATCGGCAAACAGAAACAGAAAAAAAAATGCTACATAATAATACTTTGACATTTTCGATTTTTGGTTTTTTAATTATTTTTTCTGCAAAGGTACACATATTTTTTTTAACTACCAAATTTTCCGGGGGGGTGGGTAAAATTATTCTCGTGTCATCAGATTTATTTTTTTCAAAAGATTATTTCTATACACCTTCCCTATCGGCACAGTGTTTATTTCCGAGTTTTTCGTAACAATGTTTATCGTTTTTTCTTCTATGCTGTGCACTTCGTTGATATTAACGATAAACGACCTGTGTACGCGTAAAAAATGCTTGGGCGGCAGCTTTTGCTCTATAGCGCGCATGGTAAAATGGACAGTATACTTTTGGTTGAAAGTGTTGATAACGATATAGTTTTCCATTGCTTCAATCCAAAGTATTTCGGAAAATTTTATTTTTAAAAGTGAGGTGCCCTGCTTAATAAAAATATTATTATCAACTATAGTTTGCTCACTTCCCACCGCTGTCTGCTCTTTTATCTTTTTTCGGCTCAAAGCTTTGCCTATAGCCTTACTAAACCTGCTGTAAGTCAAAGGCTTGACAAGATAATCCGTGACATCAAAGTCGAACGCATTAATTGCGTATTTGTCTTTGTTTGAAATGATTATAATCTGCGGGTAGACTGTCAGCGAGCTCAAAAACTCTAATCCGCTCATTTCGGGCATTTCGATGTCAAGAAATATCAGATCTATCTTTTCGCCCGAACCTAGTAAATTGATGGCTTCTATGGCGCTCGTCATAGAACGTACCAAGTTCAGCGTATCTGTTTTACGTACAAATTCCTCTATAATCTTAATTATAAATTCGTCGTCATCTATTATTATGCAATTCATCTCTGTCTTCTGTTAAACGATTAATAAGCATTTGCGAATTTTTTACCGAACGTTTCAGCCATTCTGCGCGCAGATTGTTTGTTTCTGCCTCTGACAATTGCCATCCGATAACATGACGTTTTATTTTTCGCGTCAATTCAGAAATAATTATTCCTGCAGACACTGAGATGTTTAAGCTCTGTGTGAAACCGCACATAGAAATTTTTAAACATTCGTCAGCCTGCCTCATAACACATTCTGATACTCCGTTGTGTTCGTTTCCAAAAGCTATAGCAAACTTACCTTTGGCTACATCGAAATTGACAAGGTCAACACTACCCTCGTTCAACGAAGTGGCAACAATTCTATACCCGTCTGCCTTCAACCGTTCTACAGCCTCGTTGGAGTTGTTTTCCGATTGATTATACTTGTGTAATGTGAGCCACTTGTCCGAACCTTGCACAACCATCGGGTTTATGTTGTACAAATTTTTGTTTTCGATGATGTGAACATCCTGTATCCCGAAACACTCACAAGTTCGCAATACTGCGCTTGCATTTTGCGACTGGTAAATATCCTCCAGCACAATCGTAAGATATCTCATCCGCTGTGCTACTATCTCCTCTATCCTGCTAAGCCTCCTTTGGCTAACAATATCGGACAGTTGCGAGATTACGAATCCATCGTTATCCATGGATTAAAGAAAGAAAGGGAGCTATTTTTCGCTCCCTTTTGAATAGAAGCTTACTGAACCTTAGTTTTCAACTCTGCGCCCGGGGTAAATTTAACCACTTTTTTGGCGCCGATTTGGATTTCTTTTCCTGTTTGGGGATTTCTGCCTGTTCTGGCGCTCCTTTCAACTACGGTAAAAGAACCAAAACCTACTAAGGCTACTCTATCACCTTTGCCCAGCGCTTCGCTGGTTGCGTTCATAAAGGCGTCGAGAGCATTTTTGGCTTGAGCTTTAGTCAACTTGGTTTCGCTTGCAATCGCACTAACTAATTCGGCTTTGTTCATGATAAAAAATTAAATTAAATGAATAAATGATTTTGATTAAAAAAATTTGCCAAAATTATATTGTTTAAAATTAAAAAACAAATTTTTTTCACAATTTCTTTGATTTTAGTGCATTTTTTTTTTAATTATTTTTGACAAAATTCGTAAAAAACGGCTGAAAATCAAGCTATGACTGAAACACAGGAGATTTGAAGTTTTTGAAGTTTTTCCCGCTTCAGAGTGAAAACTTTTATGATTTTTGATTTTTTTTCCGCTTTTATCCTCTATTGATTGTCAAACTGAGAATGTTTTGTATACATTTTATACATTATATATATGTACACGCCTCCCCAAACATTCCCTTCAAATACTCGTCCAAGTCAATATTTATCGGCATCAGATATAGGTTAAAATTGTTTTTTTCACAAAAGTTCATCACCTCCTGTCCAAATTTTATGTTCCATTCGGGCGTCGGGGCGAATGCTTTCGGAAAAACCGCTCTGTTGCGTGTTTCCCAGTATTGTTTTGCTCCTTTGGTTGTTACGGGGCTCACTCCCCAGTATACATCTTCTTCTTCGAGATATTCAGAATAAATCTCTAAAAGCCTCAAATCGAAAAAGGGCTGCGAAAAAAAACCGCTTGCTCCGGCTTCCTTCTTTTGGTGCAGATATTCAAGCTCGTAGCGTATATTGTTGCGATAGGGGTCGAAAGCCGCATAGACAGTTATATCCGCGGCTATACTCTTAAATTTGCGTATCATGTCTATGCTCGTGGTGGGATAATAGACCGCATCGGGCATATCTTCGGGTTTATCTCCTTCTATCACAAGAACTTTTTTAATGCCGTGTTCGTTCAGAAAGTCTATCAGTTCAAACGGCTTGCTCAAATCAAAGTCTATTGCCCGAAGGTGAGCTATCCTGTCCAAGCTGGAGTCAGACATCATGCGGCATGCTTCCCAGGCGCGGATGTCAAAGCGCAGCAAATCGGGAAAGTTGATTGCCGAAATTTGCGGAATGGTCTTTTCTACGAAAGCCACCTGTTCGCAGATATACTCCTCGCTACGCGGAACTAATTCTAAAGAAATATTCATATATTACTCTGTTACTCTGTTATTCAGTTATTCAGTTATTCAGTTATTCAGTTATTCAGTTACACTTTTTTTCACTACCCTTTTACTGAGCAAAATACTGATTTCGTACAATAGTATTAGCGGCATAACAACTAAAATCATGCTAAAAATATCCGGTGGGGTAATAACTGCCGCCAAAAGCATCAGCACTATAATTGCGTGCCGGCGATATGTAATCATGAACGCCGGAGTGATGAGCCCTACTTTTGTTAGAAAAATCATCAAGATGGGCAGTTCGAAAATTATGCCCGTAGCAAACGGAATGTACGCTATAGTAAGGTATGAAGCCAAGTCTACCTGCGTAACTATTTCCTGGCTTGCCGTCCAGCCTCCGAGGAAGTGTATCGACAGCGGTACGATAATAAAATATCCGAACAGCGCTCCCAGGAAAAACATCATTGAGATTGCAAAAACTGAGCCTCGCGCATGTTTTCGCTCGTTTTCGTAGAGCGCCGGAGCAATGAACCGCCACATTTCCCAGACTACGTATGGAAAAGCTATCACAAGTCCTGTGTAGAGCGAAACCATAATCGTTGCGGCGAACTGTCCCGCCATTTTGATATTTTGTATTTCCAACGCTACTGAGTTGATACACAAGTGTTGTGCGTTAAGCGTTTCTGCCAGACTGCACAACATCCGGTTTGTAAAGAACTCGGGATTTTTTGGCGCCAGCAACACAAAATCGAAGATGAAGCGGTAGAAAATGAACGCTATAATTGCAAAAACAAATACCGCAATTACCGCGCGCACTATGTGCCAGCGCAGCTCCTCCAGATGTTCCAGGAAGGACATTTCACCACTATTTTTAGAATTTTTTGTCATTTTAAAAAAAAAATTATTGTTAATTTGATACAACTAATTAAAAAAAGTATTACCTTTGATGAAAAATTACAAAGGTATAAATTTTTTATCAAATTAAAAATAATTAGTCAAACAAATGGCAAAAGAAGCCCAAAATTCATTAACGGAAAACCTCAAACATTTTTTTGGTTTTTCAACTTTCAAAGGCAATCAGAAGGCGATAATCCGCAATGTGCTTGAAGGAAGGAACACTTTTGTGTTGATGCCAACGGGCGGTGGAAAATCGTTGTGCTACCAGTTGCCGGCATTGATGTCGGAAGGAACAGCAATAATTATTTCGCCACTTATTGCCCTGATGAAAAATCAGGTGGATACGATGCGAAACTTTATGCTCGAAGACGGAGTAGCGCATTTTATGAACTCTTCGCTCAATAAGGCACAGATAATCAGAGTGAAAGAAGACATCCTTAGCGGGAAAACAAAATTATTATATGTAGCGCCAGAATCGTTGAGCAAGGGGGAAAATGTGCAGTTCCTCAAGCAGTTGAAGATTTCCTTCTATGCTATAGACGAGGCGCACTGTATTTCGGAATGGGGACATGACTTCCGACCGGAATACCGTCGCATACGCCCTATAATAGAAGTAATTCAGGAAGCCCCAATTATGGCTCTCACAGCTACTGCTACGCCAAAAGTGCAGCACGACATCCAAAAAAACCTTGGCATACTTGACGCACAGGTCTTTAAGGCATCCTTCAACCGCCCAAACCTGTACTACGAGGTTAGGCAAAAGATAAATGCCGAAAAGGAAATAATTAAATACATTAAAAATAATCCGGGAAAATCGGGAATAATTTATTGCCTGAGCCGCAAAAAAGTTGAAGAGCTTGCTAAGCAATTAGAGGTCAACGATATAAAAGCCTTGCCGTATCATGCCGGAATGGACGCCATTACACGCTCTTCAAATCAGGACAAATTTTTGATGGAAGAAGCAGACGTAATCGTTGCCACCATTGCCTTCGGTATGGGTATTGACAAGCCCGATGTGCGCTACGTAATTCACTACGATATCCCCAAAAGTTTGGAAGGTTATTATCAGGAAACCGGTCGGGCGGGACGCGACGGGGGCGAAGGCATCTGCATCACGTTCTACAGTTACAAAGACATTCTGAAACTCAAAAAATTTATGCAGGGCAAACCTATCTCCGAGCAGGAAATAGGCGAGCAATTGCTCTTAGAAACAGTGGCTTACGCCGAATCGGCGCTGTGCCGGCGAAAACTCTTGTTGCACTATTTTGGCGAAAAATATACTGATGAAAGCTGCGAAACATGCGACAATTGCCATTATCCTAAGATGCAGTTCGAGGGCGAACACTATCTTGTAACCATGTTGAGCGCCATTCTGGAGCTACACGAAAAGTTTAAAAGCGAGCACGTTGCCAACTTCCTTGCCGGCAATGCCGACGGGGCAATAAAAACATACAAGCATCACAAGTCGGAGCTTTTCGGCTCGGGCGACGAAAAAGATGCGCGTTTTTGGAACATGGTAATCAGGCAAGCCCTTGTAGCTGGGTTGATACAGAAAGAAATAGAAAATTATGGACTTCTGAAACTTACCCCCAAGGGCATGGACTATTTGGATAATTCGTACCCTATAATGCTTACGCAAGATACTGAATATGGCGACGACGACGATGACGCAGATATTAATTTTAGCGGACGGGGCGGCACAGTAGACGATGAGCTGTTCGAAATACTGAAAGACCTTCGCAAAAAAGTGTCAAAACAAAGAAATCTACCGCCTTTTGTGATTTTTCAGGATACATCACTTGAGGATATGTGCATACAATATCCCATAACGATGAACGAGCTGCAGAACATTTCGGGGGTTGGAAGCGGCAAGGCGCAACGCTACGGAGCCGAATTTATTGAAATAATAAAGGCATACGTAGAAGAGAAGGAAATAATCAGACCGCAGGATATGGTGGTCAGGTCGGTGCCAAACAAATCGGCGCACAAAATATATATAATTCAGGCAATTGACCGCCAAATAGCGCTCGAAGATATTTGCGAATCCAAGAACCTCGAAATACCCGAACTGCTTACCGAAATTGAAGCAATAGTAAACTCGGGAACAAAACTAAACTTGGATTATTACATCAGTCAGGTTTTAGACGACGACCGTCGCGACGAAATTTATCAGTACTTCAAGAAAGCCGAAACAGAATCTATCGAAGAAGCTCTGAAAACATTAGGCGAAGACGACTTTTCGGAAGAAGATATACGGCTGATGCGGGTAAAGTTTATTTCGGAAATGGGCAACTGATATTATTACTTTTGCAAAAAAATGATACATTTATATATATGAAGTTATTATTAATCAGCAATTCGACAAACGTTGGCGAGGCTTATCTTGATTATCCCAAGCTGCAAATCAGGAGTTTTCTTGGCGAACAGCCTGTAAATGCGCTTTTTGTGCCCTACGCCGGCATAATGCTTTCGTATGACGATTACGAAAAGAAAGTAGAGGCGCGTTTTTCCGAAATCGGGCATCACGTGACCGGCATACATCGTTTTGACGACCCGGTGAAGGCGGTAGAGGACGCCCGGGCAATCGTTGTTGGCGGCGGGAATACGTGGAAATTAGTGCAAATGCTGCATCACAACAAGCTGATGGACGCTATCCGCAAAAAAGTATTAGCCGGAACGCCTTTTGTGGGCTGGAGCGCCGGCAGTAATGTAGCATGCCCTACTTTGCGCACTACAAACGATATGCCCATCATCAATCCGGTAAGTTTTGAAACGCTCAACTTGGTACCGTTTCAAATCAATCCGCACTATTTAGACGTGCATCCGCAAGGACACGGCGGCGAAACACGCGAAGACCGCATACGCGAATTTATCGAAATAAATCCCGAAGTGTTCGTCGTGGGATTAAGGGAAGGCACGATGTTTTGGTTAGAAAACAATGAGTTAAAACTTATTGGACAAAAACAGGCGCGTATTTTCAAGAAAGGCGCACAGCCACAAGAATTAGACGCTTCGGCAAATTTTTCGTTTCTATTGTCGCCCCGTTAATCCAAAATCATCAATAGTGGAAGCCTACTCGTTATTAGAACTCAATCAGTGCATCAGGCAGCAGTTGAAGGACGGTATGCCCGAATTATATTGGGTTGTAGCCGAAATCAACGAACTGCACGTCAACAACGCGGGGCATTGTTACATGGAATTGGTTGAGAAAGCGCATGGCGGGGTGCAAATAACCGCAAAAGCGCGGGCTACCGTATGGGCGTATCAATTCAGGATGCTGTCGCCCTACTTCGAATCGATGACGGGACAGCGACTGAAGGCAGGCTTGAAAATAATGCTACAGGCAAGCATCGAGTTTCACGAAATATACGGCTTGAGCCTGCAAGTGACCGACATCAATCCCGCCTATACTATTGGCGACCTTGCCATGCAGCGCCAGGCAATCATTAAGCAACTCGAGGACGAGGGCGTTTTCGACATGAACCGAGAGTTGGAAATGCCTGATATTCCGCAAAGAATAGCTGTAATATCGTCGGGAACAGCTGCCGGATATGGTGACTTTGTTAGCCAATTATACAATAATAACTATGCGTTCAGCCACACACTTTTTCAGGCGGTGATGCAGGGCGCAGAGGCGGAAGCGTCAATCATACAGGCTTTTGAGCGTATTTTTGAGTTAGACGACCAGTTTGATGTTGTAGTTTTGATTAGGGGCGGCGGCTCGCAGTCTGACCTGAATTGCTTCAACAGTTACGGTATAGCGGCGTGTATAGCCCAGTTTTCGTTGCCGGTTATTACCGGTATCGGTCACGAGCGCGATGAAACAATCGCCGACATGGTAGCCTGCCTGTCGCTGAAAACGCCCACAGCCGTTGCCGGTCATTTGATACATCAGGCTATGTCGTTAGACGGGCGGCTGCAAGAGTTTGAAAATCAACTTGCATATTTGGCAGAGTTCGTAATACGCCATTCTGCTGACCGTCTTCAAAACCTGTCGCAACGCTTGATGACCATCACACATTCTCACGCCCGCCGGCAAGACAAGCAAATACACACGCTGCAACTAAGGTTGGCAAACGCGGCAAACATGGCGCTGATGCAAAAAAAGCAGGAACACCAGCGGCTAAGTGCCAAGATGGAAAAATTTGCATTGCAGTGTTTACGCGAGCAAAAAACGGCGATACCATTGCTGCAGGCGCAACTTGAAAAACTTGTGGGCGCGACTTTTTCAAATCACAAAAACCGTATCACCCGATTGGAAGACGGCGTGCGCCTGCTCGACCCGGTAAATCTTTTGCGTAGAGGCTATTCCATAACGCGCGCAAACGGGAAAGTGGTACGCAACGCCAAAACACTCAAGAAAGGGCAAACGATAGAAACAATAATGCACGACGGTAAAATTGAAAGTATTGTAGTATAAAAATTTTCAAATGAGGTCATATCAAACTATAGCGGCTGCGTTAAGCATAATGGCAAAACCTATTGGTCCTGTTTGCAATTTGGATTGCGCTTATTGCTATTATCTTGAAAAAGAGAAGATATACGGCAATTCCGGGCGTTTCAGAATGGACGAGCGTACGCTGGAAAAATTTATCGACGAATATATTGTTTCTCAGAACGTGCCGGTTGTGCGCTTTGTCTGGCACGGCGGCGAGCCGGTAATGCTGGGGTTGGATTATTACAAAAAGGCGCTGGAACTGCAAAACAGATACAGTCGCGGAAGGAGCATTGAAAATGTGCTGCAAACCAACGGAACGCTCCTTACTGATGACTGGTGCCGTTTTTTGCGCGACAACAACTTTCTTGTGGGTATATCCATCGACGGACCCGAACACCTCCACGACCGCTACCGGCTGAACAGCGCCGGCAAACCGTCGTTCGCGCAAGTGATGAAGGGGCTTGAACTGTTGGTGAAACACAAAGTGGAATTTAATACCATGTCGGTACTCCATGATTATAACGTTCTGTATCCGTTGGAAATATATCGTTTTTTGAAGGACGTTGGCAGTCGCTACATGCAGTTTACTCCTATTGTAGAGCGCATTGCAACTAACGCTTCAGATGAAAAGTTGAAATTGCTTTCGGGCAGTGACCAATCCGACAATATTTTAGCGCCATGGTCGGTGAAAGCCTTAGACTACGGGCGATTTCTGTGCTCGGTGTTTGATGATTGGGTAGTTCAGGATGTGGGTAAGTATTATGTGCCTGTTTTCGATTCTATTTTGGCTAACTATGTCGGGAAAATGCCGTCTATATGCGTACATGCCGAGACTTGCGGTCATGCTGGCGCAATAGAACACAACGGCGACCTGTTTGCCTGCGACCATTATGTTTTTCCTGAATACAAATTAGGCAACATACACAGTGATTCGCTGATTTCTATGATGTATTCGCCGCGTCAGACTGCCTTCGGACAAGCCAAACGCGATGCTTTGCCCCAATATTGCCGGCAATGCGAGTACCTGTTTGCATGCAATGGAGAGTGTCCAAGGAACAGAATTATTATGACGCCGACGGGCGAGCCGGGATTAAATTATCTTTGCAACGGACTGCGACTGTTTTACAGACATGTAGCGCCTTACATGGATTTTATGGTTGAAGAGCTTGCAAACGAGCGACCGCCAGCAAACGTGATGGCTTGGGCAAGAGAGAGGGCGGACAGGGAAAAAAGGGAGACGACAAGGATAAACAGTTTGGAGCGGGTAAAAAAGGCTAATATCAAGCCAAACGATGCTTGCCCGTGTGCAAGCGGCAAAAAATACAAATTTTGCTGTCGAAATAAATGATTTGGTACTTTCAGAGATGTACCCAAATCTTCGCGAATTTAGGATAACAGTGCGCTACCGTTCACTTTTTACGCCGGGTCTACATCCGGCACAATTAACAACGATTTGTAGTCAGGTAATTTACGCGTATAACTTATCGCTTCGGCAAGCAGTTCCTTAGCCTTCTGTGCCGACGCCTTTTTTTCGATTTTCAGCCATATATTTTCTAAATAGTAATTATTCAGACGCGAAATAAGAGGCGTTTCGGGTCCCAGCACGCGTTTGCCGAATATTTTTTCTAAATACTCAGCTAAATCTTTCGCTGCCCGTCTGACTGTATCCTTGCTTTTGTGCTTCAATGTTAAGCGTATCATACGGTAAAATGGTGGATATCTGAACTTTTCGCGCTCGGCAATTTGCGAATTATACATGCCTTTATAGTCGTTTGCTATAACGAATTGTAGTATCTGATGTTGCGGGCGCGACGCCTGAATAAGCGCTTGTCCGCGTTTGCCGGCGCGACCGGCGCGTCCGCTTACCTGTGTCATCAACTGAAAACTACGCTCAAAAGCGCGAAAATCGGGAAAACTAAGCACATGGTCGGCGTTCAAAACTGCTGCCAAACTGACATTTTCGAAATCCAATCCTTTTGTTACCATCTGTGTGCCTGCCAAAATATCTGTTTTCCCTTCTTCAAAGGCGGCAATTATTTTTTCGTATCTGCTACGTGTGCGCGCACTGTCTAAGTCTAAACGTGCAATTCGCGCCTGAGGAAAAAATATTTGCAGCTCGTCCTCAATTTTTTCGGTGCCGAAGCCCACATCGCTAACGTCTAAACCGCCGCAAGATGTGCATTGACGCATGTTATCAGTGTTGTAGCCGCAATAATGACACACTAAGCGGTCGGAAAACTTGTGATACGTCAGGCACACGTCGCAATGCTCGCAACGCGGTATAAACTCGCACACCCGACACTGCACGTATGGAGCAAATCCACGCCGGTTTTGAAACAGGATTGCCTGTTTTCCGGCTTTCAGCGTTGCGTCGAGCTCAGTAAGCAAATCGGGATGAAAATGCGATTGCATCTTTTTTTGTTTTCGCGCAAGCCCGGTGTCTAAAATACGTGTTTCGGGGAGTTCCATATCGGCGTAGCGTTGCGTCAGCTCTACCAAAGCATACTTGCCCTCGCAGGCGTTGTAGTAACTTTCTATTGCGGGAGTAGCCGTCCCCAAAAGGGTCTTGGCGCCGTGCATGGAGGCAAGAACAATAGCTGCATCGCGGGCATGGTAACGTGGCGCCGGGTCATACTGTTTATATGTGTTTTCATGCTCTTCGTCTACAATCACCAATCCTAAATCGGCAAAAGGCAGAAAAATGCCCGAACGCACCCCCAGTACAACACTGTATCCGCCCGGCTTTCCGATATTGTTCCACACTTCAACACGTTGGGCGTCGGAAAACTTTGAGTGGTATATGCCTACCTTACTGCCAAACACGCTTTTGAGCCGGTTGATGATTTGTGCCGTTAGCGCTATTTCGGGCAACAGGTACAACACCTGCTTGCCGAGCCGTATTTGCCCGTCAATCAGGCGAATATAAATTTCGGTTTTCCCGCTCGATGTTACTCCATGCAGCAAAACCACGTCTTTTGTGGCAAAAGCTTCGCAAATATCATTCATGGCGGTCTGCTGATGTGAAGTTAATACGGGCAAATTGATGTTTTCAACGGAAACTGAATTAAGTCGCGAAATTTCTTTAGCGTATGGTTCCAATATTTTTTTTGCCACAAGGCTATTGAACGCATCTGCCTGTGCATCTGCCGCCTGCAGCAGTTCCTTTTTGCCCGGGTCGCGTTGCGGACGTTGTGAAAACACCCCCGACAAATTAATGAAACGCATCAGTATTTCCAACTGTTTAGGCGCTTTTTCCAATGCCTTGAAGGCTGTTTGCATCTTTTTTTCACTGTTCATTTCGCTGTGAAGTCGCACGTATGTTTCAAAACGCGGCTTGTAGCGTCCGGCAATAACCTCCTCAACCCACAAAGCCTCCTTGTCTACTAACATCTGCACGGTGCGCATCACATTTTTGTGCTTACAGGCAGCAGCAATTTCGCTAACCGACAAACTTTTCTTGTCATGCACAAGGTTTAACACCTCTTCTTCGTGTTTGTTCAACTCATCGCATTGCACATAATCAGCATTATAGAATACCTTTGTTTCGCTTTCCAACTTCAAGCCCGATGGTATAGCTGCCTTCATCACCTCGCCCAACGTACACATGTAGTACGACGCTATCCATTGCCACAGCCGTATTTGAAAATCGTTCACAACCGGTTTTTCATCCAATACGGCAACAATTTCCTTAACAGTAAATTCTGCAATATTTTGTTCGCGAACTTCCTGAACTATAGCCGAATAAAATTTGCGCGCACCAAAAGGCACAATCACCCGCACGCCTTTCTTTACCTGCGCAGAAAGTTCATCAGGAACTGAATATGTTAAAGGTCGCGGAAGCGCAAGCGGCAAAATGACATCAATGAAGTGCATAGATTGATTAATTTTTTAAGCGGCAATCAGTGTGGGAAAAATTCAAAACGCTATCTCCTACTTCTCCGACAACACCTCCACTGCCTTCAAAAATATAGGGTCGCCGCGATTTACTATTTCATACATTTCTGACATTTCCCAAAGGTCGCGGGCGATGTAGCCTTTTATCCACATCTTCAGATGCTCTCGCGAGCGGGCAAACATATCCGGATTTTTAGAAAGTCCTTCTTTTTCGGCAAAATCCTGTAATTCTTCCAATATCGCTTCAGTGACTTCAAAATTTTGGTCAAAAAGAGCAAATGTCGGGTAAAGATGGTTTATATCCTGACGATTTCGGTCTACATACCTCAACATGAACTGGTTAAAGTAGCCTCTGCCAATCAGCTCGCGGTAATATCTTGTATTGAAACTTGTATCTATCGGCACAAAAACGTCGGGAATGATACCTCCGCCGCCATAAATAGTTCGTTTTTGAGAAAGCGTTGTGTATTTGGGCATGTCGTCGGTAATCGTTGTTTCGCTTGTCAGTTCGCCCGATTGAAGTCGGGTGTTGCGCACTCCGCCACGGGCGTATTCATCGTCGTTTGTGTTGTAGGGCTTTTGTATTGAACGTCCGGTGGGGGTGAAGTAGTGCGCCACCGTAAGTCGCAGCATCGAACTGTCGGCAAACGTCAATTGGCTCTGCACCAATCCCTTGCCAAACGAGCGTCGCCCGACAATCGTTCCCCTGTCCCAATCCTGTATTGCTCCGGCAAGTATTTCGCTTGCCGATGCAGAAATCTCATCGAGCATCACTACTAAATTTCCGGTTCTGAACTCGCCTCTGGCATTAGCGTTATGCACGCGACGCGGACTGTTTACGCCTTCGGTGTAGACTATCATTTGCCCTCGGTCTAAAAATTCGTTTGCTAAAAGTATTGATATGTTCATGTAGCCGCCGCCGTTGCCGGTAAGGTCGAGAATAAGGTCGGTAACGCCCTCGTTTTTCAATTTTTTCAGGGCGTCATCAAATTCTCTTTTTGACGGAGCGGCAAAACGGCTCAACTTGATGTAGCCTATCCTGTCAGTCACCTTGTAGGCGGCTACCACGCTATGATGCGGTATCCGGTCGCGAACTATGTTAAAAGTCAGTAATTCAGCGTGTCCCCTGCGCTTAATCCCCACCAAAACATTAGTACCTCTGGGACCACGCAATTTCCTCGTCACATCTGTTGTTGTAATGCCTTTGCCTGCAACATCTTCACCATTAACAGTGATGATTTTATCGCCTCCGGTAATACCGATTTTTTGAGAGGGTCCGCCATCAATGGCAGACGTTATCAGTATGGTATCGTTCAATATGTTGAACGACACGCCTATACCGTCAAACGACCCCTCCAACTGCTCGTTCATAGCGCGCACCTCGTCTTTGCTGATGTACATGGAGTGAGGGTCGAGTTGTCGTAACGTTTGCCGGATAACGTCTTCGGTCAATGTGCCAAAATTTACCGTATCAACGTATTGATTGTTAATCCATTCGAACAATTGACCAATCTTTTCCGTTGCAGCCTTATACTGGTCAGGTTGTGCTTTCAGACCCGCCGGAGCCAACAATGCCAACAGGATAATTATTTTCTTGAACATGTTAAATTTATGTTTTTATATTTTTTGCAAAATTAAATATTTTTTTTACTTTTTCCAATCCTTCACACAAAAAATCTACTTCCTCGCGTGTATTGTAAAACACCATCGATGCGCGCACTGTTCCTTCTATGTCGAACCGCTGCATCAACGGCTGTGTGCAGTGCGTGCCGGTGCGAACCGCTACGCCCATCTTGTCTAAAACCATGCCCGTGTCGTAGTGATGAATGGAGCTTAACAGGAACGAAAAAGTTGCGATTTTGTTTTCGGCAGTTCCGATAAAACGTAGCCCTTCGACGTCAGTCAGGCGCCGGCGGGCATATAGCATCAGGTCGTGTTCGTAGCGGGCAATATTTTCCATGCCGAGAGCGTCTATATATTTAATTGCGCTTTCAAGCCCCACAGCGTCAATGTAGTTGGCTGTTCCGGCTTCAAATTTGAAGGGCAGTTCATTGTATGTGGTTTTTTCGAAACGCACACAGTCTACCATATCTCCGCCACCCAGAAATGGAGGCATCGTGTCCAAAAGTTCTTTTCGTCCGTAGAGAACGCCTATTCCGGTGGGTCCGTATATTTTATGTCCCGAAAAGGCAAAAAAATCACAACCGATATCCTGTACATTTATCTTGCTGTGCTGCACTGATTGCGCACCGTCTATCAACACATGCGCGCCTGCCCGATGCGCCAATTGCACTATTTCTTTCACCGGATTGACCGTCCCCATAGTGTTTGAAACGTGTGCAACGGCTACCAATCTTGTTCGTTCGCCAAGCAGTTTTTCGTACTCGTCCATGATGAGTTCGCCGTCATCGTTGACAGGTATTACTTTGAGCCGCGCACCTTTGCGGTCGCAGAGCATTTGCCAAGGGACAATGTTCGAGTGATGCTCCATTTCCGAAAGTATAATCTCATCGCCCGCCTTTATGAACCGCTCGCCATACGAATACGCTACAAGGTTGATACCCGCCGTCACTCCCGAAGTGAAAATTATCTCCTGCGACAGTTCGGCGTTCAGAAAATCGCGTATCGTGTGGCGCGCATTTTCGTATGCTTCAGTAGCCTGCTCGCTCAGGTAATGCACTCCGCGATGAATGTTAGCGTTGCACTCGCTATACATCCGCAACAGCGTATCTATTACTGTTTGCGGCTTTTGCGTACTGGCGCCGTTGTCCATGTAGACAAGCGGCATACCATAAACTTTTTGCGCTAAAATAGGAAAATCAGCGCGTATTTTTTCTACGTCCAAATATAATAGGTTTTGAATAAATTTACGTTTTTTCAATATTTGGCGATTCTAACCCATATCCTTTCTTTTTGTCTTCGCTTTTCAGCATAAATGCTACAATCAGCGCTGCCACGCCAAATACGGAGAAAATTGCCATGGGGAGTGCATAATCGTAAATGTTTCCACCAGTGGCATTTTGTCCTGTAATACAGTATTTGTCGAGTGTCCATCCAATTAGATAGGGCACTCCCATCAATCCCCAGTTTTGTATCCAAAAAATCAGCGCGTATGCAGTTCCTAATTGTTTATGGGGTATTATTTTTGCTACCGAGGGCCATAAAGCCGAAGGCACCAGCGAAAAAGCTACACCAAGCAATATGCACAGCATGAACGCTATCCAGACCTGATTGAGAGCCGGAATTGCGAACAATGCGTGTATTGCGAACAGCAGCAGCGAACCGGCTATCATTATTGTAGCTCCTTTGCCTACGCGGTCGTAGAGGTTGCCGAAAAAAGGCGTCAGCAGCAGGGTGCCCATCGGTAGCAACGCCGGTATGTCTCCGGACTTTAGACGTAGACCGAACAGGCTGAAATCGTCAATGTTAAACTTGTTTACCATCAAGTCGGGCGCATACTTCAGGAACGGAAAAATAGCCGAATAAAATAACACACAAAGTATTGCTATCAGCCAAAATCCTCTGTTGCGGAAAATCACTCCTATATCCGACATGCGGAATGGGTCTTCTTCGGCAGCGGCTACGGCGTCGGGGTCAGAACGGTCTAATTTTAAGTCCATTGCAACATAAACTAAATAAAAAACGAAGCCGGCGCACAGCGACACTAACCCGAGTAGCATAGGCGTTGATATACTGAAATTTAAGGCTATTCGTTCGGCAAACATCATCGCCATAATCGTTCCTATGCGCGCTGTTGCCACCTGAAGTCCCATTGCCAGCGCAAGTTCTTTGCCGTGAAACCACTTAACGATTATTTTTGTAACAGTAATACATGCCACTTCCACGCCCACGCCAAAGATAGCGAAGCCAAAACTTGCCATCAAGACCTGCATATCTGTTTGCCACCACAAAAATTGCATTGTTGACGCCTGAAGCGACACATCTGAAATCGCCCAGTATTTAATGCCTGCGCCAATTACCATCAACGCGGCAGATGCAATCCCCGTAAAACGTATACCCATCTTGTCGAGCATCAACCCACCAAAAAAGAGCATAAGGAAAAAAACATTGAACCAACCGTAAGCGCTTGTAAATAAGCCGTAATTGGTACTATCCCATCCTAAAGTCGATTCCAGCATGGGCTTCAGGGGAGCCATAACATCGCATACGAAATAGCTGCATATCATCGTGAACGACACTATTCCTAACGCCGTCCAGCGTGCAACCTTCGATTCGCGAAGACTGATTTTTATTTTATCTGACATTTTTTTTTAATTAAAATTTGGTACAAAGAAACAACTTTTTTTTCATATTTTAATGATTTTTTTTTCATATTTTAATTTTTTTTTGTACCTTTGTGCCGTTGAAAAGAATGTATCAGATAGACGAAAGAGGATATTACGGAAAGTACGGCGGGGCGTACATACCTGAGATTTTGCACCGTTGCGTAAGCGAACTTCAGGCAACATATTCCGCTGTGTTAGAGAGCGAAACGTTTCAGCGAGAGTATCGCCGCTTGTTGCGCGACTATGCCGGTCGCCCGTCGGCATTGTATCTTGCCGCGCGGTTGAGCGAAAAGTATGGTTGCCGCATTTACCTCAAGCGCGAGGACTTGAACCACACCGGCTCGCACAAGATTAATAATGTGCTGGGGCAAATATTGCTGGCGCGACAAATGGGCAAAACGCGCATTATAGCCGAAACCGGCGCCGGACAGCACGGCGTGGCTACCGCTACGGTCTGTGCGCTGATGAACATGCCCTGCGTGGTGTATATGGGCAAAACCGATGTAGAACGCCAAAGCCCTAACGTGCAGAAAATGCAGATGCTTGGCGCAACGGTCATACCGGTCGAATCGGGCAATATGACGCTGAAAGACGCTACTAATGAGGCTATTCGCGACTGGTGTTGCCACCCCAAAGACACGTTCTACATCATCGGCTCTACTGTGGGACCGCATCCGTATCCCGATTTGGTGGCGCGTCTGCAGTCGGTTATCAGCGAGGAAATACGCGTGCAACTTGCGGAAAAGGAAGGGCGTAACTATCCCGACTATCTGTTTGCCTGTGTTGGCGGAGGCAGCAATGCAGCCGGAACAGTCTACCATTACCTTGACGACGCGCGGGTGCGCATTGTTCTTGCCGAAGCGGGCGGAATAGGCATTGATACCGGAATGAGCGCTGCGACAATACAGTTAGGGAAAATCGGTATTTTACACGGAGCGAAAACATTAGTGATGCAAAACGATGACGGGCAAATAGAAGAGCCATATTCCATCTCTGCCGGATTGGACTATCCGGGCATTGGTCCCATTCACGCTTATTTGTCTGATACAAAACGCGTAGAAGTGTTGGCTGTCAATGACGACGAAGCATTGGAAGCGGCTTTTGAACTGACCCGCCTCGAAGGAATTATTCCCGCCCTGGAAAGCGCCCACGCCTTAGGAGCACTGAAAAAAACAGAGTTTAAAACCTCAGACGTGGTGGTATTGACAGTGTCGGGAAGAGGAGATAAGGATATGGAAACGTATTCAATGAAGAATGAAGAATGAAGAATGAAGAATGAAGAGATAAGAATGAAGAATAATTTTGTACATATCTTTAACTTTGGCACGGTTTTTGTGCTACGTTTAATGTTAGTGTATAAAAAAATATAATATAATGTCATGTTAGAAAAAGAAGTTAAAACATTTGAGCAAAAGTTACCTGAACTTTTAAAAACAGATATAGGCAAATATGTTTTGGTAAAAGAAGACCAGGTTATTGGCACTTTTGTTGCTATAGAAGACGCCTTGAGTTACGGATACGAAAAATACAACAGGCAAGCGTTTTTTGTTCGCGAAATACTTCCAACCCAAGAGCCCTTCAACTTTGCAAACCATCATTTATTTTGAATATGCCGCCACTAACCCAAAGAATACCTAATTTGCGAAAAGTTGGTCCCGTAATAAGTACCCCTACTTCAACTAACGTAAGTTGCAAACAATTTGATGTTCAAATAGAATTTCCCAACAACGTTACGGTACCGTCTATCATTGTTACAGAAGCGCCTCTGCAAGGGCAACATATACAGTGTCTAATAGGGCGTGACATTTTGCAGAAGGGCGTTTTTATATACAATGGACACGATAATTCATTCACATTAACATTTTAAAATATGCGTAAAATTAGTTATTTTTCTTTAATATTGATGATTTTTGTTGTTCTTACAGCAAGTGATTGTAGTTCAAGTAAAAGTACTGATATTCAACGGACAAGGGAGGTTGCTGTCGGTCTTGAGCAGCGACAGCCTACTCCAACAGATATTGATTATTCTTTGGAGCGTCACAACCTCATCAGGCGTGCATATTGGGTGAACGGGCAACGCGAAAAGGCGCGTATGTTGCCAAACCCGATAGCCGATATGCCGCTTGGATACATTATTCTGTTTGCGCCTAATGGCGGCGTTCTGGGCAGATTTGTCGTCGAAGGCAAGGTGACAAGCCTCAACAGTTTCCTTGCGCCACATTCCGAATTTTATGAACATAATAGCGGTAGTACTACTGTTCGTAATAGATGGCTTTCAGACGTGGATGGCGCTTACGGCGAAAACGACGGCGGAATATTCTTCTTCACCGTCGATGGACGCTATTTGGAATGGAACGGCACGTATCTATACAGCGATATACCGTTCGAAGTTCAAGACCCAATTTTAAAAATTCAAGCACAATGGGGACCAAGACCAAATTAAAATATTTATTGGCAGTAGCGGGGGCATGCATAATGTTTGCTTTTGTGTATTACACTTTTGTTCCCGAAGGCAGGGCAAAATGGAACAATTACATGCACAGTCTACGCAAAGTAGACGATGCGACTTTGTATCAGACCCGTAAAAAAGTGGAAGACCACGCGCGCGCAATGGTAGCATCGTATCAGTCTGATATACTGACTTATAATCAGTATAAAAACTCGTCAAGCAGCGAGGAGCGTTCGTGGGCGCAGCAGGCAAAAATGAGAGCCAACAGAACCGCCTCTACATATAATAACTATATATTGCAAAACAGTTATGTGTGGAGCGAAAATGTGCCCGAAGATATTAAACGAGAATTAGAAACAGTAGAATGAAATACCAGTTTAAAACCATTACCCGCCAGTTATTAGGCGATTTGCATACTCCGGTGAGTTTGTATTTAAAGTTGAGAGACCTTTATCCCGAATCAGTACTGCTCGAAAGTTCTGATTATCATGGCGATGAGGATAGCCTCTCGTATCTTGCATTGTGCCCTTTAGCAAGGATATCCGTGAATAAGCGCGAAGCGACTGAAGTTTATCCCGATGGCGCAACAGTTCGGAAACCATTGTCGGCAACGCACACTGTGGCAGATGCGATAAATTGCTTTCTGAAAAATTTTGAAATAGAGGGCGACCACAGGCATTATTGCGGTCTTTTTGGCTATACTGCCTTCGATGCGGTCAGATATATGGAAAATATTCCGGTCATGGAGCGGCATCACGAGATTTCGGACGCGCCGGATATACTGTATATTCTGTACAAGTATATAATTGTCTTTGACCACTTTAAGAACCGGTTGACGATTATTGAACTTGCGCAAGATGAGGAAGAAAGCCGCATAGACCGTATCGAAACGCTGATTGAGAACCGCAATTTTCCGTCATACAATTTTCAGACCGTTGGCGAGTGCACATCCACCATGACCGATGATGAATACAGGGCTATCGTTCGCAAGGGCGTTGAACTGTGCAAGAGCGGCGAACTGCGTCAAATCGTTTTATCACGCCGTTTCGAGCAGCGTTTTCAGGGCGACGATTTTAAGGTCTACCGCAGTTTGCGCAGCATCAATCCGTCGCCGTATCTGTTTTACTTCGATTTTGGCGGTTTCCGCATTTTTGGCTCCTCGCCCGAAACGCATTGCAAGGTGAAGGGACGGTTAGCGATAATAGACCCCATTGCAGGCACCACGCTTCGCAGCGGCAACGTGGAAGAAGACAAAATGCGCGTAGAGGCGCTGATGAACGACCCAAAAGAAAACGACGAACACGATATGTTAGTGGAACTTGCAATGGACGATTTGAGCCGCAACGCGCACAACATCAAAGTACAGTTCAACAAGGAGGGACATTATTACAGCCACGTGATACATTTAGTGTCGCGCGTATGCGGTGAAATCAACGCCGACAGCAACCCTGTCAAGACATTTATCGACACTTTTCCGGCGGGCACGGTAAGCGGCGCACCTAAACTGCGGGCAATGGAGTTAATAACCTCCATGGAGAAGCACAATCGCGGCGGCTACGGAGGCTGTATCGGTTTTATAGGCTTCAACGGCGACTTAAATCAGGCGATAATGATACGTACCTTCGTGAGCCGCGACAATACATTATATTATCAGGCAGGCGCGGGAATTGTTTCGCAAAGCGTCGACGAGCGCGAACTGCAGGAGGTAAACAACAAACTTAACGCCTTGAACAGGGCTATTGGCGAGGCTGAGGGGTTGATAAATTAAGGTCATTAAACCTTAATAACCGCCCTGTTATTGCGCCCGTCTACAAAAATATAAAGCGGCTTGGGGAAGCGCACATGGCGTGTGTAATTCGTTTCACTTACTGTTTTTGCGGTGGCAAGAAGGTCCATATCAAGTCCTCCGTCACCTAAGAAAGGATTGATAGTGAGGTAGCCAACTTCAAGCGAAATCAGGTTTTGGAAAAAATGCGTGCCCTGGCTTGGTTCGACGCGGAAGTTTTCCAGTCCACATTCGACTATTACCGAAGCTTCAGAAATTTGTCCCCACTTAACCGGAATACCTAAGAATCTGTCGCTCGAGCCCCAGCGTCCGGGTCCTATCAGTACATAACCGCGCTGCCGGTCTTTAAGCGCTTGATTGATAGCGTCTACTTCTTCAGCCATTTGTTCGGTCTTCGTATTATCAAAAGTATCCGGTTTGAGATAAACAACGTCTCTTACTCCCTCAATAACTCCCATGCCTACAGCGTTTTGCGCCCACAGAAGTGCATCTGACAGGTCTACTTTGTCCCAGTCGAGCGAACTGCGGTTTTCGCTGTCTACTATTTGACGTATTTGCAGACAGTTGAACACCTGACGCGCTCCCGGCGGGACGTCAAGGTTGACGGCAAATTCTATTTCTATATTGCTGCGCATCTCATGCCTGCCCATCTCAAGGAGGTCAGAAATTATCGCTGCCAAAGGAAAAGAATCGTATTTGAGAATTTTTGAAAAAGTGATAATAGCGTGACCCTCAGCGTAACAACTGTCTGAAATCATTTGATTAGCCATATCATAAGTTGAGGCTACATGATTAATATTTCGGAAGTTTTTTATTTTGTTTACGTCTATTTTCAACAAATTAACTGTTTCGTTGAGCGACGTTTTGAATTTTTCGGGACGCAGGTCCAATGCGTATAATTGGCGCTGTGTGTCGCGTAAAGTCAGTTCTACGGTCGAAAGTTGCAGCGTATGTTTGGGGTGCTGGGGCGAAAATCGCAGCACGCGTCCTCCGCTAACCACCATTGCGCCTAATCCTACGGCAATTTCTGCAACACCTTCTTCGGGACGCTCGTTGCCAAGCGGATAGAAGTTCATCGAACGCGCAACGCCCGAAATAGTAGGGAAAAACAAGCCCTGCTCCTCTGTTCCACACACTTCCTGTATTACTACTGCCATCTTTTCTTCAGAAAGATTGTTGCCGCTTGCGATGATATACTGCCGCGCTGTGGCGAAAAAAACTG
>Ga0099364_10002340_pt1 | contig 30367 bp, 37 predicted proteins | sample TergutTh196P3_FD_73070 | JGI IMG/M metagenome (GOLD analysis project Ga0099364, IMG submission 73070) | Microcerotermes parvus P3 segment gut microbial communities from Pointe-Noire, Republic of the Congo - Th196 P3 | ecosystem: Host-associated > Arthropoda: Insects > Digestive system > Gut ...
TGTAGAATTGGTTACAGAGCCTTTTATATTCCTTATAGTGTCCCAAGCAACGCCATTTTCATACGTTCCTTTAATATTGACAGTTAAGTTTTCTTGGCATACAATACATACATGACAAAAGCAGAAGCTGAAAAGATCACAAATACCTTATATCCCGTTGGGTGTAAATGGTACTGTGCCCCAGGGTCGATGCAAAAGCTAAGACCATCAGAAGCAGGTGCTTTTGGGGTATGGGAATTTAAAAGGACTGTAGAAATTTACCCTAACTACGATTTTCGTAATGCTTACCGTGAGTATACAAAACGTAAGGCAAAAGAAGAGGGTACGCCGATACCAGAGTATCCTGACGACCCTCCCTACACCCCTATACTACATGAAGAATGGGAGCGAGTAGCTTAATTTGCAAACAACTTCTTAACTTTCCACTTCGTCAGCCGCTCTTTCCGAAAAACCCTGACAGTTCCCCTGTGTACCCCAAACACCTTGCCGATCTCCACGTTATTCATTCCCTCACGAATCATCTTGCGTATCTGTTTTTCTTTGCCAGAGAGCATTACATTAACCGCCCGTCCAGGTCGCCTCCCTAAAACTTTTCCCTCTGCCTTACGCCTTGCTAGTGCTTCTCTGGTTCGAGTGCTTATTAAATTTCGCTCGATCTCTGCCGATAAACCAAAGGCAAAGGCTAAAACCTTACTTTGTATATCATCACCAAGGCGGTAGTTGTCCTTAATCGTCCATATCTTCACATCCTTTTCCAGACAGCCGGAAAGTATGCTCATTATCATAAAAAAAGACCTGCCAAGTCTGCTTAATTCTGAGCAGATTATTTTATCCCCCGATTGCACAGTCTGAAGCAACACCCCTAGCTGTCTTTTCTCCAGTGACTTTGTACCGCTTATCGTTTCTTCAATCCATTTTCCGATTCTTAATTTCTCACGCTTGCAAAACTCTTTAATTTCATAACGCTGATTCTCCACTGTTTGCTTGTCTGTTGACACCCTGATGTAACCGTAAATCATCTTTCACCTCCAAAAATATGTATTGACAATATCAATATGGAGTATTAATATATCTGTAAATAGCTGACCGATATACGGAGGCGACATCTTATCTCTTGGGCGACTGAGAGCTAGGGTGTCGCCTTTTTTTGTGTACCCGTCAGAAATGACGGGATTGCGTTATTTAAAACACGGTCTTATAGTTTTTGCAGATGGGAGGGCTTATGGATAAAACAATCCAGTTTCCTTGTGAGGAGGATGGCTGTATCTACTTTTATGATGATAAGAAAGATACATGGAAAAAAATATGTGACATTAGCTCTCCGCAAGAATTACCTGAATCTGTGAAAATTAAAATAGCTGATATGCAAAGAACAACAATTTAGGAGAGGGCATTATGATATACGCACAATTAAGAGGCATAACATACGATGTAAAAGAGACCTATAGACCTTTAGGCAGAGCAATGGAGTTTTATCTTGACACTGAAGCAGAAATGACAGAACTAAGAGCATTGCATCCAATTCCCAGTAACAATGTTGGAGGCGGATCTGTAGCTATTTGTTTAGATTCTGGCAATAACTTTGCTCTCGGATCTAATGGGTGGGGGAAGATCTAATGGATTTTTTAACCATTGCAATATGTAAAAAACTTATCGAAGAAACCATGCAAGGCAACGGTCTTGCCAAGGGTAACGATGGACGCAATCCAGAGTATAGGAGCAATGATACCCATGTCCAATGGCGGCTTGTAGGCGATCCTGCATGGATTGATTTATTTCCGCTATCTGTAATAACCCCAGAAGATGGAATAACTCCTGTATTCCGCATGGGCGGAACTGGGGATCGGACATTACAGGTTAATTATCCGCCATCTGCCGATTGGACGGATTTATATACCTTTGCCGAAAGCATAACAGAACAGCAAATAAAGGGCTGGATTGATGATGCAGTAAAAGACCTGCCAACAGAAGGAATAACCGAAGACGAGGCCAAGGCTTTAATCGATGCACACCTTACGGAGAAATTAAAAGACTTGCCTTCTGGTGGAGTAACAGAGCAGAGAGTTCAGGAAATGATTGATGCTGCCATTGATGGTTTATCCGCTGGCGGTGGATTTACTCCTAACAGTAATCAAATGGCAGCCATGAACAGTGGCATTACCGGAACGTGGAAAACTGAAACGGACAATGAGATATTGCGACTTGAAAACGAAAAGGCAGACAAAGACGACATTCCTGATATTACTAATTTAGCTACAAAAGACGAGCTTGCTGATGCGGGTGGGTACGAACCTCCTCCCGGTGGTATCCCGGAAAGCGATCTGTCAACAGAAGTACGGGGATTATTGGCAAAGGCTGAATCTGCTCTACAATCCTTTACGGAAACTGATCCAATATACCAAGCAGAAAAACATTTATATGCACAAAAAACAGAACTTCCAAAATCGCTTAATGATCTTGAAAATCCGACAGTTGATCCGTTCATCCGAAAAAATGTAATGGACACGGCCTTTCTGGGTTACATGACAGAGGATGATGTCCAGTTAGCTATTAAAGAAAATATGGAGGGTCTACTCGAAGATAAAGGATCGGTACCTAACAGAGCAGGGCTTCCGGCTACAGCAGATAACTTTGACGCTTACTTTGTTGAAAATGAGGAAATTATCCTCTTTGCATATAATTCAGGCGGCCTTAACTGGCTTACGCTTAATTTCTTTGTTGATTTGTCTTTGTATGAAACTATTGCAGGTTCAGATGCAAAGGTAGCCGTTTTAGAATCGGCGATAAACGGAAAGCAAAATCAAATCTCTGCCGGTACTGCAAACAGAGTAAGAGTATCATCTGGGGTTCTTGGTACGCTCAATGAGTTATCCTCTACTATTGGCTCTACGCAAATGCCGGTATACGTCAATGCCGGGGTTCTTACCGCTTTGACGCAAGCCAATTTACGAATCGGTATATTTGGCACTGCTGCCGTAGGATCTACAACCCTACCTGTTCATATTGCTGCCAATGGTGTTGCAACGGCTTTAACACAGGCAGACTTGAGAATCGGTATATTTGGCACCGCTGCTATTGGATCAACACAGATGCCGATTTATATAGCCGCCAATGGTGTGCCGACCGCAATGACACAGGCGAACTTACGCATTGCGGTATTCGGAACGGCGGCTATTGGAAACTCTACGACTCGTCCTGTTTACATTGCTGCCAATGGTGTAGCAACACAAATGGGGCAGGATATGTTACATACAGGGTCAGGGGCACAAACTAAATCTGGAAATTTAACTGTAAGTGGAACAATGAATGCAACGACACTTCAACAGGGTGGTGTACGGGTTCCTCGATTTAGCCGTAGTGGAACCACACTAAATATAACTTTTTAAAGGAGATTTATGCCATTAGTTGTAGACGGAACAAACATCACACAACTCCTCGCTGAAGGTATAGAACGAATATATGTTGAAGACTCTGGCGGTAGAACGCTTGTTTTCGGTGCTGCTGCTGTTACAAGACTTTTGTCTCAAGGCAATATTAACGGGCATGGGTGGGTCTCTGTAACACCGACATGGGGACAGGTGGAGGTCGGTGCGACTGTAAGAGTAACCGCATACCCTAATGATATGTGGCGATTAGGTTTCTTACGATGGAACGGGAATAACCTAGCTAATGGCAGTACGTTCACCATGCCGAATAGCGATGTTGTTATAACGGCTAACTTTGAGGCTGATGGTATCCAGATACACTATAATGTAATAGGGTATGACGACTTATCCCCAGAATCTTACGGTTGGCCTACAGTAGCTTATACGGGTGATTGGATAACATTTCTTGCACCTTACATCCAGGGGCAATCACCATCCAAAGTGTACATTGATGGAAACGAACTAGATCCAAGCTATGGCAATCAGGGCGGTACAGTCTACGAGTTTCATATTTCCGATGACCGGGATTATTACGTTACGGTAATATACGGAGATATAGACTATTTCCCCGATGATTCCTATCACCGTTACGAAGGCTATTACACTACTGGTTCTATGGGCTTGAGTTGGGAAATAGGTTTGACCCATTCGAGTGTCGGGCCATGGCAGGTAAGCGATGATAGAATCCTTGAACACCTAATGGAATACTCTGTCCCTGCCCAAGGATCGTTTAGCGGCATGGGCGGACATTTTACCATCGTTTCAGCGAGAGCAGAAAGCAGTTCCAGCATGGGAGATATTATTTTCTTCATGATGAAAGATGACAGTGGCAATTTCCATGAGCAGGAATTTGATTTTTGGACAATTTGGAACAGCGTTACGCACTATGAGTCTATTAACTAAGGGGAGGGAAAATGAACGAGATCACAATTTTAGCACAAATAAAGGATGAGCCTCTGGCTTTGGCGTTATTCGGTGCAATTGTTTTATTAAAACTAATAGAGCTTTTTGGGAAGCACGGTGCTAATTTTATCCGTATTATTTTCGGCAAGGAAAAAAGAAAATCCGTTGAAGAACTGTATGCTGAGGACGCAGAAGAAAGAAAGAAAAGACAAGCCGAAATTGATAGCAAATTAGACGCAATGGACACGGAAATAAAAAATATTTTTTCTCTTATTGCGGATAATGAAGAGCTTACAAAAGATGTTTCCAGAGGCACTTTAGAGAATATGCTCTGCAATGAAAATGTTACCCCTCTCCGAAGGTTAAAAGCTTATAGACGTTTGATTGGTCAGGGAGCGAATGGAGTACTTAAAAAGATAGGGTTTGCACTTATTTTGGATTATAAGGATCTATGGTTAGAGGTTCTATATTCACGTATCGATTTTGAAATCGTGGATCAAAACTTCTGGGATAAGACAATGGACGAAATTAGAAGAAATATTTTCGGTGGGGTGATGTAATGGACGAAGTAAATCATCTACCAGAGATAACAGAAGAAAAATGGTCAACACCTAAATTTCTAATTGGCATTGCCAAAGTCCTTACAAGCATGGCAACAGTGTCATGGGTGGTTTATACCATCCTTGCCAATTTGATTATACAGAGGATATTTATTGCGACAAACGGTGAATTGCTTGTATATCTGACATCCCCTGTAATGATCATTCTTGTAAGCGGATGGGTGACTGTATCGGTTATCATGGGGTGCAATCTGCAAAAAGCAGTATCGAGTATGCTTGAAAATGCAAAACTTGAATTAGAGTTTAAATCCGGCTTTATGAAAAACATCGAGCTTAAAGGTGACGCAAATGCCGCAGATATGATTAAGGCTCTTAAAGGATTATAGGGGGAGTTATGATAATTAAAGAGAATTTATTACCAGAAAAATCATTAAATCGACCTTGCCATAAATTACGAAGCAAGACGGCGGTTGTTATCCACTATGTCGGGAACCCCAATACATCTCCTTCTGCCAATATTAACTTTTGGAGAAACAGAAAAGATTATGGTTCTGCCCATGTAGTTATTGGCATCGATGGCAGTATTGAACAGGCGATCCCATTTGATGAGGTTGCCTATCATGCTGGAACATCAGGCGTAACTAAAATCGGTAGTTTAACCACACCGAATAATTTTAATGATCATTCTGTAGGAATCGAGCTTTGTCATGTTGCGTGGACATCCGGCTATTCAAAAGAAACACTTGAAACGCTTGATGAGGTATTAAGGGAATTAAAACAGCAAGGCTTTGAATATCTATTAATCCATGGGGAAGTCACGGGAAAAGCTTGTGATTATTGGTTCCGCAATAATAGGGATGAATTAGACCTGTTAGCTGTAAGACACGGTTACAAAAGACCGTAAGGAGTGAATATGTCAACAGAACCGAAAAATTATATTTTTAATATTAGTTCCGATTGTTTCCGAATTGCGAATGATGGCATGGGAGAGGGCTTTTGGTCAAAAAAAGGACGCACTGATTATCACTTCCACGCCGATCACGATAAAAAGAAGCTCTATATAATCGGGCGACCGACCAGCGAAAATAAAGATTGGCTTGATAATTTAGATTTTCGGACCACTAAAACTATAAAGGCAATGTTTTCCCAAAGTGAGGAAGATCCGAATAAGCCTATCCAATGGTTTGACGACAGAAAAGATATTAAAGTCCATACAGGATTTTTACGGCAGTATCAGGCTGTGGCAGAAGAATTCCTTGCACTGGCAGAAAAATATTCAGATTACGATATAGAGATTTGGGGCTTTAGTCTTGGTGCAAGTTGGACACAGATTCTTTTAGAGGTAGCGGTCTACTTAATCTACATAAGAGGAAAATGGGCTGGAAGGAAAGTACAGGGGATATTTTACGCTTGTGGAAACCCATGGAGGAAACTACCTAAAGAATTACGCAAGCTGGTAAAGCAGTGTTCAACCTTTGTTATCAACTTTTGGGATCCTGTTACATGGATGAGATTAATCGGTTTTAATCGTTACGGCAAACGTGTACAGATCGGCAGACCTTGGCGGTTTTTCCCAATCCAGCACCATCCTACTCAAATGATTAAGGCACTGGATGAACGTACCAGAAAACTGGAAAAGAAGGCGGCAAAGAAAGCCGAAGGAGAATAGATGCGTGAAAGTAATATTTTTCTGGCAATCCTTGTTTGCATTGTCATTATAGTCCTTTCCATTACATCAAATAGATGTGTCCCTCTTTAATTAAAGGAGATTAAATGCGTGAAAAAATTATGCTTATTATTTTTGTTTGTGTTCTTATTGCTGTTTCAATCGGTTATGGCTTATACCATAAATACCAGCACTACAACCTCAGAAACAAACTCGAATCAGTCAATGCCGGAGAATTACAACAACAACTCGAATCAATTACAGCAGAATTGGAACACGTCAGAGCAGTACTTATTGAATCCGAGCGATCCGTGGAACGACTTGAGGATGTGGATAGACGAAGGCTTGAGGGGATTGGACGAATCTACGGAATCATTGATCATGCTGGAGAGGCAGTTATCGGAATTGCGAGCGGAGACCAGAGAGCAAGAATTGCTTTTGGAGCAATCTCAAGCATTATTGACATCCTTGAGGCAGAGTTTAGATGAAGCATTATGGGCAATTGATGTCGCTGTTGACCGCATGGAGGACGCTGAGGCTTACGCATGGTGGATTGATGCCCAAAACGAAATACTTAGACAGCAAATAAGGCAAGCCCAGAGGTCATCCGGTATAGGATTTACTGTAGGGGGTGTGTCCTTTGGTATTGGAACACCATTGATTGTAATGGGTATCCAGCAAAACAACAGAGTTATGACAGGAGTAGGAATCGGAATAGCTGTTATTCCTGGCACTGTTTGGGCTATTGGGCATTACCTTTTTAAGTGGTGGTAATGGATTTACTGTTGATAATATCAATACCTCTTTTTACACTTGTGTATTATTACTTTGCTATAAAATAACTCTAAGAACCTTTCCCAACTAGATCGATTTTTCTTTTTAGTTCTGTATATGCTTCAATTAAAAATAAAATGTTGGAAAAAGCAAATATGTCATAGTATTTATTATACTTTGCATAATATAGCATTTTATATACATGGGTTAAATAATCATCGTGTTGACATTCCGGGAATATAAACCCATCTTTAAAAATCTCCAATCTAATTGTATCAGACTTATTATTAGCATCTTCAAATATAAAAGACCAGACAATACCTAAAGCAACATTGAGCGCTAGAGTCTCATTGGCTAATAAAGAGGAGCTTGGCACTACTTGTTTGGAGGGAAGTATTTTAATTTCAAATGGTTTATTTATTATTATTGAGTATAGCATTACTGAGGCTACTTTATGTCTATCAATCCGACCGTCAGGGTCATGCATATATGTATGTACTCTATTTTTATATTCTTCGTAGGTTAACCATATTTTCTCTTTAACCTGCCCGTCTATAAAGAAAATATAGTCATCCTCAGAAAGCATCCTGTTTATTTTGGGTTTTATAGACTGATCCCACAGCCTTTCATATACCACTTTATCCATATAAGAGCCTAATTAATCTGGATAGTCCAAAAATTTAACTTTTTCAATTGGGACATCAGAATTATGAGAAGTCATCATTTTATGCAAATCTTCTTCTGTGCAAACTTTATCTAGTGCTTTGGGAAACGTTATAAAATCCTTTGTTTTTAAAGTTTCTTCCACTGAATTCTCAGCAGAACCCTTTGCCTTATTTTCTATCATATCCTACCTTTTGACCCTATGAACCGTTTCTCTCAATATACCATTATCGGTATATAACGCCAATAGTCTCTATATTCAAATATATACCCATAATTAGCTGGCAGTCAAGTAATATCCATAATATTAATAAAACACATAAAATTATAAAACTCCAAAACCTCTAATTTACAGAAAAAAAGATAAAAAAACTAAAATATTTTATTAAAAAGTGTTGACATTTTAGCGAACGTTGGCTATAATATAAGTATAAGATGATAAAACATCTTAAATAAACCTGACCTGCTGGCGGGTGAGTACACCAGCGAGAGAATATGGAAATTAAAGCAGAAGTAATCGAAAGAGCCATTGACAATCTAACGGAAGCCATGAGAGCAGATGACATGGTAACAGAATCAGCCCACTTTTACCTGTCAGATAGCACATTCCGGGAAATCAGAGAAAACGCAAAAAAACACATTGCAGAAGCAATCGAATCCATGAAGGCTGTACCATCGGTGGGCACAGAAACATACTGGTACTTGGGATGTTTCCCTCCGCTCATAAAGAGCGATGTCCCACCATCAATTTTGCATATGTGCATCTATGAGGCTGCCAGAGACAGTTACAGAAATGCCAGAAATAATTACAGAGATGGCGGAGGATACAAATTTGAAAGACCAGCACCCCTACCTGAAATTACAGGGGAATTATCAAAGTTTGTTGAAGATGTATCAGAGGAGCAGAAAAAAGAACATGAATTAAGGTGCAAATTCGCAGATTTGCTTGATAATATAACATCATGGCGTATATGGGACGCAATGCCCTAATTATAATGGCTGCCCATACATCACGGGCAGCCACACAGGATAAACAACAAGATGAATATAGTAACTGATGTAAACGATATAGAGGGTGACTTTGATCAAGTACATTTACTTTTTGCACGGGAAGATGTAGAGACAAGAAACTACGCCTCTATTAAAACATATTTGAAAAGGTTTGTAGCAGATGACAAAACGCATAAAGCAAGATCAAAATTAAACGTAGGATTTGCCGGATATGATGATGATCTTAGAGAATTGTGGGAAATCGTTGATGTTATGAACTGGGTCTGGCAATCGGTGGAAGTGGAGAATATTCCATGGTTTTATTTATTGTCCACCGACAGCGAAGCACTATCTATTAAAATTCTTGCTATGTGTTATTGTGCCAAACTCGGAGAACATGGAAAGATGATAGTTGACACCAACGAGCTGCAGAATTTTGTTAAGAGAAATTTTACTAATTTAGATAATTATTTCGCAGGTAATTTGCCGGAAGAGATTAACCTAGAAATATCTCAAAACATTAACAGATACATTAAAGATTGGATTGGAGGTAATTAATGCCCTTCCCCAAAACAGAAAAAATAGAACTCCGCCTCCGCCAAGACTTAGCTGACCGCCTGCCTAAACCCAAAGGCGAAAAAAACGCTTTTATAAATAAAGCAGTAGAGAATGAGCTTGATGGGAGAAAATCAGCTGCCTCTATAATGGGGTCTGTAAAATCTGAAAAGAAAACCCTTGCAGCCCGAGAAAATGCAAAAAAGCCAAGACCAAGAAATAATAAAAATACAGATGATTAAATAATTACCGCTTCACCCTGAGAGCCTTTAGCTCTCGGGGGGTCATTTGATAATGATGGTAAGAATAATTAAAATTTTCTTAAAATTTGTGCATAGTTTGTGCATTAATTCTGTACTATTGACAATTAAACATAAAATATATAAAATACAGAATAGGAAAAATTATTAAATAAATTTACCTAATTCTTTGTAATATATGTAAATATCAATGCTACAAAGAAATATCATAATTCTTGCCCCTTAGCTCAGTTGGTAGAGCAGCAGACTGAAAATCTGCGTGTCTGGAGTTCAATTCTCCGAGGTGGCAAAACAACTTTTTGTAAGTCTTTATAATACAAGGAATTAGATATACTTTTATTTAAATGATCGCCAAAATGGTTGCTAAAACCTTTTTAGTACCTTAAAATAAAATTATGGCGCGTCCTAAGAACAAAGATGGAATAAGAGTAAAATCTAGATCCCGAGACGGTGTTCAAACTGTACATTTTGAGGAAAACCCAGGGAAGTGGATTGTTTCTCCTGAAAGAGATAGAGATAAAGCAATCGCTTGGGCAAAACGTAATCGAGAAAGGCTTATTATACGCAATAACTCCACACTGGCTTTTTACTGTAAAAATTTCTACGATAAAAATGGAGATTGGAATAACAGGCAGCAAGATAAAGGCCGACATCACGGCGACCTTCAATTAAAAAATCGTCAGGCATATCTTGATAATTATTTTGCTAAGGAATTTGGTCATTTAAAACCTCAAGACATAGACCGCCCTTCTTTCAGAAGAGAATTCGATAACTGGCTTTTAAAATTAGAATCCATTCGAAAAAAAACCCGATTGTCCAGAGCTGCACGGAATAAAATTATTTATTCTGTTAATGATCTTATCGAAGACCTTGTTGATCTCAGAAAAATTTCGTCTAACCCTCTTCTGGGTTTAAAAAGATACAGTAAAAATCCTGAAAACCCAAGGGGAACTATAGACCGACACTCACTGTCTCTTATGTTCCCAGCTCATCATAAAGACTTGATTCGTGTTTGGGGGTCTCCACTTTGGGCATGTCTCATGCTGCTATTTAACGATACAGGTGCCAGACCAGGAGAAGCCAGAGCCTTAACGTGGAAAGACATAGATGACGAAAAACGATTTATTGCCTTTAGAAAAGGGATAGAAGCCGGAACTACCGATAAAATAAAAGGAACAAAAACAGGAGTAGTGAAAGCAGGCTTCTTGCACACTCGTACTATTCAGGAATTAGACATATGGAGATCGGTAAGTAAATTCAATAACGATGATGATTTTGTATTTACTCTAAATGGAAAAAAGCCTGTAACCACCGAAGGCGTTATAAAGGCTTTTCGCTTGGGACTTGCTCGTGTAAAAAGAGACAATCCTGAATGGGAGCCCAAACCTGAATGGACACCGTATTGGCTCCGGCATTCGTTTGGCACATACCAAATGGAAACACTTACTGATGGGGAGATAGCGTCTCTTATGGGGCATGGTGTTGCTATTTTGAAAAAAGATTATCAGCACCCTGATGATGAAACGTTATACAGATCAGCGGAGCAAATAAAAGAAAAACTGGACAGAGCCAGAGATATTAATTAAGCAGTTTTCCTAACTCTTGGAATTCTCCCCATTGCCTGCCGGCGTTCCTGGCTTGTCATGGATTCCCAAGCAAAACGCCGTTCGTCTTCAGGGGTGTCGTACCATTCCCTGATCGTGGAGTAAAACCATTTCCCGGGATTACTCCTAACATTGGAAACCTAGTACCGCCCGGTCCTTCCGTACTGGAAGCCATTTCTGGAACTCACGAAACGAACGTACCTCCAAACGGCACAGCCCCAACGGAAGAAGAAATGGAAAACGAAATAAAGAAAACGGCTGAATCATATGTGAATATAACGGTGGGGAATATGAGATTTATGGGATGTATAATAACGAACGCGGAACCCACGTTTAGCAAATATGTAGATGATCAGAATAATCCAATTTACGGCAGGGTTGCGGTAAGTGCTCAGACCATGTATACCGCAACGAAAGAATCTCTAGATCGTTGGTTTCCTGATTAATCTGCGTTATTTATTATCCAATCTTCGATAACGTTGTGATCTGTCTGTGGGTAAGGTGGTGGTGGATCATTCCTGATTAAATCATAATAAAAATCATATCTGTCCAGTACAAAATACTGACCTGTTCTTGTCAGAAAAAAGAATGTAGGGTATGACCAGGCTGCTCCTGGAAGACTATTATATGCTGCGGTATACTCGGCTATTATATCCTCACTTGACGTTAAGTCAAAATTCTCAAAAAAATTTCTACCTCTCACTTGGTTATTCATGTAAGAACCGAGAACAACAATTCTTCCCCCAATTTCAATGTCAGCTATTCGGAAAATACCTGGGGTAAATATTGGTCTGTACCCACCCCCTACGGTCGCAGTGTTTAAAAATTGCTCACGGCTTTCAGCATCTAGTCGGGCTATTTCTGCAAGTCTGGCAGCTTCTTGAACTCTTTCGGCTTCCGCTTGAGCTTGTCTCAAGTGGATCGCTACTCGCCCATCAGGGTCGGGCACAGGGTTTTCCATATAGAGGTCAAGGATCTCATATAAATTAAGAGAAGTAAAATTTCTGGGCAAGTCATTGAAAACTACCCCGAACACTTCTCTAAAAGGAATCAGTCTATCCACTACGAATATATAATTATCCCTGTTTGTACCCCTTCTTGAAAAAAGAACCAGAGGCATATCGTTACTGGTATATATCTCATTTAGTTGCTGTTCAAGTGCTGAAGTCATTTCAAAGGAAATTAGAGTATTACCGCTCTGGAAGATGTGTAATCTTTGCCCGTTAATGACTCTTGTAGAAATATCCATAGGCACGACATATCTGGTAGATTGAAGCCGAGCAGCATCTTCTATATTCATAGCGATTAAGGGGGTATAGTCTCTTAAGTTTTGGCCAAAAACTAAGATTCCGCAAATAAAGAATAGGAGTAATAAAATACTTTTTTTCATAGGTCGACCTCGATAATTAATTATAAGGTAATAATAAATACATAATTTAAAACTTGCAAGCTTGGTATGCAGGAGAATTAATTTTTTAATTTCTCTAAAATGTTTAAAATATTAATAGTCGTACTAGAGCCTTGTTTCAGTTGTAAATTTTTATTTAATAATTTAACCTTAGTAGGCTCCTATGAGTATGTCACTCTTCCCATTAGTTACTTATTACACCTACTAAGGTTTTTTTTACTCCGAAGGATAGTGTGAATATATTTATTGGTATCTTAATCTTTTTTAATTACACTGACAACAGTAATATACATTTTGGAGGGTCAGAACCTCCAATCGATTATTGGTTAAAAAATTATAGAAAACGTAGGGACCATAGAAAATGTACTTGATTTTATTTAGCCAAAGGGTATTATCTTCCTTATGGAAGAAACTTCTACCATAAAAATAAAGTGTCCACAATGTGATAAAGAGTTCGGTATTTCAATCAATGTTTTTGATTATGCTGAAATAGTAAAAGTAGAATGTTGGGACGGTGTTATTCTAACAGTTTCTTTTGATAAAAAAACAAAAACCTTAGCTATTTTACAAGAAGCAAATTAGGGGTTTTATCAATCAATGTTGATAAAACATAGCCAAATATTTTTATTAAAACTACATTTTAATTCTTTAATTAATTCTTTAATATGGAAGAAAATTATCTTTTCAGCAAACATGTTCTGCTATTTCTGTATTAAATAAAAACGCCTCAAGGTGGCAAAGAAATTGCATTGAATATTTTTACCTAAATATCATTCCCTCTTAAAATTAATTGCCGGGTCTACAAGTACCACATGGAGTTAGACCACTTCTTCTTGCTTCTGATATTGTGACAGCAATTCTGGTTTGGCTAAGAGTTCTACAAGTAGATAAATGATACCTCTGGCCTGTCCTTGTAATATATACTACCCTTTCAGTTGCAGGAGGAGGTTCGGGTTGTGGTTCTGTGGAAGGTGCTTCATCAGCTAGAATCTGTATATTAATAAATAAAAATAATATTAATATCTTATAAAAATACTTCATTCATATACTCCCTTTTAATAAAGTATAAATTTGTATATTAATTATTGTCAAGGATTTAGTGTTTATTTACCAGGAAGGGGATTATATCAGGATAATTTTTTGTCAACAGGCATCAGAGTGAAGCTAAACCTGCATATCCGGAGGTAAAATATGGAAATTTATATTAAATTGATGTATTATGTAGTTTAAGGAGAACAAGATGAATAAATACATAAAAACAGCTCTCTTTGCCATATTAATATTAACTACTATTTCCTTTAACGGTTTTGCACAGGCTGCCCAATTGGACGATCTAAGAGCCAGTGCAAATTCTTTTTCCAGGGTAATGGCAAGATCCCTGCCCTTTAATTCCACCATTGGATTGAACTGGTCGGATGCCTATATAGGAAAACTCATTCCAAGCGCTCCGCCACATTTCGGACTGGGGATTTCCATGGGTTTTACTACCATGAGCCTTGAGGCTATAAGCGGTTTAATGGATTTTTTCGGGGGAGACATTTCCATGCCCCTGGGGATGAATTCCATGGTTCTGCCAGCCTATACTGCCGAAGCCAGAATTGGAGGCTTTTTTCTTCCATTTGATATCGGGTTAAAAGCCGGTTATATGCCAAACACAAATCTACCCTTCTACGACTTTGCCGTAAATTACATGCTTGTTGGAGCCGATGTTCGTTATGCCATAATGGAAGGAAATGCGGTACTGCCGAAGATCTCCTTTGGAGTGGGTTTTAATTATCTTTCAGGAGGAATCAGTGCAACAGGTTCCAATATCATCATAAACCATTCAGGTGGTTCCATTACAATAAATTCTCCAAGAATAGGTTTGAAATGGCATGCCTATACATTTGACTTTACAGCCCAAATATCCAAATCCTTTTTCATTATTACCCCCTATATAGGGTTAGGCGCAACTTACAGCAGATCAAGCGCAGGCTTTTCCATAGATGCCACAATAACAACCACCGGCTCCACTAGCGGCATAGATGACTTTGTTATAACCAATTCCAATATGTCCGCAATGCATTCCTATAGTGGATTATTCGGCTATAGGGTCTTTGGTGGTTTTTCGATAAATCTGGCTGTCTTTAAAATCGATCTTACAGGCATGTATGACATTAGGGAGAGATCTTACGGAACAACAATAGGTTTCAGGTTTCAGTTATAATATTTCGCTTTTGGTAGAGGGCGGCAGCAAACTCTGCTTCCGCTATGCTTATTCCAAGACGGGAAGCTATTACAGAGGGAGAAAACCCTGCCATAAGGAGCTCCTTTAATTTCTCCCTGGCATTAATATTTGCCGGATCATCTTCTTCGGCACCGTCCTCTTTTACAAGGAATTCCGGTATGGGAAAGGCAGGAGAGGAAGCCGTATTTTCTTCCGGAGGAGGAGCTTTGTATCTGTTTTTTCCAAGGGAAGTATAGACCCTGTCGGCTTCTTCGCGGTTTTCCAGTTCCTTAATATATATTTTTATGCGTTTATCAATTTCTTCCAGGAGAATCTTCAGTTCTGTCTCCTTTGTTTCCACAAGTGAAATATCCCTTTCTGTGGTTTCATCAATTGCAGATAATAGCGCACTTACTTCCTCCCTTATTTCCGAAAGAAGCTCCTCCCTCAAATAATTTATTGCGGTTTTGCGCCTAACAAGAGATCTAAAATAAAAAAAAGAGATAGTGCAGATAATCAGGCTTGCAATGGATAATAAAAGGGGCAGATAAAGAGCCGGCATGGCTATCCTGTTATATCAATATTTTTCCCAAGGGCAGGATCCCTGAAAAAATATGACTCTGTATTCAGTTCCTTATCTTCGCCTTCTTCTTCCGGTTTTTCCCTGCTTCCGCTTTTCGCTTCGGTATTATCTTTTCTTTCCTCATTAATAATAATGCTTTCCTCTCCCATATCCTGGGTTTCATTTACGGAACGCACATTTTCTTCCAGTTTCCTTTGGATCTGGTTTTGCTGCAGGGAATCGTGAATTTGCTGTCCTTCCCTTATAACAGACTGGGTTTTACCTACTTTATCAAGTTGTGAAAATAAAGCCTGAAGATCAATTGGCTGTATAGCCATCGGGCCCCCTCATTGCCTCTTCGTCGGGTTCCTCGTACTTGGTCATGCGAATAAGATCATCTTCAAGGATAAATGTAACTGCCTTATACTCATCCCGAACATCGTTTACTGTATCGCGGATAATTATTCTTACCCCCGGATACACTTTGGATGAAGCAGATATTCTGCTCCTGGTTTTTATACTGCCCAGGAATTCCTGGATTTTTGTAATTTCTTCACCTACTTCAGCCAGATCCTTTATTAGGATATTGCGCTGCTGAACAAGTTCCTCCATTTGAGCTTCTTTTTCTTCGGAAAGGGTTTTTCTAAGCCTTTTAATATTCAACAGGGTTTGCAGATTGAGTTTAACTTCCTCCAGTTGTTTATCCATTTCGGATCTTCTGTCAAAGAGCTGTTCCAAACGCATTTTACTTTTTGGATCGGAGCCCACTTCACATATTGTTTCGGTATGACTTGTAGGGCTTCCAAGATTCTTTGCATTTATTTCCTCTGTTGCCCTGAGTCTTCCGCCTACTATATGGGCTCTTTTCCCGTTGCATACAATTCTTTTATTTGCATCTACATTGGAGTTTACTATACCATCAGCTACAACTACCATATGTCCGGCTTCCACGTTAGTGTTTTCAATAAACCTGGCCCAGATGGATCTGCCCGCTCTGATTGTGCTTGAATTTTTTCCGGTAATGCCCTGATGTACTATTATATCTCCCTCTGCATCAAGATTGGCTCTTTCCACTGTACCGTTAACTTCAATATTTCCTGCCGCCTTTACTTCAAAACCGTCATCTATATTTCCGTTAATTACTACAGTGCCAAGGAACATTATATTTCCTGTTTTTAAATTTACTCCACCCTGAACTGTATAAATGGGTTCTACATTTATTTTTCCGGAATTAATAATTACCTGACCGCTCATGTCGGCAATAATGGTAGCTCCATCCTCTCCTACATGTACGTTTTTTCCGACCGGCAGGGGAATATCCTTGCCGTTTTTCGCAGGAAGTAATTTTCCGGTAATGGTTTTTCCGGCTACACCCTTTCCCGGAGGAATTTTTTTTGCAAGGGGCTGTTTTTCTACAACATTGTTAATTATGTTAAGATCCTTAAAATCTATTCTTCCGTCCGATCTTTCCCTTAGCTTTATTTTATTTTGATCGGTTTCAAAATTATAATGAATATAGGCATCACGTCCGTCTTCTGCTCTTTGACCCTCTGCAACACAGACCTTTTCCCCATAGAGCGGTTTATCTATAAATTCCTTTAAATGATCTTCGTTAATGCCAAAATGCACCCGATGACCGCGGAGAAGGTTAAGGTAGTTTTCGAAGGATGCATCGCAGCCTCCCTTTCCGGGCGGACTGACTGTAATATATGCCCTCATTTCCGAATCTGCAAGTTCCACGGTTACAACACTGTCTGCGGAAGGATTATGTTCAAAATGTGCAACCCAAATATATTCGCCTGACGCTTCACGCACGATATTGGAGACAAGGCTCTTGTCAAATTCTTCTATGTGGCGGTTTAATAATAAATTAAAAGCTTCTATGTCCCTTACCTTTCTTCCCCTTCCCTGGGGAGGAATAACTTTCAGGTAAGCCCCGTTTGGTCTTAAATTTATAAAAACATCCCCATCCATATAGTGACCCTGGGGTTCTTCTATTATTACTTTTTCATTTGTAAGTTGGTCATCGTATTCATCCAGATTAAAAAAGATTCTTTCATATGCCTTAATTGACCATTTTTTTTTGCCGATTCCCATTACCCCGGCAGAGCCATACTCTATTACTTCATATTCAAGTCTGCGGACGGGAACATCCAGGAGAATGGCAGCCTCGGCAACGGCTTCTTCCAGACTGTCTCCATAGGAGGTTACGGATTGGACATTTCGATCCTGCTCCAATTGTTCGGCAACAATTTTCTGAAGCTGGTCAAAACCTACCATTTTAAACTATCCCCTTTGGCCCGCTTTTCAGTTTAATTCTTAGCCGCATAATGGCCTTGGTATGAAGCTGGGAAACCCTGGATTCTGTAACTTCCAGTACCTGTCCGATTTCCTTAAGGGTAAGATCTTCAAAATAATATAATACAAGTATCTTTTTTTCTTTTTCAGGTAACTCGTTAATTGCTTCCACAATTACACGTCTTATTTCATCCCTTTCGGCAATAACTTCAGGGTTTAGACTTGCAGGAGATTCTATACTGTCGCCTATGGAAACCTTGTCGTTTTCGTCTCCGGAATACCAGACATCATTTATGGAAAGCATGGAGGTGCCTGAGATTTTCTGCAATGTCTTTAAGTATTCACCTTCGCTTAATCCCAGAGCGCCGGCAACTTCCTGATCGGTTGCCGTCCTTCCCAATCGGGCTTCCAGGGAGCCAATGGCATCTTCCACTTCTCTTGTCTTCTGCCTTACAGAACGGGGAACCCAGTCAATAGAACGGAGTTCATCGAAGATTGCTCCCCTGATTCTTGTTACCGCATAGGTCTTAAATTTTACATTTTTATCCGGATCGAATTTATCTATTGCATCCAATAAGCCAAAAACACCAAAGCCTACAAGATCGTCAAATTCCACATTATGGGGCATACCTACGGCAACCTTTCCGGCTACATATTTTACAAGGGGAGCATATTGCTTAATAAACATTTCACGGATCTTGGGATCACGGTTTTTTCGGTATTGAATCCAGAACTCGTCTTCCTTCTGTTGTTCCATTGGATAAACTTCTGGATAATTACTGACCGTACCCTTTCCGGAAAGCTTCCCCATATCTTAACCCTCTTTTTCCTTAGACAAAATTGTTTGTAATCCCATGGCAATATCCTTGGGATTAAAATTATCAGACCACGGCACATCGGAACCTCTGGATGAAGATCCGGCTGAAGGTCTGGCAGATGGAAGAAGGTCTTCCCTATTGTCAGGAATAAACCTTTCCATGTTATCAGAATCAGTATGGGATGATGATTGATTAAAAACACCCGCCATACTATCCAAATCCGGAAGAATATCCGTACCGGCTGTAAAATTCTGACCCGTCTTTTGCTCCTTTTCGGTATTTTCAGGAGCCATCGAAGCTTCCGGCATTTTTAGAGTTTCCGGTACTTTTAAAGTTTCCGGCAACCCGGATGCTTCAAATGCCTTTGGAGCATCGGAGCTAATTGGATTATCCCTGCCAACACTGGCTATTGGAATCCCACCTATTCCCTTTTCAAAATCCCACATGGGAATATCGCCAAGGTTAGCTATTTCGCCTCCCCCTCCTTCAGAGCTTTCTGTACCGGAGCTTCCTTCCAATCCCTCCCCATTATAACCCATTTCCATGTTCTGATCCATACCCGATTCACCGGATTCAGAACTTTCGGGAATCTTAATGGATTCTACTTCTTCCTGTTTACGGTTTTTATTATCTTCCCTGGCTCTTATTAGATCGGATATATTGCCGATTCCTTCGTTTGGGTCGGAACTGCCTAGTGACTGTGCCTTTGGAATGGCTATATTGCCCATGGACTCGTTGGGCAGGTTCAATCTTGGCCTTGCATTGGCTTCATTTCCTGCATACATTTCTCTTGAAGAAATATCGCCCGGAGAGAAAGTCTCTCTTATATTTACTCTGGAACCCGGTGAAAAACCGGCATTATCCGAAAATCTGGCACTGTCCAGAAGATCCGGTAAAAAACGGCTTATAAGATATTTTGCAAGATTAATAATAAAGAAAAATATTAAGGCAAATAAAAAGGGTCTAAAAAGCACCAAAGGCATGGTTGTTCCGCTGAACAATCCAAGCATCAAAGAGAGAATAAATGCTCCGGCTGCTGCCAATCCGCCCAATCTAAAGTCTATCATTTAACTTCCTTTAACTCTTCCTTATTAGGTCTTCCTGAAAAACCTTTTTAACATGGAAGAAAAACCACCGCTCTCACGTAATTCTCCCTTTTCCAGTTTCCCTACAATGTGCTGAATGCAAATGCTTGCCTTGCTGCGGGGATCTATTACCAAAAAGGGTTTTTGTTTTAAAACTGCCTGGGAAACGACAGGATCATCATAAATAAAACCAAGGTAATCCACCTTTAAATTTAAAAACTGGCTTGCAATATGGGTCATTCTGTCGGACACCTTTTTTGCATCCACAGAACTTTTAGCCCGGTTTACAATCAGCTTTAGCTCCATGTCCAGATTTTCATATTCTGTTGCAATGATTTTTATTATTCCGTAAGCATCCGTAATTGCAGTGGGCTCCGGAGTGGTAATAATTAACGCATCGTCTGCTGCTGCAATAAAATCCAGAACATTATGCGAAACTCCCGCACTTGTGTCTATAATAATAATATCCGCAAAGGACAGGGTATTCAGCTCTTCTATGAATCTTTTCCTGTCGTCATCGGAAAGATTGGCTATCTGGGAAATTCCCAATGCACCTGCGACAATGGAAATACCGTAATCTGTTTCCACAAGTATTTCCCTCATGGTTTTACCCTTGCGTATCATATCGTATAGATTATGCTTGGGAACCATATTCAGCATGATATTGACATTTGCCAGTCCAAGGTCGGCATCCATTACAACTACTTTTTTTCCAAGCCTTGCATAAGCCAATGCCAAATTTACGGAGACATTGGTCTTGCCTACTCCGCCCTTGCCGCTTGTAACGGTAATAATCCGGGTTTTGCTGCTTCTGCCGGGAGCGGTATTGTTTCCGGGTACATCTGTTTTCTGGCGCATTATTTCCCGCAGTTTTTCAGCTTGATCTTCCATTAATTCCTATCTCCATTGCTGCATTTTTTCCTTTCCCTTTTCCGGGAATTTATTTTCCAGTTTTATCCTGTTAACCCTGAAACCTTCAAGGTTTGTAAGAAATTGTATAACAGAAGGCTTTCTTATGTCTGTCGGCACCATTTGACCGTCGGTAATATATGAAATGGATTTTGAAAATTCGGAAAGAACTCCAATAATGTTTCCTGTCCTGATGGTTTCATCCATTTTTGTCACAATAATGGACCTATAGTTAAAGGATTCAAAATGCCTTAAAATTTCCCTGATATCGCTGAACTTGGTGGCGGCTGTTATTACAAGGTGAACCTCCGTCATGGAACCGCAGGCATCCAGAAGGTTTTTCATTTCGCCTAACTGTATCATATCCCTGGGGTTTCTGCCTATGGTGTCTACAATAATTAAATCGGTATCTTCCATGTTTAAGGCAATTGTTTTTTTAAGCTCATCGTAATCTCCCACGGGGAAGCATGGAAAGCCCATCACACTGCTATAGGTTTCCAGCTGCTGTTTTGCACCGATTCTATAGCAGTCTATTGTAATAAGGGCAACCCTTCTTTTATGACGGCCGTTTTCGTCTACACCGAAATTTGCGGCAAGCTTTGCTACTGTTGTGGTTTTGCCGACTCCGGTTGGTCCGACAAGAATCATTATCCTTGGTCTTACCTTGAATTTATCATCCTCATATATTTTTATGCTTTCCCCTATCCATTCAAGAATCTTATCCTGCAGGGAATCGTAATTGTTTAATCCATCCAAAGGGAATTCCTTTTTTGCCCTGTCCATAATTGTCTTTCTATAGGCAGGAGGAAAATCATTGTAAATTAAAAGGTCATCTATACGGTTCAGGTTAGGATGTTCCTCGCGGGATTGGGGAAGGCCCTGGGTTTCCAGTTTATCCTTAATGGTTTTTATTTCCGCCATTACTTCTTTTAAAGCATTATTCTCCTTGCCGGCATTCGCCAATGCAAGAAGTTTTTCTTTTTCTTCTTCAAAATTCAATTCCTTTGCACTCTCCCTGTTTGGCAGGGTTTTTAAATCGTGGTTAATATGCATCATAGGATCACCTGTAAGACCGGAAATTTGATGGTTATAGTTATTCTTTCCGTATTTTGGAATCATTCCAATAATTTTTACCCCGTATCTGGGGAAAAAATTAAAAAAACCTCCATTAATTTTAACTGTCTCATGCAGAAGTATTTTTATACTGTCTCCATATTTTTCACGGGCCTTTCTTTCCGCTTCATTATAGGTATAAGCCTGTTCAATAAAATATTCCTGCGTACTCACCTTTTACTCCTGCTCCAGTTTTATGATGCCAATAGACTCTACTGTATAATCAAGCGCAATTTCAGCTACGGAAATAACCGCAATATCGGGCTGCTCCCTTTCCAGAGATGTTTTAACAAGATACCTGGCCTGGTGTGAACATAATATGACAGGAAAATAACCTCTCTGCTGTACGGCTCTTACAGCCTTGCCAAGGGATCTTATCCAGGCATGATGAACGGCCGGATCCAGAGCAGAGAAAATCTCTCCGGAACCGGTCTGAGCCCTGCTGTCTACAATGAGCTGTTCAAGTGAATGATCGAGAGTAAGTACATGGAGTACCCTGTTTTCATCCGCATACTGGTGGCATATCTGACTGGCAAGAGCCTGCCTTGCCTTCTCTATAAGGGTTCTTGTATCCATGGTAATGGGTGCGTAATCGGCTATGCTTTCAAGAATGGAGACCATATTCCTTATGGAAATTTGTTCCTTTAAAAGACCCTGAAGTACTTTTTGTATATTGCCAAGATTAAGAGCCTTGCCGTCCCTTCCCATCATTACTTCGTCCACAACAGCGGAATAATCCTTTCTTAATCCGTCTATAATGTTTTGGGTTTCCTGGCGGCCAAGAAGCTGGGCTGCATTGCGTTTTATAATTTCGGTAAGATGTGTTGCAATAATGGAAGGGGGATCTACAACCGTATATCCGGCTCTTTCGGCCTCATCCCTTTTATCTTCGGTAATCCAGATGGCAGGAAGCCCAAAGGCAGGATCCTTGGTTACCTCTCCTGCGAGCTTTTCCTTTACGGTTCCGGGATCTATACAGAGATAATTCCCCATGCGTATAACGCTTTTCCCTACATCCACACCGCGTATTTTAAGGCAGTATTCGGATGAGCCAAGAAGAACATTATCTATAATTCTTATGTGGGGAATGACAATGCCCATGTCCAGGGCAATCTGTCTTCTCATTCCCTTGAGTCTTTCAAGAAGCTCCGCTCCGGCATCCTTGTCTACAAGGGGTATTAGACCAAAACCAAGTTCCAGGGAGAGTTGATCCGGTGGTTCCATGGAAGGAATGTCGGAACGATCATCCTTTGGTTTTTTTGCAGCTTCTCCGGACTTAGTCATCATTTCCTTAAAATTTGCCTTTCTTTTTTGGGACTGGTTTACCCTGTATGCAAAAAAACCTGTTGCAAAGGCCATGGGAGCAAGAACATACCAGGGGAAGCCGGGAAGGAAGGAAAAACCCAAAAGCACGGCTGCACCAACCCAGTAAACCTGTGAATATTGGGAAAACTGTTCTGCTACCTGCTCGCTAAGATCCCCGGTGGAGACAGCCCTTGTAACAACAATACCAACGGCAGTGGAGATAAGGAGACCGGGAAACTGTGACAAAAGACCGTCCCCTACGGAAAGTGCGGTATAGGTCTGTGCGGCAATATCAAGGCTTTCGCCATGAAGGCTCATGCCTACTATCATGCCACCGATAACATTAATTGCGGTGATAAAAATTCCAACCTTGACATTCCCGGAAATAAATTTTGTGGCACCATCCATGGAACCGTAAAAATCCACTTCCATCTGAAGTGATTCCTTGCGTTTTGCATGCTCCTTTTGGTCAATGTTGCCGTTATTAAGCTCCGAATCTATGTTCATCTGCTTGCCCGGCATTCCGTCAAGGGTAAACCTGGCGGCTACTTCGGCAATTCTGGTTGCACCCTTGGTAATAACAAGAGCCTGCACTGCAATAATTACAATAAAAATTATAAACCCAATTACAAGTCCTTCTGTTCCTCCGGTGCCGACAACAAAGGTGGAAAAAGCCCTTATCATTCTGCTGTCAAAATTGGCTCCCTGGCTTAATATAAGCCTTGTGGAAGAAACGTTAAGCGCAAGAGAGAAAACCGTCATAACAAGAAGCATGGTGGGAAAGAGGGAGAAATCCACCGGTCTTTTAATATAGAGTACGGTTAATAAAATAAAGAGTGCAAATATAAGGTTAAACGCAAGAAGGGTATCCAGCAGCACTGTTGGAAGGGGAATAATGAGCATTACAACCACTACAATAACACAGAGGGAAAGCAGTACGCTGCGGTATTCCGCTTTCAGGAGTTGAATGCCAAATCCGGAAGCTTTTCCGCCCTGCCCCGGCGCAGTTTTTACATCAGCCATATTTATACCTCATTTCCTATGCCTTCCTATGCCTTCCTAGGCCATCTCTTCGTATAACGCAGCATCCAATGCAGCCTCTTCTTCTCTGGCTGCACGCGCTGCCATTCGTCTTGCTTTTTCCTGTTTCTGTTCAATATTGAAAAATCTTCCCAATACAAGAACAACAACCTTCCAGTAACGGAAGGGAATTTGCTCATCTATTTCTGTCTCCTGATACAGAGCCCTTGTGAGGGGAGGATGAGAAACCACCGGAACTCCATGCTCCCTGGCTATCTCCCTTATCTGCAATGCGAAATCATCCTCTCCCTTGGCAATAACCTTTGGAGCTGTCATCTGTGAAATATCATAGTAAAGCGCAACCGAATAATGGGTTGGGTTTGTAATTACAACATCGGCCTCGGGAACCTTGGCAAGCTGGGATCTGGAAAGCACTTCCCTGTAACGGCTTCTTAATCTTCGTCTTACTTCGGGATCTCCGTCTTCCTGTTTTAATTCTTCCTTGGCAGCCTGAGGAGTCATTTTTAAAGACTGTTTAAACTGCCATTTCTGGAAAACTACATCCGGAATGGAAAGAATTAAAAGCAATACAGCGGTTATAACAAGGAGCTGAGCCGCCAAACCTGCAACAAGGGTAAGGCCGTTCCATAAACCTGCCCTTTGCAGATTTACCAGCTCATGAAAACGGGAACTAACAATAAGAAAAGCAACTAATCCAATTATAGCCATTTTAAAAATGGATTTACCCAAATTAAATAAAGCCTCAATAGAGAAAAGGGTTCTTTGAAAATAGCGGCCGAATTTTGGAAGGATTCTGGAAAAATCCGGCTCCAGCGGCTTTGTAGAAAAAAGCGCACCAACCTGGATAAAGTTGGAAAAAAATGCAGAAACCATTGCAACTATCATTATGGGAAGGGCAATAGGAATAAAGTAATTAAAAAAGACAAGTACGATGATCCTGTCTTTGGTAGGGTCGAGCTCGGTACTTCTGGTGATAAAGAATCTCAGCATTTCGGCACAGGTTCTTAAAATGTGAGGCGCAAGAAAAATAATGGAAATGGCAGGCAGCAGAAGAACAATTGCTGCAATTAATTCCTGACTCTTGGCAACCCTTCCCTCTTCCCTTGCCTTTCTGAATGTAATATCGGTTGGGTCTTGGGTACGACCCTCATCTTCGGCGGCAAACCATTGAAGATCAATAAAGTCTTTCATATGCCTCCCCCGGAAAGAATCGGCTCTCCAATTTGAATATACAATGTTCTTAACATTTCAAAACTGGAACCTATTACATGACCAAAAATTTCTGTCATGAATGGCAGAGCAGAAAGAATCAATATCCAGGCAACCATTATGGAAATTGGGAAGCCTTCCGAAAGAATATTTATTTGAGGCGCTGCTTTTGAAATTAAACCCGTAGAAAGGGAAATTAGAAAAAGGGTTCCCAAAATCGGCAATGCTATAACCATGGCGTCCATAAACAATCTGGAAAGACCGGCAAGCACAAGGGTAACTATGTTTTCCCTTCCGTTAATAATGCTCATAACGTTAATTGATTGCAGTGAACGGTGGAAACCTCCAAGAAAAAGCTCCCTAAAGCCGTCTATCGTTACAAAGACCAGCATTGCAACAAGGTTTAGATATTGACCCAAAAGTGGATTTTCTATCTGCGAAAGTGGATCGAAGGTTTCCGAAGCGCCAAAGCCCATCTGCAGGGAGAAAAACTGTCCTGCCGTAACGAAAGCTGCAAAAATTAATGCCAGGAAAAAGCCGATTATTATTCCGATTAAAGCTTCGCCTATAACAAGAAAGATAAAACTTATATCAAAGGGAGCTATTACCCAACTGCTTATAAGGGCGGAATTAAATGATGTATAGGCTACAAAACCGGCAAGGGATAACTTGGCTACTTGAGGAATGGAGTCGGAATTTAATAGAGGGGCAGTCTGTATCATTGCGAAAGCTCTGGCGGCAATAAGAAAGAATGCAGGGGCAGCAGCCAGAATTTCGTTTAGAATATTTTCCTCAAACACCTTTTTAATCCTTATCTTGCCATTTCCGGAATTGTTAAAAATAAATTCCTTGTAAATTCACCCATGGATGTAAACATCCAACCGCCCAAAAGTGCAAGAATAAAAAGAATGGTAAAAACCTTCGGCACAAATGTAAGGGTCTGTTCCTGTATGGAAGTGGTTGCCTGAATTATTGCAACAACAAGACCCACTACAAGGGCGGAAATTAAAAGAGGTGCGGCTATCATTAGAACCTGCTGAATCCCGCCTCTTAAAATTGCAGTTATCTCACCAATACTCATCTTCCGCTCCTACATAAATGACTGAATTAACTGACCGGTCAGCAATCCCCATCCGTCTACCAGTACAAAGAGAATGAGCTTAAAGGGCATGGAGATCATGATGGGAGGAAGCATGATCATACCCATGGACATGAGGGCACTGGCAACCACCATGTCAATTACGATGAATGGAATAAACAGCAGTATTCCTATTCTAAAAGCTATGGTTAGCTCATTTAAAATAAAGGCCGGAATTAATACATAGGTTGGGACATCCGACAATGTATTCGGCCTATCGAGGCCGCGCATTGCCATAAAAAGGCGGATATTCTCCGGTCTGGATTGCATCTGGCTGTACATAAAAATTCGCAGAGGAGCTTCCGCTTCCCTGAAAGCGGTCTCCACGCTTATTTCTCCTTCTGCAAGGGGTCTGAAGGAATTCTCATAAATTCTTGTAAAGGTGGGCCACATTATAAACATGGTCATAAATAGCGCAATTCCCATAAGCACCTGGTTGGGAGGAACCTGCTGCAGGGAGAGAGCTCTTTTAATAAAATCCAGTACAATTGCAATTCTTAAAAAGCTTGTCATTAAAATAAGAAGGCTTGGCGCAAGGGACAGCAGTGTTAGAAGCAATAATAATTGCAGAGAGAATGCAACTTCTTCTCCGCTTTGTGGATTTCTTATGGTTAGATCTATAAATGGAGCCGGAGTTACAGAAGGAGCAGCCGGAATTTCGGCTGTTCCCGGTGAGGACATTCCCGGGAAAAGTGGAATATCGGTATCCAGATCTAGAGGAAAGATCTGCGAAAAGGCAGATCCGGGAACAATAATTAAAAGAGTAATAAAAAACAGACAGGTTATGCTAAATTTTTTCATTGGGAACCCTTTAATCTTTCCCTCTTCTTGCGCAGATTCTCTGCAAAGGAGCTGTTTTCTGTACCGGAGGAAGACCCTCCTGTTAAGTCTCCAACAGTATTTTTGCCTCCTCCCAATCTTCCAAGCAGGGATTTAAAACTAAGGTTCTGTCTGCTTTCTGCTTCCGCCATTTTAATTGAATTTTCTATTAACATGGTTTCCAGACTTTCCTGATCATCTATTTCCGAAATTAACCTTATTCCGCCGGAAGAACCTCCTACTAGCCAGGCCTTGGGACCCACTGCAATAACAGCCGCAAAGGTATCGTTTGTAATGGGAATTTTGGCAAGAACCCTTAAATTTGGATCTGTTCCTTCCTGTGGTTTGGATAGCCGTTTGATAAAGAAAACAACACCGTAAATTGCAAGTGCTGCAAGGGCTAGAACAAGGATCATCCTAAGCATTACGAAAATGGAAGATTCTGATTCGGTAAGGGGATCTAGAGCGGTTTCACCAAGAATAATGGAAGATTCATCTACCAGGGGAACCGGAATAAGAGCCGGAGATTCATCCTCTAATTGATTTTGAGCAGGTAACACAGCAAAGCCGCAAAAAAATACCAAAAAGAGAAAAATAATAAGGGGTTTTCTGCCATTAAACGATTGTGATGCCTTCAGTTTCTCCCCTCCCAAGTTAAAACTGATAATTCAGATATTATATCCGATCATTCTATCATAATAAATAAAATTATGCTAGTACTTTTTAAAATTTTTAATAAAAAAACCCCGCCATATAATGACGGGGTGTATTGAACGAAATTTTTCAGCTCTCTATCTTAGCTAAAATCATTCACCCTTTCCATTGGAGAAACAATTTCTGTTACCCTTACACCAAAGTTCTCGTCTATTACAACAACCTCTCCCTTGGCAATTAACTTTTGATTAACAAGAATATCCACAGGCTCGCCTGCAAGCTTGTCGAGCTCAATAATCGTTCCTTCTCCCATGCTTAATATTTCTTTAATAAGCTTTCGGGTACGGCCGAGCTCAACCGTCATTTCCATGAAAACATCCATTAGCAGGTTTATATTTCCTGCTTCCTGGGGCATGGCGTGAGGGTTCAGGTTGGGAAACTGAACCGATTGAACATTGGATGGATTCCCCATTACACCGCCCATTCCTGCCATTCCCTGCGCTGATCCCATTCCTGTCATACCTTGCATAGCTCCCATTCCTGCCATTCCCTGCATTGCAGCAGTATTTATTGCACCGCTCTGCATTGCAGGCCCTGCCGCAGGTGATTTTCCGCTTAGGGCTCTGGAAATATCCGCTGCAACGGCAGCTCCATATATTTCCCATATTCTATGTGATTTACCATCCGCTAGATCCATTATATAGGAGGCCGTCAGGAATTCTCCTACCGGCAGTGCTGCGGCGGCCTTCTTTATATTTGCAGCTTCGGGCGGAATAGCTTCTATGGATTGGTTATTTGTTTTCTTTGTAAGATCGGTTATCTGTGTGCCGACAAACTGGGAAATTACTTCACCAATAACAGCCATTGCCATTTCGTCCATTTCTATGTTTTCGTCTTTTGTCATAAGACTTGCAATTGCCTTGCTTGTTTCTTCCGGTAAAATAAAAAGATGCTCACCGGGAAAACCGGAACTAAAATCTGCTTTAACTGCTGTTACCATATCGGGAAACTGTTCCAGAAGGGAATCCCTGCTGGTATACTGCACTTGAGGTTCCTGCAATGTTACCTGGGCTCCTGTCATCATGGAAAGGTTTGAAGATCCGGCACCAATATTACCTGAAAGAAAACTTCTAAAAGATCTTAGATCCTCTTCACTCCCTGCAGGAACAGCAGTAGCTGTCGCTGTTCCTCCTGCCGAGTCAACACCTGCCAATAAAGCATCAATTTCGTCTTGAGAAAGTGCGCCATCACTCATAGAAACTCCTCTCCATCATTAAACATCTCATCTAACTCTTCCTGCTCAATTTCTGCCAGGTTTTTGATAATCTGAACAGCCATTTTTTTACCAACTACACCCGGCCTGCATAAAAACTTCTTCCTGCTTCCCACATTAAGGGAATAAGGATCTCCAATTTTTGTATCGTAAAGCCTTATAACATCCCCTGTTCTGATTGAAAGAACATCACGAATGGAAATATTTATTTTTCCTATTTCCGCTACTATATTTACATCGACCGATGAAAGTTTATCCTTTAATACATTCAGATTCTCCGTAGTTGTACCCTTATGTACAGTAGAGAACCAGAATTGGGTGGAAAGCTTGCCGATTATCGGTTCTATTGTAAGGTATGGAATACAGAAATTAATCATGCCTTCCACATCCCCGATCTTTGTTTCCAGCGTAACAAGTACAACCATGTCCGTTGGCGGAACAATTTGGGCAAATTGGGGATTTGTGTCTATCTGCCCAAGGCGCGGTCTTAGATCAATTACCTGTGTCCATGCCTCCCTCATATTGCCAAGGATGCGGACTATGATTCCTTCCATTACGGATTGTTCAATATCTGTTAATTCATGCTGGGACTTTGTCCCTGCTCCAGTTCCGCCGAAAAGACGGTCAATTATGGAAAAGGTAATTGCAGGATCCACTTCCAGAATTGCATTTCCCTTTAAGGGATCCATATTAATAATTGCAAGGGTTGTGGGAGTTGGAATGGAACGGATAAATTCCTCATATGTTAACTGATCCACAGATGCAACATGAACCTGAACCATGGAACGAAGCTGGGCAGAAAGACTTGTTGTGGTAAGACGTGCAAAGGTGTCATGCATCATGGAGATGGTTCTTATTTGTTCTTTAGAGAACTTATCCGGACGCTTAAAGTCGTAAATTTTTATTTTACGGGTATCAGCGGCGGGTCTTAGAGCCTCCGGCTCTGTTTCTCCTGCACTTATTGCTGTTAGCAGCTGATCAATTTCGTCCTGGGAAAGTACTTCAGTCATTATTACCCTCCCTTATTTCATCGGCTTTTTTTATCAATTATTTAGAATATAGCATGATTAATAAATTTTCAAGTATATTCTATAATCATGGAATTAAGGCATCTGCATTACTTCCAATT
>Ga0099364_10002341_pt1 | contig 30361 bp, 32 predicted proteins | sample TergutTh196P3_FD_73070 | JGI IMG/M metagenome (GOLD analysis project Ga0099364, IMG submission 73070) | Microcerotermes parvus P3 segment gut microbial communities from Pointe-Noire, Republic of the Congo - Th196 P3 | ecosystem: Host-associated > Arthropoda: Insects > Digestive system > Gut ...
CGGTAAATCATTACATGAAGACGATTATTGTGAGATGTTATCTGTGTTAATGCCGGCATATCGCATCCGCCTTCATATTCGGCATAATCGGGATAGACATCGCTGTACATCCAGTACCATCCCTCCTCTGTTGGAATTTCCGTCGTCCACTTCGGCTTCTCGGCAGCCCGGCGGTTCCAAGCGTCAATAACCTCTTCTTTAGTTCCACCTTCCATTTTTGCCAAACAAGTAATGCATTCTATAGCACGATAACCATACTCTTCTGCAAAGACACGCTCAGCATCACTGCCGCAAAATGGACATAACAAAAGTTTTTCAGTTGTGTCAGTCATCTTATTTATACAAATCAACTTATATTATATTTTAGCAAAACAATAATCACCAATCGTCGTCATCATCTACTGTTGTTTGACCAGAAACAACGTTATTTTCCGGTTGTACGGAGGTAAATTCAAATGATGTATTTAATTGTACAGCACCAAAATCCTCGCCAGAATCGACGGGATTTGGCGTTTCTACGACATTAAAATCCACCACTCCAAAATCCACTGGCGACGCGCCCTCTGCGAACGCATCAAAATCAGAAAACGTGTTTTGTGCGATGTCAAACTTCGGAAACAAATGGGGATTATCTCGATAGTGCGGATAGTACACAGCTGCTGCGGGCTGGCACACTTCGAGTGCCGTTGCACAAAACATAGGCATATGGGGCAATGCAAGACCCTCACGTCGCACTACGTGATTGATTTTAATCACGTTTGACTCCATCTCTTTCATATTAGAATGCAGCCCCAAACACGCCGTTACGTGAGCCAGCTTTGATTTGGCTTCGCTAATCAAATCACGGCTCATAAACGGTTGTTGTGCAGAACCACGCGTGGCTTGTGTTGCTGTTATCAGGCAACATTTACGCACTTGGGATAATTTTCTTAACTGACGATAGATTTCGTCTATTTGATGACGAACCTCACCTTTTATTTCAGGTTTTAACAAATCTGCATAATCTAACACGACAAAATCGGGTATCCATCCTTCCAATGCCCATTCGTCCAATATGGCATTGACACCAGATACAGACTGGGTTGAATTTGCATAAACACTTATACGCATTTTCCCGACAGAATCGTAGGTTTTCAACCAATCAGCCACCCCTTTAATTGCTCGCTCTGCCGTTAGTACATGCCTATTTTCTTTACGATTCGATGTTATATTGTATTGAAGTATTTTATTCTGTTCTGCCACATCAAGCTCAGTGGGCATTTCGTATGAACAGACCTTATTTGGGACACCACTCACACGAGCCACAAATCGTTTTATGAGCTGATTCCGAGACAAATCCCCGCATTCAAAATAAGCAACTTTACGATTCTGCGATACGGCACGAATGGAAAAGTCAAGCATGAACATCGATTTTTTTCCCTTCTCTGAGGCGAGCATCAGCACGAAACTTTCTTTGGAAAATACGTCGTCATAAAATGCTTTTTCGTCAGGGCGATCAAAAGTAAGCAAACTCTGCTCGCCTACAGCAAACGCTTCATGGATCACATCAGGACTATCAAATGGATCAAACGCAACTGACTGAGACCGCTGTATGGGCGAAAACGCCGCCATTATTTCCTGTGCGGCTTTAATGTTGCCAGAGTTCAATAGTTGCCGTACGGTGTCCGTATGCTGCTCTAATTGGACTTCCTGGAAATGTTTCTCTGTTATGTCAAGAACGACCAAAGCCGAAGGGATTTTGACATTTACCAAAGACTCCGCGAGCGTTTGAATGTCCTGAGGTGCATCAGCTAAAAAACGAGTGATGTCATCAAATGGCGTAGTATTGTATCGCTCAAAATAATCCAAAATGCGCCCAGCTAATTGATTGGCTACCTGTGAGCGAAAGAGTGTTTTAGACTGCAAACGAAACCGAATGACATTTTGAACGACCTCAGTGAATTGAAGCATCCCTGCCAGAATCCTTCGCTCACTGTCGCTGTCGAATGACGATTCAGGGACTAACGGTTCGATGTGGCTCCAATCAGATGTTTCCATGTCATTTTATTTCGTCTACTTTATTTTTAGGATATATTAGGAATCATTGCACCGAGTCGCTCCTGCAACCTACTTATGTATTCTTCTACGGTTTGATTATCTTCAAAGAAATCCCTGCTGTTATTGCTAAGACTCATCCAATAGGTCTTTTCTGAACTATTCCATTCTATAAATGCCCTTGTCGGCGGCGGAGCAATAATGCGAATACCCCAAATACCGCGCATCCATCCGTTCCATACTTGAACTGTAAGCCGCTTCACGGGTATTGTGGCTATCCACGAATCCGTGAATTTCAATAGTTCATCATTCTCTAGATTCTTATCGTCTATGATATCCTCGTAATAGCGACAGCTAAAACCTGTTTCGTCTTTTACAGCATCTAACAATGTACGGCCCCTCGCTTTCGGATTTTTATTTTTGACATCATTCCAGAGTTCACGTTTATCCCTGCCTGCAACAATGTTAGCCGTAGAAACTGCTAATAACGCGTTGCAAACGTTATCCTTGCGAAGTATCGCTTCCTCGTGTGTAAATACTTGATTGTCGATATTCAAACCATCAATACAACCTAAGTAGATACCAGCGTAGTTGCTGTCGCCTAACAGAACCCAGCCGTCCCCATCCTCTTTTTCTTCGAGCGCACCTTCGCGTGTTAAATCATTTATGATATGCTGTGCGTCTCTTGACATTTTTGACACGTCCATTTCTAAACAATCAAATGTTGAAAATTCTCTGCTGTATCATAGAAATTTGACAGTATTTGAAACGACATTATTCACCAATCATCAGATAAATCTGCCACAGCACAATAAAATGACATTTTATCCAAAGGTTCAACCGGAGCGTTAACAGGCACTTTCTTTTTAGATTTCGGCTTACTTCCAAATCTCCACAAAGCCATCCTGTCCCAATTATCCGCTATTTCCAGTTCTTCCTTTTGTTTGTACATCAATTTCAATGTCATGATGGAATCAATAGCGTTATACGTTAACAATGCATCTCTTTTTAGTTTTTTTTCTAATTCATTCAATCCGTACAAATGCCGTGTTTTTAAAAATGGCTCGACATCTTTATCGTACCCGCCAACCCCAAAGTGCACAAAACATAAATGTTTTACACCGGCGTTGCCTGGTGTAGCATCCTGTATATGTCCTGCCACACAAACGTCCCAATACCAATTATTAGTGGGTTGATTAAAATACACCAACCCCCACCTTTCCTCAAACTTGATGTTACCGCCTATTTTACGAATATCTGACCGTAAAAACTTCCGCCAAACGTCATCGTAATTTTTGTCTGTAAACGAAAATGCGATGGTTTTCAAAATATTTCCATTCTCGTCTCCAAACGCCACCGAAGCCGTAAGAACTCTTGCGCCAACACTTTCAGGATTTAAACAATTACATTCGTAATCAAACGCAGCGTATTCAGCTTCACTACACCATTTATCAAATATTTCACTTAATGCATTAGGCGACATTACAATTTCAAAATCACCTAAGGATGGAGTCGGATCAAAACCAGCGTGGGAAAACGGTCTCTTATCCACAAGTTCTAACACCCGTTCCATGTGCTGATTTATGTACAAATAAACAAATGGCTGAGCGGGGGTTGGCATTTCACCCCTATGTGTTTGCTGCAATAGACCAACATCTTCATTATCTCTACTAGAAAATACGGGACAAATCCACGCGTTATATTTCCCACAAGGAATTTGAAAACCAATGTAGTTTCCACCAGACACACCTTTCCCAACATATTGCGGAAAAGCACAGTGCAGCACCGCACCCGTTGCTTTAAAACCGATAGGCACAATGACCGAAGGATTAAACGAACGAATTTCATTATCAAGCCAAGAACTGCACAATGCATGGCTATCACATGCATTATCAACAGTCACTAATCTTCCTGATTTATTGGGGCATTGCCGAGAGCCTGTCAATGCAATCTGAGTATGCTTTAGTGTATTTTTTGCTATTGTTACACATAGCGATTCGTGCATGAAAGACCATTGACCAGACTTAAACGTGCTTTCATCCGGTTCATAGTAAACAAACAAAATTTCACAATCAGTGTTTTGTTCTGTTCGCCTGATACATATCCCAGACGTATTCGAACGAAATCTACTACACTTATGGCAAGCCAAATGTGGATTAGCTAAGGTACTTTGCGGTACGATAGAGGTATTAAACAAGACAGGGGATTGACTCATGGTGTTTTTACAATCTGAATAATTTGTGCTTTTTCCAGAGATAGCCGTGCTTTCGGTGCTGCTATGAACTTTTTATCAAATGGCATATCCGTGTAAATCTTTAAATCCTCAACATTACGACAACGTGTTGCTGCTGTGTAGAGCATTTGTTTCGAACAAAACCACGGCGATGTTAAAACAACACAGACTTTACCTGCGAGTGTTTGTCCTTGTGCTTTATGGATTGTCATGACATTGGCTTCTTGAAAAACAGGTGCCGATATAGGAATTTCCACACGGTCTGCCGTCAAAGCAGTAATCCATTGGTTTATACGTAATCTGGTATCGCCTGTTGATTCTAGCGTATCATAAGGCAACGGCAAAGAAATTTCTCCAATAGATAATTTCCCATCGGTTTCATTAAGGGTGTAAATTTCACCATTATAATACGCTCCCTTTTTGTTCTTCGTCACCATAATCGAACCGCCAACCGAAGCCGTGACGACAAATCGAGTATATCGTTCACAAATCAATTGGATCAACTGCTGTATGCTTGTAGGCTTTATCGTGTTATCATTTGCACAATACCTAGCAAATCTTACGGTTTCTTGATGTTTTAAGCATTCTTGAATGGTTTTCTCATCAGTCGTGGCAGGAATAGGTCTAAACGTACGAATACTCCCATGAAACAGCGTATGGTATTTATTTGTGATAATGTGACGAGCCCTATTCGTATCGCACAAATAAATACTTCCTTTTTCTACGGGTATATTATTTACGTTGGACATGTGGCATGAAATACCATCGATAATTCCCTGTACATTTTTAGAGGGGTGATTCGCTCTACCCTCGACAAAATCGTACAACCAATCATACCATTCCTGATGTGATGGATCTCGTTCGTTTTTTGTTAACCGAAAGCATTTTGCATTCTTCATGCGTTCAGCGAACCTTTCGATCATTGTCTTAAAGCATGCGTAAGCATTATTTACAGTGGGCTGAATAGCGTTAACATAAGTCGTGTTCGGATCAGGTAATGACTCTATAGCGGGGAGCTGGTTTTTGTCCCCCACTAAAATAACACGAGGATACATCCAGCCAAACAAACTCAAAATACTCACCATACTGTACTCTTCGACAATCAGTATGGCATTGTTCTTTTTTGACTGTATGTTATATCTATTTCTCCAGTTATCATAAGCGTGAATAATCGCTTCGCATGTGAACCACTCAAAGAAATCCACCCCCAACGACTCTTTCGTACTCGTGCTGGAATTTAACAGGTCATTAACAACAGATTCACTATTGTTTTCTGTTACCTGAATATCAGGAACGTATCCAGTAGACTCAGATTGTAAAGATTTCCACTTACCAATTCTTGATTTTGTGAATTCATTTATGTCCTGCGTGAACAAATTACCAAAAACACTTTGTGCACGCGTAGACACATGAGCATCGTCCGTGGACAAATCGCCATAAGGCATAGCCGCCACCGCAGCCAAACTGACAATGTGAAAGTTTTTATCGGGATTATCTCGAATAATCTGCTTTACCAGCATGCTTTTGCCAGAGCCAGCCGCCGAGTTCAACACAACCAAAAATTCATCTTTGTCTAAAATATCAGAAATACCGTCATACGCCACTTGCTGCTGTTTGTTAAATACAATGTCTTGTGATGTACTGCGACGTAGCGTATTTTCTATCGGAGTGCGTATGACCTGAGGTGTTTTCGGTATATCTGCTATGGCAGGCGGTTCCAATACAGCGATAGCGATTTTTGTACCAGACATCACACTACTCAATCGCTTGATATGTCTCCTATTTTTTCTACTCATATTTTTCGTTTCTGTATAAAAACTCTCCGAAATAACACTTCATCATTTATTTTCACATTATCTACAATGTCCGAACATGCCGTAAAGCCTATTATGTCAAACTGTTCCGGATCCCAGTTTACAACGAATGTAATGGGCACGCCCATCACACCATCGTAATCCTTAGGTATATTCCTCAACATTTTGACTTCTATTGCATCATAGTTATCATATTTTGGATACGTTGTCGGATCGTACTTCGCTGTGAGCTTATGACCAAACGGCTTATTCACCGGTAAGTTTGTCGCCCAACAAATTGACGACACAGTAGCGAATTTTATTACTGAACCATCGGGATTTGTTTCTGTCCGCATGGCTTGGGGATAATTCTCTGGTAATGTAAATTCCATAGCCCCCTGACCAAAATAACCAAACCACATCTGGCGAGTTCTCACAAGCCTTTCCATGTCTTTCGAACCTATCGTGACTATATTCCCGAGCAACAAAAACTTCTTTTTGTACCGCACCACCATTTCAACAAAATGCCGAAACAAACTAAACGGTGGATTGGTTACAACAATGTCAGTCTCTCGAAACAATGCCAACACTTCAAACGAACGATAGTCGCCATTAAGCAAAGTCTTTTCTATTACAGGCTCCACGCCTGGTTTTTTGACATATTTGAATCCCTGCCCGGTTCCACCAAACCCAATACATGTGAGCGATGCCAAGCCAAACTTTTCAAAGTTCATTTCAAAATACTTTAAAAAGTTCGAATCGAGACCATCACAGGGACACAAAATATGCTTATTACGAAAATGTTCTGCATAGTTATCACACTCCGTTGCGATATCGACAAGTTTCGTATAAAATTCGTCTTTTCGCGCAACACGCGCACCTGTCATTTGCACATTGCGCTGCGGCTTTGAACGTACTTGTGAAAATGCTGGGGGCGAGGACAGTAACATATCTAATAATAGAAAATTCTTTTATCAAAACAAAGCCACGATTTTTAATTATTAAATATTTAATAATTAAAAGTCGTACTATGGCTAACCAAGCACAGGCATACGCGCCAATCGCATGGCTGCATCGTATGCATCGAGCGCAAGCGGCCTAGTGAGCGGTGATTTCAGTTTTAAAATGAGGTCTTTGCATGCTCCCATGAATTCACAACGTACCGCTTCACCAGTTAACCCACGATCCTTTGCTATATCAGCAAAGCCGATACACGTTACACCGAAACGCTTTAACACTGTGTCAGCTTTTTCTTTGCGTAACACCTTTTCCACCACCGCACGTAAAATGGCGAAGTTCTCCTGACGATCCAACTTGTCTGCTTCTGTCCATTTTTTAGATACCTTTGACGAAAGCATACGGTGGTACGATGCAACTTTTGTCACACCATTAAGAACATCTTGGCAGCACAGGCAGATATGGTCAAGAAACATGCCCCCTAAATCGCTTGGAATCTCCACGTAATTTGAGTCGAGCTCAGCAAGCTCTTCGTCTATCGTATCATCTTCGTGATAATGCGACTGGTAGGAAACAATGGAACATGTATCACCTCTATCTTTTTCTGACATGACATCCTCACAAAGACTGCCGATGGGAAGCCCTTTTGTGTACTGCGACAAATACGCAGTTTCCTTCGGCAGCTTTTTTAGTCGATCCCGGATACGCTCCAATATCCAATGTGTCGCATAAGACGAAAACTTCGTACCTTTGCTGGGATCAAAACGTTCGTATGCTATCACCACTCCGTCTAAAGCCAAATCGTACAGTTCACACGAAGATATTCCCAACCCTTCGTATCTATGACAAATCGACCTGATTTGCCTATCATCCATGTGCATCAAAGAAAAGTCGGTACATTTGGGCTGGAGAGATTTAACAGCAGAGGGTTCTGACGGAAAACTTGAAGAATTTGGGTCAGCTGGCGATGAACTCGCCTCAGGATAAACAGTATTGCAATAATCACTACGCCAGGTGATTTCGACTGGATTACCAGAGACTAAATCTTCAGACTGTTTGTTTTCTGCACCGTGAATGTCAGAGGTCTGATCGTTTTGACTACCCTGACATTCAAACAAAGATTTTGTCTGTTCGGCATCTCCGTTCGAACAGCACGGGCTGTCCCTACTATCACAGCCATCTACAAAATCTTCCGTATCTTCAATACGTTGGATTTTGATTTCGTAGCGAGGAGCAGGATCAGCATCCAAAGGCAATAAATACTGTACATGAAACTCCGATGCTGTAAGCGTAGCATTTTCGGCATTAGGCATATCGCCCACGTGGTCTGCCGATAGACCATTGAGATAAATTTGCATAACATCCATGTGCGCACACGTCCATGCGCAATAAGGGGAGGAAAATATCCAATCGGGGAAAGATTGGGGCTATGACGATTATAGAAATCGCCAGTACAGTTATGATAGAATTTTCAACAGTCGATAAAATTTTAGTTAGGCACATATTTTGCGCAAAATGAGCGCCGTACTTTGGTTTTTCCCGCAAAACCGTGAAAGATTAAAGGTTACGGGAGTATGGAATTAGAAATAACAAAACAATTTTAAGTACTTTTACGAAAAATCATTAAAACCATTAAAATAGCACTACCTAACATTATTGGTCATATTCTTACAATCATCACGATATATGGAAACATTTTTCGGTGCTTTTATGCCAACCCGCACCTGGTCAGGACGTATTGCGCAAATAACGATTTCAATATCATCTCCAACATATATCTTTTCATCCACTCTTCTGGAAAGCACCAAAAAAGAGTTTTTGTCTGTATTTTTAACGTGTTTTTTCATTTTGTATTTATGTGTTTTTGTGAACAATGACTCGAAATTTAGGCACATTCAAACGCACGCCAGTTCCTGCTTTATTCTCAACAGCAGAGAGCGTAATTTGTCAACATCAGCATTCGCTTCATTGACCTGTTTGGCTAATTTTTCATTTTCAGCTAACAAGCGGACGCATTCGTCAGCAAGCGAATCAACAGGATCGTTTGCCATTGCGACCATCTCCAAAAACTGTTCTTTTCTATCCATACGATATACTATCCAATGTCGCTGAAAATGTGTAAATCGGTTTTTTCTTTCCTTGCGGTACTGCTTTTTCGAGGTGAACATTAATTCCCACAGGTTCTGCTTCACTATTGTAGAAAAGGTCAGAGTCATGAGAAACAAATCGTAACCTACTGAAGTCTTTTACCAATCGGTCATAACCGGGCAGCATTAATTTTGCATTGAGCAATGCCGCCATAATACAATCAAAATTCGCACCAGGGGCATTTTGAAACATCACCGAATGAGAAGCGTGACCATCTTCAATCCAAAGAGTTGAATTATCGACTTTGTCCACAAAATCAAAACACGCTATTTTGTAACGATAAAATGCCGCTACGCCCTTCCCCGAAACAGACGTAAACGCCGCCAATAAGTGCTTGGAACCACACTGTGCCAGTGCATCTTTGAATTCTTGACATGTTTGAACAAACAAACTATCATAATCAACACAGAGAATACCACTTAATTCGCCGCCAGTTCGATCACCGGGTGTGTAACAAAGAGCGGGAACAATTCCAGGCAACTGCTGCTTCATTTTCGCCAGTTGTGATTTAGATAACTGTGAGTCATCCATATCCACCACGAACTGCCTAATCTTATGAACCGTTGCACTATACGTACCGTTGCGCACCGACTCAATGAAATCATCAAACCGAATAGGCGAAGGATTCTTGTCAAACGTGTTTTTCAAAAATGCGTGTGTAGTATTCATTGGATTCAAAATAACAGTAAGGTAAAATAATTCAAAAATATCAATTGTAAGTCCGTCTTTCAGATTCGACTTCAGGCATTGCAGACACATCGACATATACATTTTCGGTCAATTTGTGCGCTAAATCCGTCTCATACCTACCACATGTAGTAGTGCCGACCTTCATAACATTACTTTTTATACTTTGATTATACCAGCCTCCTGCTTTTTCTTTATGCATAACAGTTACCACATTCACATTCCAAACAGATATACGTGTTTGTGGTTTTGCATGCACAACAAAGTATGACAAACAAGGAGGGGCATAATTTATTACACCTACCATCTCATCTTTGTGAATCTGTTCTTCAATGTTATGATAAAGCGATGCATTCCTTACACAACAATACCACAGACTCTTTACGTCCGCTAAATATGCACGTCCATCACTAAAACGCCCAATACTATCAAGATCACTGATAATAGCCACATTTGTATGCTTGTTTTCTTTAATATGCTTAAACACATTTTCATAGGATGTGCCGCCACCAGGAGAAACGGGTTTTTTCTTGCCTACTCCATTATAATCTGCTTCGGTAACAACTTTATCAGCGAAATAAAACACTTTTAGACTCATGTTTTTCATCAGTTTTAACTTCTGAAAAATCGATTCCGCTGCAATGGTTTTCGCTGTACAAAACGACCCAGACCTATCGATGTACAATGCCAATTCGCCCTGTTCTCTCGGAAGCATAAGACGTGACTTATGTATGATATCACTATCAGCATATTTTTTATTGGGGCGAGCAAATGTACTATGCCGGACAAATTTCGAAACATTTCCAAAAAACATTCCCAAATCATACTGGAGTGTCGATTTCAAAACATCCGCACTATAATCCTCACGTGAAACGTACGTGTTCGAAGTAGGCGAGTAACCGCCTGGCCCTCCTTGTACCTGACGATCCTCAGTGTCCTTCACATTACGAGACTCCACTTCTTTCAATATTTGTTCACGCGTATGGTCTGAAATAGGAAGCGAATCTGACTCGTTTTCCTGTTCAGGAATATCCTGTTGCTCCGGTTGTTTGTTATCTGAATTGTTAGCGTCCGAATCGTCCAGTTGATTTTCGTTAGATTTGTCAGGCTGGTTTTCACCTAAATCATCAAATTGATTTTCATCAACTTTATCAGACTGATTTTTGTCTAAGTCGTCAGACTTATTTTCACTAGAATTTGAATCGCCTGATTGTCCACCAACAGAACTATCAACATCCATATCACTTGGATTTTTTGGCGGATTCGGCATGCCCTGATTGCTCAACCCCAACAAACCACTATACGAACCTTGATTATTTTGATCCGGGTTATTTTGTTCCTGTGGATTTTCTTGCTGATTTTCTTCCAGTAATTTTTCGTATATTCTTTCATACGGCATTCCGCAGAATTCTAAACGTTGAGCTTTTGTTGTTGTTTCATATTCAGGATAAACACAATACGCACCGTAAAATACATCAGGGTTACTATTCCACGTGTCTACATCGTCCAGCGAATAGTAGTTGCTCACCTCAATGTCTTTGGCTACCGCCAAAGTGCCACGGTCTATTTTACCACTGCATGCCGATTCAAAAAGTTGTTCTCTTGTATTATGCCTTAATAATCGATGAAGTATTTCATGGCGGATTATTATCGACATAACATCAGGCCAATCAGGACGAAGTTCAAATGCGCCATTAACGCTATGAATAAAAAGAAATCGACTTAATTTCATTACAGTCCCATCATAAGAAATACACGCAAATGCGTTCTTGTCTTTAGTCACATAAATCTGCATGCGATGCAAAATCGCAGCATAATCAGGATAGCCAGTAGCCAAAAGATGATCAACAAACACACCTTGTATCGATGGAGGCAATTCCCAATCAGCTGTAGATCCGTTTTTCTCCCAGGAAAATAACTCTTTTTTCAACAATAGTGACAAAGACTCGACTGTATGTGCCATGAAAACCAGAATAAAAAGTAGTTAATACTATTTTAGAATAGCAAATATTTACAAAACAAGGAGAACTTAACCAGCCATAGTCTGACCACACGTCGGACACATTGATCCAGCCAGCGATTGTAATCGCACCTGACTTTCTTGCATTAATTTATTTGATTCGGCAGCATAAATCTTTCTTTTTTCATATTCCCAAAACAGTTCAGAACACCGTAAAACCGACTGTAACGCTTCTAACAATGCTTTTGGATTTGGTGTGGGGCGAACCCTAGATGCTTCTTTATGGGCTTGTATGAGCGTTGTCAACTTACTTAATCGTGCTTTTGTATTTTGGTACGTATCATACGCATTCTGAAGCCTATCCATATCTGGTAACGGAACAATATCAGCTTTTAACTCTACATGTTTCTTTGTCAAATCATGCAATTTTATCTGAGAAGATAGAGAAGATATTAAACATTCCCATAATCCCCAAACACTGTCAGGGATTATGCCAATCTTAAATTTGACATAATTTGCAAACAGCTTTTGCAACAAATCAGTGCGGTTTTGATTCGAACTTAAATCGTCTAACGTCTTATCAATACGGACTATGCTATCATGTGCCTGTTCGTATTGTTGTAATACTGCTATTTCCTGAGACAAATCCTGCTCTTCCTGCTCATGGCGTTTTAAATCACGCTGTGTCTGATTCTGCTCCTGTTTACAAACATGTACCCATTCCGCAGGTAATTTCAAACCGAACGTTTCTTCGATTTTCAATACAAGACCTGACCCATTTTCATTAAACCAGTAAAACGGATCATGTTGCGACTGGGTATTGTCAGGCAAAACATTCAAAAACGTGATGATGTCATCGGGAACACCTCTACCCACTACCCGTGACTGAATACTGTCTAACGTGTACGAATTATGCTGGGACGACCGAGAAATAGTCCGTCCGTCAATTTCAGCCGTTACAATTACTTCAGATGCACCATGACGTAAAAAATCCCGTACAGAGCCTTTATTGTAAAGCAACCATTGAAGTGCTCTAACTATCGCTGATTTCCCACTATCAGAAACGCCAGTAATCACCGTTATCGGCGAAATATCTGACGTAAGCCGCCGGTGTGCCTGGAAATTAATTAAATCAATTTTTGTTAGCATCGACAGATTATAGAAATGACGCTCACTTTATCTATGTGGTTTATTCCATAGATCTCTGGTTATTTGCACGAACTGAACAGTATGCAATAGTATTAACAATATTAACATTTCTTGCTTGTAAAGTACGTATATCTACTCGTACTGGCACAACTGCAAATGCCTTTATTTATGGTAGGTCATTTCATGCGTCTCTGCGAGCAGTTTATTCACTCGAAAATAATTATTTAGCACACTCGTAAGTGATATACTACAGTTCCACTGAGGACGATCAGTGTCAAATTCCAGCCTGTCCTCACGTCTTTCGATCAAATGCACGATAGGGATTGTTACGCCAACAAACGGTTTGATAGCCGGAATGACAATCTGATTGTTTTCCCAATCTACCAGTTCATTGCAATTTAAGGCGGCGTAATCATCTTCTCCGTAGCCCCTGATTTTTTGAATAATCCTAATTCGCATCATGTTTCTTCTTGTGTTTGTAGCCGTTCAACGAAAAATGACCGTGAACGGTTGCCTATCTATCATATCGATCCTTTCAAAATACGTGAAATTCTATCCTGTACAAACGTGTGTATTTTGCAAAACAAAGTTAACTATTCAAGTCATCGCGGAACCGGACGATCTTCGGAAAACGTGGTTTATCAACAACGCCAGTTTCTTGATAGGCGAGCTCGACATGCTTGCCTATGAATTCGTGCCGATTTTCCCATGTGATTGGGTTATCCACTCCCTTACCAAATCCGGCATAGGTAATGGTGCCTTTAGGAAAGACCTGTCCTTCATTAATCGTCAACTCGATTGAGCCTATTTCGTCCATGAGCTCGTAATTGTCCTTACTATGCCCACGGTCAATCGCTCCTATGGCATTACGCTTCGTTATTGCTTTGGCTTCTGCGGTCAGCGTTTTCTGCTGTTTGTAACCCGTAATGACAGCGTTCACCGTCGCCCAAAATTTAACTTTCCAAACGGTATTTTCTTTCGGGGTTGCTCTACCGTGCTTGTACAGTGAATTCGGATGCTTCAAAATCAATCCTTCCGTTCCGGCTTTTTTAGCGTCTCCCAAAAGAGCGTCTATGTTCTCAACAGACGAGAACAAAACTTGCTCAACAGGCTCGATTAAATGTTTTACGGCAGAATCCATACAGTACTGTTTGTACCGCACAATACGATCCGAAAAAGGCGTAGAGACTTTTTTGCCCCAATCATCAGCCGAAACCGCATCAAAACAATAAAACTTTAATGACTTGACTCTGTCCCCGTCAGCACTCGCCGATACGATTTTATTGAACTCCATTCCGGGACAGTAAAGTTCACCATCCAAAACGACATTTTTAGCATGCGCTTCTTTCGCCAATGGCTCTAGCCAATTAGCAGTACAGCCATGAATTTCCTTGCCATTGCGGGAGTATATTTTACCTCCCCAGAAAATCAAACGAATCCCGTCCAGTTTAAACGAAGCATAAGTCGGGAATGCAATTTGCTCCAAATCAGGCGACTGATTCGGAGCTAACATGGGCGACGGAAATGTTCCTGCCATAGCGAATATTTTGTTAGAGAATTTTACTGCTATAGCTTATTGTAGAATTTAACAAAACATTTTTAATTATAAAATATTGTATAATTAAAATTATTCAAACCAGTTGTCTCCTCGTCTGAGCCTACAGCCTACGTACTTCAAAAAATCCGCATTGAAAAACAAATCCAAATCCCCCTGGATCAAGCAATCCCGTGTGCTGTATTCAAGATAAAGAGTTTTATCTCGCATACTTTGATATTGTAGAATAATGTCCTTGTAACCCTTAAAGGACGATAACGCCGCATTAAAATAGCCCAGCAACCCCTGAATTTGCATACTGTAAGGTGTAGGAAAATAAACAGCCCAGCAAGAACGATTAAAATCCTCCGTACTCATGAGTGTCCCATCATGTGCACGTGGGTGCAAATACCCAGCGTTATCCACAAACTCACCAACGATAATCAAAGGCTGACGTGGAGGCTTTCTGTATTTCCCAAACACAGACACCGGAAGCGAGTTAGACGCATCTCTGGCAGCGTTGTACGCAAGATTTAACGCAATGGGGAAATACGCTAAATTGTTATCTCCCACAGGGGCAAGTTGATTTTGAAAGGCGACTTGCATTTTACTGTGAACCTAAAATAAACCAAAAAGCCGCTCCTGCAACTCCTTCACCTTTGGTACATTCGCTGGATTCCTGTCTGTCAAAGCCAAAAACTCTTTAAGTATTTTCAGAATGGCTTGTGCTGACGGACGAAGGGTTTTCTTAATCTCCTCCAACTCCGAAACTTGTTCGTCTACGAATTGCAAAAACTCCATCTGCTCCGAATTATTTTCAGTTTTCATGATATCTACTTTTAAAACGAGTGTGCCATAATAGCATGTTTATGCCATCAACGCAAGCCATAACCCACGTGAACTCATAAGTGGCTATCGACCAAATATTTCAAAACGGGCTTTGGATCACCTCCAAAAATAGAACTTGACCAAAACGGGTTCAACTCAAGTATTTTCCATTTCTCATCACGTTTGTCAAACACTGTATCCAAAACAAAATAAGGCTGATTGGCTGCCTTGAAAAATAATGCTAATCTGGGATAACGATCCAAAATTAACTGAGCCGCTTGCCATTGTTCTGAATCCTCTGAATGCCTATAATCCAAATACTGTTCAGACAGGATTTCTTCGCATTCCTTAGCGTACGTACACGAACTCACGATTTTACCGTCCAAAACAATATTTCGAACTTCTTCGCCGACATACTCTGTTTTGTTTTCACACAAACCGACAATATTAAAAAACCATCGTTTGTATTCAAGGATTTCACATTCAGTCTTGTAGCCTGAAATCAACTCATTTTCCAATTCGAGCAACGTGCCTTTTTTAGTCTCAAATGTTTTATCAGATAAAAGCGGTTTACTGAAATAAACAATATCATCTGTTTTTGCTCTGTCTGAATTCGGTAAATAACCACATAACGAAACAACATCAAAAAACGGTGAAAACAACACATCGTCTAAATTTTTATTTTTCAGATAATAAGCATCTTTTCCGTCATGTGTACAAAAACGATGCAAAACCAATGGCGTGTATAAGTTCGACTGAATCGCTGAAAGCGGGTAAGGCGATACTTTATGTATCAAGTTACCTCCCAACAAATACGTCTGAAAAACAGGCAGTTGTATTTTACCAGTGACCACATCAGACAACGAAACATCATAACACTCTATACCAAGTTCCTCACAACACCGGTGTATCGTATCGTGTTCAGGTTTCTGTAAAAGCATGTATTCGCCATTATCATGTACTTCATGTTGCAATAAAATATACAATCCCATAAAAGTTACAAAAGTTCTTCAATTTGCTCAACGATCCAATCTTTGCTTTTTGTTCCGATCCACTGTTCTTTGACTAATCCATTTTGCATCAGCCTATAAAACGGAACGGTGGCTATCGCCGACGCATCATCAGGATCCAGTGTGCTGACATCAACGAACTCGACGCACAGATCCTCTTCAAACATAGCGGCAATTTCAGCCAGCAAAGGCTTGTGTGCTCGACATGTAGCACACAAAGCAGATGTGTATTGACGGAGAATTATCATAATTTTTAACAACGTTTGAAAAAGCACGGTATCACCGAACCTTTTTAATTATTGGCGATGCCAAAATGTGTCACGACATACGCGAACGACCCAGTATCGACAGTCACGGTCTGTTCATGTATCTCCAGCCTACCGCTGCTCGTAGCAAGGACTTGCATAAGCACCTGGGGCACTATCGTCATTTGAACAGGCCTGGTGCAATTTGTTTTCACACCATCGATACACGTTTCGAACTTACTGGAATTTATCACGTCTGTGAACATAGCGTGGCACTTGCTGCCATCAAGGGTTACAGTGACTTCCTTATCGTTAAACGTGATGCCCCGTGCGATTTCCTCACGGAATTCTTTATTGTACTCTGCATCAGGAAATTCCAAAACAGATGCATCAGGGTTGTTTGGGAAAAACAACGCCCTCAGATTTTCATCTTTAATGTATTCCCCAGATGAAATGGGCACGGCAAAATAGGTCGTATCAGCCCGAAGTAAAAACCATGAGCCATCAGCACTCACCTGAATGTCGGTCAAATCTGTGGATGCGGCAATCTTACTCAGAATACCACCAAGAACAAGTAGTTCGTCTTCAATCGGGATTTCACATACAGCGCGAATAAACTGTGTCGCCGTCCCGCATTCCATGTACTCTTTCGTCAGATGGACGTTTTCAAGCACAGTCCCAGCGTTCGTTTTGTCATAAGTAGATTCGCTGATTTTTAACGCTTCGGCGAATCCTACCGGATCAGGTAAGGCTTTCCACCCATTAGGATTAGCCTCAGGTAAATTCGGTAGCTTTCCGATAGATGTGTCCGCTACGACTTGTGCCGTAGATTCGGTGCGAATCCCAGACACGGAAAATGTGGCTCCTGAACCGTCCGCAGCGAATTCACACGTACCGTAGCCGTTTTTGCCACGCAAAACCTTCACAATAGAATTGTACGTCAATGCAATCTGCTGAGGAGCATCAAAGGGGCTCACGGCACCACAATACACGTTACCATTAAAGGTGAACATGTGCTTGCCATCAAAGAAAATCAAACCGCTCGTCGGAGCAAATGTGTTGATTTTGTCCGCACCTGCTTTTAGCAGGTTTAACGTGTCCATAAACGACTGTACGTCGAACTGGGTACCTGATTTAGTTGCTGTCATCAAAAAACCTCTCAATAGGGGTTAAAAAACAAATGGAAATGTACTACGCAGATAATAGAAAAGCAGCGAAAAGATTTTTTCAAATAACATCTGATTCGGGTGTATCTTGCTCTTCTACGTTTTCTTCCGTTTTTTCAGTGTTACCATACCTTTCATTGAACATCTGCCGTAATCGAACCCCATTGTAGCACCAGTAGTTGATAGGCGAAATGTTAGTCGTTTCACGTTTGTGCATGACTGCCCGTGTCAATGATGTCAGGCTCAAATTCCCATGAATCTCTTGCGGGCCTGTGTATCGAACACCTAACGCATCATTAACCACTTCAATCGTTTCATTTTCGTCATTAAACAATGTAAGGGTGGCTCCAATAGGTATATCAAAATCAGCAAAGGCAAATCTATGCGATTTTACCTTAGGTTTTCCGTCAATATTATTAGTTGCGGCACTCGTCTTAGACGCACTATTTTTGCGTATTTTGCGATCACATGACGACGGAACCCAATCAATAGGTTTCGTCACTACATCGTAGTCTTCCAAATCTTCGATATCTATGCCATCCAAATGGTGGTACTCAATCTGCTCATATTCGAGTTTTTTTTGATCCGACGACTTGACCAAAACCTTCAGTGTGCTTTGAGGCTTGGGAGGACTTTCACCACATATAGGCACATCTGTCAACACCCAATTCGCCAAACCAGCTGCATCCGCTTGCGCAAAACAATCGACAAAAACACCATCGTTTGCATGATCACGATTTTTTAACAACATTTCAAAACGCAACTTAAGCGTCTCTTCTTTCCATTTTTCAGGCTGTAATGAACCAACAAACTGAATGAATGCCGCCTCAACAACATGACGAGAAATGAAAAACTTTCCATTCTCGGTATAAAAAAGTAAATTCTTTGCCATTGACCTAACATGATAAAGTACAAAATATTGTAGTCAGGTAGCATCTGATTCACAAATCAAAATGCGCAGGCAACCCTTTGGTGCTGTTGAGCTAATATATTAAATCCACCAACAACGGCATCAACCTGATCTTTCCATTTCCCCTGTGGAAACGCCGCCAATTCAGACAAAAACGCATCGTTCCAAGACGCTGGGATACAAAACACATTTCCCTGCTCGACCTGAATGGCAAACGGGCGCGCTCGTACTTCTTTGGCTGTCCCTGCCGGATCGATAAACGTAACAAATCCCGCCAAATTCCGTACAGTATTCATAGCTGATTCCTTCCCACCTGAATTATGCACTACTATGTCATTACACAAAAAGGATTCACCATCCTCTACCGTTAAACACCTACACGGCATGGAAATACTCGCTTCCTGTATGGCTACTATTTTTTCCGGCTGTTTTTCAAACTTTTTCCCATCGAAAAGCATCCGAGTCAAATAAACCCCCTCCATCAATTCCTCAGCATTTACCCAACCGGAACCAACACAAAACGGATGACTCTTATGCGCTCGAATTTTACGTATTTGTTGTCCTCGAAAACCAGCATTATCGTCCAATACCGTATGTATCACAAGCACGGGCAAATATCCCTGTTCATGAACAGCTGTAACCCGTGTAGGTTTTCCAAGGTGATTTATAACAAAATCTCCTTCCACCACATCTTTTAACTTTTTCTGAACAAGCGTTTGTGAGGATATTTCATCAGCACTAAGACTCACCAATACACGCTCTTCCTCATAAAGTGGGCCTGGCTCTTGCTCCACAGCCACTATACACCCAAGCCCGTCAGATTCTGCGGTATTCCGTATCATGTTTTCACGTTCATACAACCCCCACTTGCCACGCCTCACGTCCAACACACACCACCGACCAGAACGAGTTTTACCTAGTTTCACCCCAGCTGTGTAGCATGCCGTATCCGACACACTAATAGCCTTATCCCAATAACGAATGACATGAACTATCGGATCGAGCGTATCCAACTGTCGCACTTCGATATTCGCTATTTTGAACATCAATCCTTCCGTTTTTAGCGGATTCTGGAGATATTGCGCTTCATAATCCGCATTCGACATCCACGTTTTTCGTTCAATGAGAGCCTCTCGTCCTAAACGATTCGGGTCTAATAGACCATCCTTGTAATAACGGGAAAGACCAGCAGGGATAGGGCGGTGATCACGATCTATCTCTGCCGGAAGTGAAATGTGGAAAACCTTAGCATCTGGTTTTAATTTTGCATTTTCAAGCCATTCACCTATCGGGTCTTGATAATGTAATCGCTGCATGACCAAAATTAACGGCGTAGAAAGCACATTTGCCACACGGGGGCGAATTACAGTGTTCATCCAAAATGTAATGTCGCGTATTTTTGTTTCGCTGTCGACCAACTGCGGATCCACAGGGTCATCAATGATTATCATATTCGCGTGACGGCCTGTTGGCGACTGTCCGGTACTAAACGCAAGCCGTGATCCGCCATACTGATTAACGTATTCGCCTTGACGCTCTGGACTGTACCTAAAATCATGAAAAAGTTTTTTGTACAGCGGGCTGTCCATAACATACTTAGACTGCCGCGCAAACATATAGGACAACTTAACATCAAACGATGCCGTAATAAATCGAAAACGTGGATTAATCGTATGAAGCCAAACTGGCAACAACTGGGACAATAAAGTGCTGTTATGAACCAGTATATTATTCGAAAAATAGTTTTGCTCATCATAATCAGATGCGCTAACACCTATATAATAAACTTTTTGTTTTCCTGCGGGCTTTATTCCTTTTACACGTTCCCACCTACAAGGAAAATCCAACAGATCTAGCACATCATCAGGGACTCTTTCATTTTCAGGAAAAATCGCATTTAATCGGCATATAACATCATTGTTAGTTAAATTCTCTACTTCTACCCATCCCCGCTTGGTAAATATAGGGTGATTATGCGAATAAGAATTTTCTTGACCAAAAACTGTAACTAACGTGACACAATTACCATAATAAGAACCTTTGCTGATGATTTTTTGTCTAAATAATTTTTGATTTTTCCCAAAACTGTACACTTCATCGTCCAAGTCCAGTTTTTCTACAGGAATATACCCATTTGGCGTTAAAATAAGATTGCCCTCGCATTCACACTTCATCGTACCGGGGGCGATATCCACTATTAAATCACCACGTTTAGGTCGCCCTTCAAGCACGTCTATCGAAACTTCTTGGAATTTCTGACAAAGATACTCGTGATGCCAGTTCCACACAATCTCCTCGGGGACTATCAATGGAGCAAATTCTCGACAGAACTGATAAAACGAATTCCGGCAAACTTCCCGTAATAGCTTCGTTTCGATATAAGGATTTTTGAACGGATCAAGCATGATAAATCATAAACAAAGCCGATGTTTATTGCAAATATTCTTCCTCATCTTCCTCCTCGATAAATTGCGTAGGGACATACGACAACGCCTCATCTACTTTTTGGGGATTTTTCGCCTTACGAACCAAATTCAAAAACATCAACTGTTCATCAGGAGTTAAATTTTCAATAGACGGCATCCCTTCAGCGTCTTGGGCATCTGCTATCTTTTCTGCCCCAGTAAGCGTTTGTAAAAGCGTCTGACTAAAAGCCACACCATACTGCTTAGCCAAAAACATCATTGCGCTGACATCATCATCTTTGATTGCTCTTTTGATTAATGCACCAGCAACACTTTCCATAACCAGCTTTTGGCATTCATACACTTCAAAAGCAAAATCGGCATCTGTTCGTATCCACGATTGGATTAACTTTTCGGACAACCCAACGGTACTTGCCGAAACACCTATAAATGGTGTTTTTTTCAACACAGACAAAAATTGCTTTTTCAAAGAGACTATTTCCGCATTTGTATAACCATGATTCTGTGCAGGGAGTTTTGATGTAGCATTGGTCACAGCGGACGTAAAAAGCTCTGTTTGGAGCTCTTTTGCCGGCTTTGTCGGATCAAGCCCGGCAGTTCTCGCTGCATTTATTAAATTAGTCCCACTCATAGTCAAATATCGTTCTGCATTGTCTAACTGCTCTTGTGCTGTTTTGTCCCTATACTCAGCCAGTTCCTCTTTGTAAATGTTCGATAACGTTTGATACTGTACTGGATTAGTCTCCTTTAAACTTTGGTGTGGTCGGACTGGTTTGGTAACGTTGGTGGTTATTTCGAAGTCCCGTCGACCTCCTCCATTCGTCAATCGTCTCATCAGAAACCTCTATCATCGGGGCTATATTTTTCAAAAAACCATAAACGTCTTCTAATGATGCAGTAAGCTTATCAAAACCTACGCGAGGTAAAAACATGGAAAGAGCAGAAGCAGAAAAATCTATATCCAAAATAGGCAACAAAAGCGGCGTAGGAATATACCTGCCAAAATACGTCGAAAGCCAATAGACTATTTCTACACGCTGCTCGTCGATTTTCTTCAATGAGGGTTTATTTAAATTTCGTACACACAAAACAAACTGCGCAAATTCGTCCAGTACCGCATCAGCGGTTTCAGATTCTGACAAATCACAGCGTTCACGTTTTTTATGCTGTGCTATTTCAATTACCTGAAAAATAGTATAAGGCGTATCCTGTACCATTTTTAAGCATCCTATGCAAAAACACCGACCAATCTATGCTATAATCAATAATGATGTATTCTCTACATTTCAAGACACTTACTTTTATAGGAACATAAAGGCAATAATCCAAATAGAATCACGCATTTATTTCAAAATATGCACATTAACCTGGTTCTTCGGTCTTTTTAATTTCAATTTTTGCCATTTCTACTGCTCCTGTAATTTCCTCACTCCAGCCAGAAACTATTTTGAGCATGGTGTCATAATCTTCCACGTTGCGTAATTTTGCTATAGCTTTCCGTTCAGCGACCCGCACATTCTGTGCGGTATAACCTATTATCTTGCTTATTTCTTTATGACTATAAATTCTACCGTAGTAACCGATGCGGAATTTGACTATGTTACGCGCGTACCTATCCAAATCACTCAAGACGTACTCAAGATAGGAATCAAGTTGTTCTACCACAGACTCCAATTGTGCCGAAGTCATAAAACGTCGTTCTGGACGTTTTTTTAGACGTTTGGAATGTTCCGGGAGCTCAATTTCTTCCGGTTCCTCTGCGAAAAAAGCATCGTCCGAATTAACAAGCAAGATTTCCATCATGGGGCGATAACGTAGCCAAAATACACATATTGAGGTATTTTAACAAACGCACAAACAAACACCCCAAAAAACCTAAGACAGTTCTGCCAGCAATGCCATGACTGACAACGTGTTATCCCCTAATGTAAATTTTTCCTTAAAATTGAAACGCATGGGCTTAATCCCCAAATGCGATTCTGCCAGTACAGCCGCATCCAAAACATCACTGGAAATTGATTTGGATTCTTCGCATGATTCTTGTGATGCTGATTTATTCACTTGTCCAACAGGCTTTATATGCGTGAGTGGAATCATGCAACACGCCCTAGCGGTTGCCACAGCCACACTAAGACTCGCATCGTTAATATCACCGGTGCGATTATAAAAGAGCATTTTTGGCGAAACTACGATTGTCTTCTGAGCAGGCTGATATGCAGCCACAAATCGCTCAGCACCAGCAGATGTCCGCTGAATTGAAATACACCACGGTACATTTTGACCAAACCAACGATCAAAATGAACCGATACTTTGTCGATAATTTCCGTATCGAAAAGCGGATTAGTATCCAATACTGTCAACACAAAGCACGGCATTTTCATGCCGTATTCTGCTCCATTTATTAAAGTCGGTTTGTTCATAATGATGTAAAGTTTTGAAGTTAGCAAAACAGAAGTCACCAACCAGGGACTAACGCTTTCGATTTGTGCTCTCGCAATTTCGCGGTTACGAGTGCTTTGGCGATGATTTGCGAAAACTCTGCGGCAATAGCACACTGCGACTCGTTATCCTCAAACGACCATTGGTCTTCTGATTCATGGAATTCATCAAGCTGGTCGATCAACTGATTTAAGCGCACAATATCTTCGCTATTGAATTTAATAGTTTCCATTTTGGGTTTAAAATGTTAAAAAAGGGATCAAAATCCGCAAAAACTACGGATTTTGATGTCCAATCAACCTACGAATTCACGACCAAAGCCGTAATATCAAGACTGTCCATATACACATTTGCCGTAACCTGTTTTGTGCTCACTTCAAGAATCTCAAAATGCACACTCTTCGACTGGTTCAGGTCTGACTGCACACCTTCCCAAATTTGCTCGAAGTGGTATTCTACCGTCTGTACCAGCGCTTTCTCCTCGTCAGTGGCGGCTTCCTTTTTCAATGTGGCGATCCACTGGGGGTACGTGTTATGCCCAAAGACAATGACCTCACCAATTTCCGTGTGCAGGTCTTGCTTTTCGGCTTGGAGTGATGCCAAACGCTTTTCCATGTCTTTCACAGGGATCATCTTAGGCATATTCTTACAGCCGTCAATGACATGCGTCAGCGATTCTATCGCCACACACACGCCTAAATACTCCACGAGCGGCACAGTTATTACGCACTGGTCAACGAGCTTCGTCAGCTCACCGATTTTCTTGCGAAACTTCTTGCCGGTGTGCACACCATCCGCAACAGCCTGAGCGAACGGGGACAGTTTAGTTTCCGGTGCCATCTGTTTCTGTTCTTTGAGCTCTGCCGCCGCTTTACTCACGGTCTTTTTGCCTGCTTCGACTTCTTTCGCTTTTTCAGGGTCGTGTTTCATCACCTGTGCCGCTTGCGAAACAAGCACGGTGCTCACACCCATTTTATCGGCTGCTTCCTTTTGGGTTACGCCAGCAGTGTCCTCTGTACGGTGCGGATTGCCAACATTAAATGTGGCAAGTTTTGCAGCCACCATAGCCCGCTGCGACGCGTCCAGGTGCCGCCGATGGACATTGTGAGAAATAACCCAATCGAGGGCTATTTTGTCTTTCTCTTCTTTTGTGCTGACCTTGTTGACTGCCGGACAAATCGAGGCAAAGCTGACATATCTTGGCTGAACTCCAGCAGCTTTACAGCCGAATTCTCGAGAACGACCGTCAAGAATTTGCCCATCGTACAGGACAATGGGATCTTGCAAGCCCAAGAGCTTTATGCTCTCGGTGAGTTCTTCGAGTTCGTCTGCCCCCATTTCGGGGATGATCTCGCAAAAGGGGTGTAGGGGATAATCAATTGGTGTCGTCATTGTTTCTTTCTAGGAAAAAGGGGAAAATTTGTTTGTTACTGACACTATTGTAGAAATTAGCAAAACAGAATTTTTAAATATAAAATGTTTTATATTTAACCAAATGATGTGTCCACGATTTTCTTTTTAGCCACGTCAAAAGCCTATAAAATAAGCCCCAAAGCATTTATTGCGACAGAATTTACAATACACCAACGACCATCTCAATGTCAAGAAATGGATTTAACACGCGTAAACTAAATTCCAAGTTTTGTAATTTTCTTCAAATCCAATCGGCGTATCCGTCATAACTGATACAAACGTATTACGATTTGATGACGAGGCACGCCGGATTAACAACACCGTCGCCTTCATGGCGATATTTGGCGTTCCAAGAAATACGAAATTTCTCTCCAAATTCCGAAAATTCGGAAATAATAAAAGCGGCAAATCCCATCTGATTGCCAGTCAAATCATTATCCTTGCCAATCGTATCAAGAATTACATCAAAAGGACTATTGTCCTGTAACATGCCAAACGCCTGTACAGCAGCTTCGACAGCTGCACACGAATAACCGTCTTCGGTATTTTTCTCAACGAGCATTCGCCAATCTTCGTGTTTTGACGGTTTTATGAATTTTAACGGCGATGTCATCAACTCGTCCTTGACCGAAAGCGCGTGCTTGCGACCTTCTTCCATAATTTTGTCCATCTTTTCTTGCCATAAACGTTCCTTTTCAGCATGTTCCTCCGCCTGAACCTCACCAAATTTCCTTTCGATGTAAGGCAAAATGTCATCAGTGGAGCGTTTATCCCAATCTACTCCGATTTCCAAATTTTCGTACAAAACGTCATCGTCATCATCGTAAATGCGCATTATCGCACTACCGTGACCGATAAACGGAATCCACATAGCACCAATTTTGATACCTTTACAAGGCTCGACTTTAGTTAATTCTGCCGTTTCCGACGTGACAACACCATACCAAATATATTGACAAGTAACATCTTTGCCAATACAGCGTGAAAGTTTTTCGAACATTTTTTAATAGATGATGATTTACGTATCGTATCATAGAAATTCATGAAATGGACAAGCAAAAACAGCTATCACGGAGTGAGTTTACTATAAGCCATCGCCTCCATTTCGTCGAAAAATTGAAGCACCGCAGTTAGAAAAGGCGAATCGAACAACACATTCGGCAACATAAAAAACTGTTGAAGCCCCCTCTTCGTTAAATAAAGCATTGGCGTGCCATTACTGGACATAATATATTCGTTTGCGTCAACGAGGTGATATATCGCCTCAAAAAATTCCCGTGCGCTAAGACCGCCGCACCATATTGCAGCAACGTCAGCGGCTCGAATAAGCGGCATACTAATTGGGCCGTAAAGCGTTACAGTTTTATCGCCTATTTCTCTGCTGATTAGTTTTTTAATTTCCATTTTTATCTTGCTAATTAAGGAAGGACTTTTATTTTAATCACAAAATACCATTTAAGATCGTCTTGACCGAATTTCAGCGACGTAATCACGTAACAATTTAAACGTATCATTATTCTCGGATTGACCGTCAATGACCGAATTAAACGTGTTTTGTTTCTCCATGAGGATTTTAACCACACGTTCTTCGATAGTGTCCTTCACAACAAAGTAATACCAAAAAACGGGATTATTTTGTCCAATGCGATAATTACGGCACTCCGCCTGCAAATGATTCGACGGCACAAAATCCAACTCCATAAACAGCGTGTACGCTGCTCTGGTCATTGTTAATCCTGTCCCAGCCGCTACAATATTTCCCACAAATAATTTTGTATTTGGGTCGTTTTGTATGCGTTCGACCGCCATCTGCCTGTCTTCCATTTTTGTATCACCGGTAATCGAAACTATCCCAACTTTCTTTTTGGCATAATGTTCCAACACGGCATTTATCATGACACGATGGATACCGTAAATTAACAACTTATCTTCGGGGTTATTTTCTAAAAACGAATCAATCCAATCCAACACAGCAGGGATTTTCCACTTTGCACATTCCCGTTTTAAATAACCGCATCGCGTGAGCAAAAGCGCGAATTCTGACTTGGGGAGATTGCGGTCGGGGTACTTCTCCGCCAACCACGTCATAAAATCCTCTTCCATTTTAGTGTACTCTTTACGCTGGGACGGTGTCATTTCGTAGACTAATGTCGAACGAGTGTAGGGAGGCAAACTCAACACTTCACTTGTCTTTCTACGAAGCATGCATTTCGATACAAGCAAATGATTTAATTCCACCATGTTTTTAGGCCCGATGTACACATAAGCCATTTTCCTGCCAAATCGACGTTGTTGCATATAACAATAACGTGACCGAAACTGGGAAAAAGACATGCAGTTACCTTTGAAAATCATGTGGACTGTCGGGTAGATTTCCATCGGCGTATTTAACATGGGAGTACCAGTCATCGCTAAAAACTTATCGCAATGATGTGCCAACTTAAGTACGGTCTTTGTGCGTTTTGCCGAAGGATTTTTTAGCGCGGCAGATTCGTCGCATACTATCGCTTTAGGATTCATAGCCGTAAAAACAGCCTCCCAATGAGGTAGTATATCGTAATTGATAATGTAAATACGACCATTAACTGGATTCGCTTCACCGATATCAAGCCCAGAAGCAGGCTTTGTACCAGAAAGCACACGAATGGTGTCTGGCGGCTTTTCGGGGAAATGCTTCCGTATTTCACCAACCCAGTTCAATTTCAACGACGCTGGGGTTACAATAAGAGCAGGGAATAGATTGTGCTTAAAAATGTACCCTAAAGCCGTGAGAGTTTTACCAACACCCTGTTGATCCGCAACCAACACACGACCATTAAACTTTTCGATGACAGAAATACCGTCAAGCTGATGCTGGCGAATTTCTGTTTTAAGCAGTGGGATTTCCATGAAGTATCATAGAAATTCACTTTTACAAACGAGAGCATTTACAGTGATCAAGAATTGGATTCTTGCGAAATCTTCTGCTTGGCCAAATCCTTGAGCCGCTGATAAATCCGCTCTTGCAACCACTGTATTGCGACAGTATTGAACGGTCGTTTTGATTCATACGAATCATAAACTGCCAATGCTCGGCTGACTCCTTCTTTGGCTAGCGCATACAGTTCCTCGAACTCGATACCTCTACCGAGATACCGCGAGCAGAACGTTCTGACGTACTCGTCGTCGATTACCGCAACGTACTTATCGTTGCATGTTTTGTCATTACCGTGTGTTTCCATAATTTACAAATAAAAGTTGAAACAAATATCTTTATATCAAATTTCCAGATGAAGTCAAGTACCGCTGTTACTCGCCGGGGCAATAAAAACCACCCTTAATAGGCAATAACTTCGAATCATCGTATTCTTCGACGACCACTTTAATTTGCGGTGTAAAATACTTACCGTTCTTGACGTAGCAGTAACTCACGGTACAATCGTCTCCATCATCGCCGTCTGACCAATGAATCCGAAACTTCAACAATGCTTCGGGGTATTTTTCCGTGAGCGATATCAATGCCGGGAATACTTCAAACGGTCTCAACTTAACATCACTGTCGGTCATCATCAAACCAAATGGTTCATGTTTGTCGTCTATAATGTATTCCCAATCAGATATGACATGGCCTTCAAACGCGTTCGAAAGCGAATCGCCATCGAGGAAAGGCTCTTGAATGAACGTTTCAAATGTGGTTTCGTCCAGATTATGAACAGATATCGTATGATTTTGATATAGAGCGAAGAGTCGAGAAAGAAAACATTTGCATTCAATCTGAACATACGCCCCCAATACGATACGATGTAGTTCCCCAGCGCACAGCCAAGTTAGACCGGCGTTTTATGTTGGCACATATCCCCGTTACACAGGAACTTTGGGAAAGTGTGATGGGAAATAATCCGAGTCGTTTTCAGGGAATGCAACGACCAGTAGAAAATGTTTCGTGGGAAGATTGTCAAGATTTTCTTGCAAAACTCAATGAAAAGAAAGGGGAACTTGGAGTACCACGAGGCTATGAATTTGCTTTGCCTTGGGAGTCTGAATGGGAACACGCCTGTCGTGCAGGAACCGAGACACCTTTTTATTTCGGTTTAACCTTAGATGAAAATTTGGCAAACTTCAACAGTGAACGTCGCTTTTGGACGACCGAGAATAAATATCTTGGTGGTACTAGCGTCGTCGAAAAATATCCCGCTAACGCCTGGGGACTTCACGATATGCATGGCAACGTTTGGGAGTGGTGTCAAGATGCTGGCGGCTACGGTTCCTTACTTGTTGAAGGAAGAACAAGTGTTCTCGATGGCTTTTATCGCAATCGACGGGGTGGAAGTTGGGCAACCTTTGCTGAACAGTGCCAAAGTGCTTATCGCAGTTTTGGTAATCCCGCAAGACGGCATGATGATGTAGGTTTGCGACTTTGCTTGGCAGCGACCGAATAGTGATGGCTTTGGGCATCGTCCCATGCCCTTCGGAGTTCCCGCCACTCCGAGCGACTGCGATAGGATTTGCATCGCCTGTTTGTCAAAGACCATCGCGCCGCCAACGGTGCGCTAATGTTGCCGTTATTCTACCGGACACGATTCATTATAGCGTTCGCTTGCATTAAGAAAATGCCCGGTGAGAAACAGCAACGAGTCATGTCGTACTAATCGGCGGATAATCCATCTTACCGCTCTACGAATAGGTCGCAGGGAGACATAACGTCTAATAGTGAATCCCAACCCTCTCTCTGCCCTGTCCGCTTTAGTCCCCTCCGTTGCCCCGCTGTGGTGTTCCCCTCGTCTCTCTGGGGGTTAAGACGTGTCGGGTTGTCGAGGCAACGTGGGGGCAGTGGAGCGAAACGCTGGCATTGGATTTTAGTGGTAGTTGCGTGCTGTTTTTATACTTGACTAATACGGTCGGCTGCACTGGTACGTGGGACAACGTTGTCCCAGACCAACCTTAACGCCGGATAACGGCAGCCATAGACCAATGACAAAGACCAACAGCACAAAGAGAGACACAACGGACACCACGAACGGGATTGCGCAGCACTTTACCTTCGGCGTTGAGATTGAGACGACAGTGCCGAGAGCGAACGAACTGAACATCGGGAGTTATAGCGGGAGCGGCATTCAGGTTCCCTACCTGCCAGCGGGTTGGGTTGCGAAGTCTGATGGGAGCATCAATGCCCCGTCCGGTCACGAGGGTTGCGAGGTTGTATCGCCTATCTTGAAGGGTGAGGACGGCATTCGGCAAGTCATCGAAGTTTGCCGAGTCTTGAACGAGCGGGGACACAAAGTTAACGCCTCGTGCGGAGTGCATGTTCACGTTGGGTTCAAGGTTAACCCGGTGAGTGGCAAGGCGACTTCGGCGAAGGAACTTGAAACACTGGTTCAGATAGCATCGTATCTTGAGGACGGTTTGTACGCAAGCACTGGTACGATGCGTCGTCGAAGCGGTAGTTATA
>Ga0099364_10002342_pt1 | contig 30347 bp, 31 predicted proteins | sample TergutTh196P3_FD_73070 | JGI IMG/M metagenome (GOLD analysis project Ga0099364, IMG submission 73070) | Microcerotermes parvus P3 segment gut microbial communities from Pointe-Noire, Republic of the Congo - Th196 P3 | ecosystem: Host-associated > Arthropoda: Insects > Digestive system > Gut ...
GTGGTTGCGGGGGGTGGGGGGGGGTTTTTTTTTTTTGTGGGGGAGGGGGGGGGGGGGGGGGGGGGGGGGGGGGGGGGGGGTAATTCGTTGTATTATAAGGAATTAGCTGCGCTTTCATGCTTTTGTACTTGAACCCCCCCATTTGGCTGATAGGACATGCTACCACGGTGGGAAAAGGGGTGTCAACGGGGAAGGGGGATGCTAGTGGGGTAGCTATATTGACAAATATATACATATATGTTAATATGTATTCTAGAGTAACCATGTGAATAAGGAATATTATAGTGGCGATTAAAAAATATACCTTGGATAATTTACCTCCCGTCAACCAAGATGAGCTTGATCGATTTGATGCAATAAAAGAAGAAAACATTGACTATTCGGACATCCCTAAAGCTATTGATTTTACCAGGTTCCATCCCTGGGAAGAACGAAAAATGTTTAAACCAGTAAAGGTTTCCGTTACCTGTAAACTTGACGCCGATATAGTGGCGTGGCTTAAACAAAGTGGAAAAGGTTATCAGACTCGGTTAAATGCTATTTTACGGCAAGTAATGGCTCATTCACAATAACGATACTCCCCTGCTAACCTGAGCGGGGACATCATGAAGGTTAACATGGCTCAAACTAGGAAAAACATTCAAATTAATGCGAAACTCAACCATGACTTCGAGGCAGTATTCGGAGAACTGGGACATCTAACTTCTGATAATCTTATAAAAGCAACAGAAGCTGCCGGTGTTGCCGGGAAATGGGACGATGGTTTAGATATAACCCTTGATAGTAAGTCCGCGTGGGCAGAAGCTGCGGTAAAAAAAGAAATCCGCAAGAATGAAGGAATGGTTCGTAAATCTAATTAATCAATAGATTAGCAGAGGTAAGGTTCTATAATTAAACTATGCAGAAAAACAATGAGAAAATAATAATAAGGGGTGAAGACAAAACAAGCGATATTAGTTCATGGGTATATGATGGAAGGGTCGTTCGTGTAACTTTTACGAATGGAAAGACTTACCCTTATAACCCTTCAAATATCAAAATTGTTAAATCCAAAGTTTCTTCTGAAGAAATTTCTCGGCGATTTGAGTTTTTAAAACGGATTGCCCAAGCCGTCGGTTTATATGATGAAGAAGGTAATAATATATTAGCCAGCCGTTTAGAAAAAATATCATTGCAGCAAAATAAAAGTATGCTAATGAATTTCTTGTCTGGTGAAGATCAATTTGAAAAGAATACATCAACAGAAAAGGCTATTTTTCCTTTTGGGTTTAATTTGAGCCAAAAAGATTCTGTATTAAATGCTTTAGAGCATCCGCTTTCAATTATAGAAGGACCCCCTGGGACTGGTAAAACTCAGACCATTTTAAATATTATTGCCAATGCGGTAATACGGGATGAAAGTGTTGCAGTTGTTTCGAGTAATAACTCAGCCACGGCGAATGTTTTAGAAAAATTAGAGACATATAATGTTAATTTTATTGCTGCTTACCTTGGAAACAGTCAAAATAAAACCCAGTTTATTGAAACTCAAAAGAATCTGCCAGATATGTCCGATTGGAAAATGAGTGCTATCGGAAGAAGTACGATGTCCACATCTCTTAATAATCTTCAGAATTCTATATGTACTATGCTCACGAAAAAGAATGAATTAGCAGCACATAAATTGGAATTGGGTAAATTAAATGTTGAATATGAGCATTTTAAAACATACTGTCATTATGACTACGATTTTTCGTTGCAGTATTTAAAACCTTCAATTAGCTCTTCGGCTTTACTGGCATTATGGATGAATTGTGAAAAATATACACTTCATGGGAAAATGCCCAGTAAATTAAAACGTTTTATTAATTATATGCTTCACGGGCTTATTGACAGATCATTTTATGTGCACCGAAAGAAATTACATGCATATTTTTATAGTGCAGAACCAGGATTATTAATTCAACTATGTCAAAAAAGATGGTATATGACCAAAATTATTGAGTTAACACAGGCGATTACATTAATAGAAGAAGAACTGGATTCCTATAATTTTGATCAAAAGATGAAAGAATATACAACACTATCAATGAAATTGTTCTATGAGCATCTTTCTAGAAAATATGCAGGAAGAAGCCGGACAAAATTTGAGCTGGAGGATCTTTGGAAAAAACCCGAAGCTTTCATTAACGAATACCCCGTCATTCTTAGTACTACCTATTCCCTTCGTAATAGCCTTTCCACAAATACGATGTACGATTATGTTATAATCGATGAAGCTTCCCAAGTTGATATAGTTACTGGTGCCCTAGCACTGTCATGTGCAAAGAAAGCGGTTATAGTCGGCGACCTAAAACAACTTCCTAATGTGGTTAATAAGAAAGATGAAACTAACACCGACTCTCTTTTTTCTGAGTATACATTTCCTGAATCCTATAGATATAGGGATCATAGCCTGCTCCTATCTATGGTAGAAATTTTTCCAAAAATTCCCCGAGTTTTACTGCGGGAACATTACCGCTGCCACCCCAAAATTATCGATTTTTGCAATCAAAAATTTTACGATAATCAACTCATTATTTTAACAGAAGCAAAATCAAATGAAGACCCCCTTATTATATATAAAACAGTAGCCGGGAATCATGCCCGGAGATATTTAAACCAAAGGCAAATAGATATCATAAAAAGTGAAGTAATACCAAAATTGTCATATAAAGATGGAAATAATGAAATAGGGATAGTAACTCCCTACCGTATGCAGACAGAGGCCTTACAGGAAGCTTTTAAGAATACAGGTATTCAAGCTGACACGGTTGATAAATTCCAGGGCAGGGAAAAGGACATAATAATTTTATCTACCGTAGACAATGAAATTACAGATTTTACAGATAACGCAAATCGTCTTAATGTAGCTATTACAAGGGCTAAAGATAAACTAATATTAGTGATTAATGATCAAGATTCATTGCACGATAAAAATATTGGGGATTTAATAAAATATATCGAATATCATAATTATGATACGGTTCAAAGCAATGTTCATTCAGTTTTTGATTTTCTCTATAAAAATTACCGTCATGAACGGAATGCCATTTTAGCTAATCACAAAAAAATATCTGAATATGACAGTGAAAATCTAATGTATGCCCTTATTGGCGGGGTCTTACACAAAGAGCCCTATGAAAAATATGATGTGGTATCACACGTACCCCTTAGGATGATCCTACAAGATATGGACCGGTTAAATGAAAGAGAGAGGGGGTATGCAGAAAACAGCTTAACCCATGTGGATTTCCTTATTTATGAGAAAATTGGAAAAAACCCCTGCCTTGTTATCGAAGTAGATGGTGCCGCCTTCCATAAAAGAGGTACTAAGCAGGGAGATCGTGATATGTTAAAAAATGAAATTTTGGCAAAATATGACCTCCCCCTTTTACGGTTTAGAACAGACGGGAGTAAAGAGGAAGAGCGCCTTATGGAAGCTTTAGACCACCTCTCCCCCTGACCCCCTCAGTTTACCAAAATTTTACCATTCTTTAGTTGTATTTTTTCGGTCCTTTTGCTATGGTAATTTACGGTGGAAAGCTTGGTAACAGTCAGTAAAAAAACGTACAAAACCGTAAATTTTTCCTATGGGATCGGAGTATTGCCATGACTCGTTTATTCTCGATTTTACTGCTATTTTGGGCAATTATGCCGGTTTTTTCCCAGGCTACCTACGATTTACCCAGTGGTCCCATAGCGCCAGGTAATACCGGCCCTACCTGGCATCTGAGCCCCGAAGAGGCGGTCGAGATGGCCATCAGCAACAACTTGATGATGGAGATGGCCCGGATTGGGACGGATATTCAACGGCGTAGGTCCGCCTATGTCTGGAACCAGTTTATCCCCTCGGTGACGGCCACGGGGACCATGATGCGGGAGCACTGGGCCACCACCACCCAGAGGTCCCTGGTGACCATCCCCATTCCGGGGTCCATGGGTTCCATTCCCTTCGAACATGCCCAGTTGGGCTCTGGTCTCTACATGCCAAACCCCGGTCTCTTTGTCAGCGAGATTCCCCCCATGACCCTGCCCCAGTGGCGGGTCAACGGCAGTCTCTCGGCGGAGCTGATCTTAAGCTTCGCCCTCATCGAGGGGATCCGCAGCGTCCGGCTGGACTACGAGGCGGGCATCCTGGGGCTGGAGAAGGCGAAGCTTCAGATGGAGCAGGGGGTCCGCAAGATGTACAACGGCATCCTCCTTATGGAAGCCAATGCGGCCCTTTTAAACGAAAGTTACCAGAACGCCCAGCGGCAGGCCAACATGGCGGAAGCCAACTTTAGGGCCGGCCTCGTGCCCCGGCTCAGTTACCTTCAGGCCCAGGTGGCGGTGGAGAACATGCGGCCCACCATCAACGACCTCAACAACAGCATCACCGCCATGAAGGGGAATTTCGCCCTCCTTCTGGGGCTCCCCTACGATGCGGAGATCGAGTTGGAGCCGGTGCTTATCGAAGACCTGGCGGTGCCTCCCTATCTGGCGGAGTTTATCACCCGCTCGGCGGCCATGCAGAAGCCCGACATCATGGAGCTTCAGGCGAACATCATCACCCTCCAGAGCCAGCAGCGGGCCCTCTTTATGCAGCACTATACCCCCTTCCTGCGCTTTGGCTACTCCCTCAGCGGCACCTTCAACCCCATGCTGGACCCCTTCGAAGAGAGCTGGTTTGAAAAGGACAACTGGAACCGGGGGGGGAATTTTACGATCACATTGGGGATGACCTTTAACAACCTCTTTGGGTTTACCCGGGAGGGCCAGCAGCGCCGGGACATGGAGGCAAACCTGCGCATCCAGAACATCCGGCTGGCCCAGATGATTAGGGAGACGGAACTTGAAATTTTCAGTAAGCTGAACTCCCTGGAAAACACCAGGGCCACCATGGAGGCCCAGCAGGCTACTGTGGATCTGGCGGCCCTTTCCTACCAGCTAACCGAGGAGGCTTACCGGGCGGGGCTCCAGGATTTCCAATCGGTCCAGAATGCGGCCCTGGCCCTGGAACAGTCCCGGCTTCAGCTCCTCACCCTTCACTTTAATTTGCTGAACGATTTAATTGATTTGGAATATGCCATAGGGCTCCCTTTCGGAACCCTTAGTTTTACAGGAACCAACGGTTCTCCCGGGAGCAGATAATGAAATCGTTTTTTTTCGCCCTCATGGCGGCGGCCCTCGTTTTATCCAGCACCGGATGCCAGCGCATCCAGGAAGCTTACGGCAACCTCCGGAACCGGGAAGCCCCGGAGATCCCCATCCCTGTCTTTGCGGTCAACGTCATTCCCGCCGCCGAGGGGCCCATCCAGGATTACCTGGCCCTCTCGGGGGACATCGTCGCCTCGTCGACCGTCGATACCTTCTCCGATGCGGCGGGCCGGATTAGCCGGGTCTATGTGCAGGTAGGGAGCCGGGTAAACCGGGGGGACCCCATTGCAGATGTGGACCCCTCCCGGCCGGGGATGGAGTTTGTCCACTCGGTGGTCCGGGCCCCGGTCTCGGGCACCATCGTGGCCCTGCCGGCCCAGGTGGGGATGACCATCTCCCAGGCGGTACCCCTGGCGCGGATCGCCGGCGGGGATGGCCTGGAAATCCGGCTCTTTGTGGCCGAGCGCTTTATCTCCCGGATCAACCTCTACCAGCCCTGCGAGATCATCCTCGACGCTTGGCCGGGCTATGTCTTCCGGGGCTCGGTGGGGGAGATTAGCCCCACGGTGGACCCGGTCTCCCGGACCATGGAGATTAGGGTGAGCGTCGAGAACCCAGGGGCCATGCTCAGGCCGGGGATGTTTGCCCGGGTCCAGATTGTGACAGAGCGGCGGGAAGACATCGTGAAGATCCCCATAGGAGGCATGGTGACCCGCTTTGGAGAGCAGTTTGTCTTTACCGTCGATTACAGCGACCCGGAGATTCCGGTGGCCCGAAGGCGGCCCATTGTGCCAGGGATCCAGATTGACGGCATCATGGAGGTCCGGTCGGGCCTAATGCCCCACGAAGAGGTGGTGGTCCGGGGTCAATCCCTGCTTGAAGACGGTTCGCGGGTAAATATCATCGACCGTCTGGCTCCCATTAGCAGTAACTAGGAAGAGGAGACTCCCTTATGCTTTCCCAAAGAATAGTATCCCGACCCGTCACGGTGATCATCGTCTTTATTCTGATGATAGGCCTGGGTGTTTTCTCCCTGGCAAACCTGCCGGTGGACCTCTACCCCGAAATTAATCCCCCCTTCCTGGTGGTCTTTACCTCCCTTCCCGGGGCGGGCCCCGAAGAGGTGGAGCGAACCGTCACCCGGGTCCTGGAGGCGGCCCTCTCGGGGGTCTCGGGAATGGAGACGGTCAGCTCCATCTCCAACACCAACACCAGCATGGTGATCATGCAGTTTACCTACGGGACCGACCTGGTCGATGCCTCCCTCTCGGTTCGGGACGGCCTGGACCGGGTGCGGAACTTCCTCCCCAGCAACGCCAACACCCCCACCATCTTCCGCTTTGACCCGGGGATGATTCCCATCATGGGCTTCATGGTCACCGGGAACCGCTCCCCCGAGGAGCTGCGGATCCTGGCCGAAGACACCATCATCCCCCGGATGGAGCAGACCCCCGGCATCGCCACCGCCTCGGTGAGCGGCGGCCGGGACTCGATCATCCGGGTTGAGATCCCCCAGAACCGCCTGGAGGCCTACGGCTTGACGATCACCCAGATCCAGCAGGCCATAGGGGCCCAGAACATGCAGGTCGCCGCGGGGCGGATCGTCGAGAACAACCTTTCCTACATCCTTACCACCATGGGGGAATTTACTTCCATAGAAGATATTCGCAATTCGGTTATCACCTTTAGGGGCGGCGGGGTGGTGAACAACCAGTTTGAACCCCCCCGGCAGGTCCTCTTGCGGGACATCGCCGATGTTTACTGGGACTTTAGGGACGAAACCAGCATAGTCTACGTGGACGGCCTTTCGGCGGTCATGATGGACGTGCAAAAGCAGAGCGGCGAGAACTCGGTCCAGGCCGCCCGGGACCTAAGAAACCGGATGGTCCGGATGCACAACGAACTCCCCCCGGACATCGTCATTACCGAACTCTACAACACCACCGATGTGATCGAAGCCTCGATTAACCAGGTGACCTCCACGGCCATTACCGGAGCCATCCTGGCGGTACTGGTCCTCTTCATCTTCCTTCGGGCGGTGAAGCCTACGATCATCATCGGGGTAAGCATCCCGGTGAGCGTTATCATCACCATGATGCTCATGTACTTTGCCAACCTAACCCTCAACATGATGACCCTGGCGGGGCTGGTCCTGGGGGTCGGCATGCTTGTGGATAACTCCATCGTCATCCTCGAGAACATCTACCGCTACCGGGAGAAGGGGGCCAAGCTCAGGACCGCCTCGATAATCGGCACCCAGGAGATGACCCTGCCCATCATCCTTTCTACCCTGACCACCATCTGCGTCTTTGCCCCCCTGGTTATGTTCCAGGGCCTTCTGGAAATGGCGGGGGAGATGTTTGCGGGCCTGGCCTTTACGGTGGTCATCTCATTGGGGATCTCTCTTCTTACGGCCCTCTTTTTGGTGCCGGTCTTAACAAGCCGCTTCTTCCCCCTGGTGACCCGAAAGCAAAGACCCCTTACAGGCGGGCTTGCCAAGTGGGACCATAAATTCGAAGGCTTCTTCGTCTGGCTGGAAAGTAAGTATGCCCGGGCGGTAGATAAAATTTTATACAAAAAGAAGATCGTTATCATTACGGTCCTTGGACTTCTGGCCTTAAGTATCTTTTTGATCCCCGTCATAGGCTGGGTCTTTATGCCCGCCCAGGAATCGGACAGCGTTCGGGTGTCAATCACCCTGCCGGTGGGCACCCCCCTCCACGAGACCGAGGCGGTGCTCCGCCAGCTTGAACAGATCGCCATGGCGGAGATCCAGGGCTACGAGCGGCTCATTGTCAGCGCCGGGGGCGGCGGCATGATGGGCATGGGGGGCGGCGGAGGGAACTCCGGGAGCCTTCAGATTCAGCTGCCCCCCTTTAACGAAAGGATAGAAACCGCCTCGGAGATCCGGGAGATCATGCGGCGCCACTACAATAACTTTCCGGGAGTCACCTTTGGGGGCGGCGGGATTAACCTGGGGGCCTTCATGGGGGGCAACGCCGTGGATATCACCCTGAGGACCGATGACCTGGTCCGGGGAAAGGCCGTGGCGGAGCAGATTGCCACCCTCCTGAACGAGCAGATGGACGATGTAAACGAAGCGACCATAGACCTGACCGACGGGCTCCCCCAGATCGAGATCATCCTGGACCGGGCCCGGATGTACGCCCTGGGCCTTAACGCCTTTACCGTAGGGAACGAGATCCGGGCCGCGGTAGACGGGGTTACCGCCACCAGGCTCCGGAGCGAGGGCCGGGACTACGACGTGCTCCTCATCCTGGCCGAGGCGGACCGGAACACCCGGCCGGCCCTGGATCACATTTTTATCAACAGCCCCATGGCGGGGAGGGTTCCCCTTTCCAGCTTTGTCCACTACGAAGAAGGGACGGGCCCCCTGGCCATTAACCGGGAGAACCAGAGCCGGGTGATCAGCATCACCGCCAGCGCCAGGGCCGGGGCCCGGACCAACACCATCCAGTCCCGGGTGGAGGCCCTGATTGCCGAAAACATCCCCCTGGACGATGACATCATCATCGAGTTCGGCGGCGAGAGTTCCGAGATGGAACGGATCTTTATCCGCTTCCTTTTAATCTGTATAGTCGCGGCCTTCCTGGTCTTTGGGGTCATGGCCAGCCTCTTTGAATCCTTCCGGGACCCCTTCATCATCATCTTTACCATCCCCCTCACCTTGATCGGGGTGGTGGGGATCTACTTTATCACCAACGAGCCCTTCAATGTCCTCAACCTGGTGGGCCTTTTGGTCCTCTTTGGGATCATCGTCAATAACGGGATCATCCTGGTGGACTACACCAACCTGCTCCGCAAGCGGGGCTGGGGGCTCCACGAGGCCTGTGTGGAAGCGGCCCGGACCAGGCTGCGGCCCATCCTCATGACCACCCTTACGACGGTGATGGGGCTCATGCCCATGGCCTTCTTCCCCGGGGAGGGTTCGGAAATCGTCTCCCCCATAGGAAAGACCGTCTTTGGAGGCCTTTCCTTCGGCACTTTGATGACCCTGTTCCTTATGCCCACGATTTACTATATCTTTAATCGCAGGTCCGATGAGCGGGTTGCCAGGGCCGAGGCCCGGCGGGAACGGATCGCCGCGGGGCTTCGACGGGGAGAGGAACTGCCCAAACAGGGCAGCGAAACCGGGGAGGTTCATGCATGATACGACTGGAGATAGTGGCAAACAATTCGGTAGAAGAGAATATTATTGAAGCCCTGGGGCATCACGAAGTGGGCAAGTACTACACCAAGTTTCCCACGGTCCATGGGGTGGGCAGCAAAGGCCCCCGGATGGGGGACCCCATCTGGCCCGAAGAAAACTTCGCCCTGGTGATATGGTGCGAAGAAGAGGAAGCCCGTCTGGTCGAGCAGGCGGTGGCGGAGGTCAAGAAGCAGTTCCCCGATGAGGGGATCAAACTCTTTGGCCTCCCCGCGAAGTCCCCGGCAGCTCCGGCAGAACCGGCAGAGCCGAAGTCCCATGATTGAAATACGCCGCCTGGAGGCCCAGGAGAAACAGCAGCTCGCAAAGATGCACTCGGTGGTCTACAACTTTCGCCGGGACTTTTCCAAAGATGATGAATACAAATACGACCCCCTGGATGATCCCCCCCACTGGTCATGGGGGGTATTTGAGAAGGGCAAGCTGGTTTCGGGAATGGACGAGCACGAGTACCTCATGCGCTTTGACGGCCACAGTGTTCCCATGTCCGGCATAGGGGGCGTGGGCACCCTCCCGGAGGCCCGGCGGGGGGGCCTGGTCCGCAGTCTCTTTCAGCGCTTCTACGAGGAGGCCCGCGAGAAGGGGGTGGTCTTTTCAACCCTAAGCCCCTTTAGCTATCCCTTCTACCGGAATCTGGGCTACGAGGTAGCCTGCTCCCGGATCTTGCTGACAATCCCTTCGGAACTTTTTTTGAAGCAGAAGCTCCAGGGCTCCTTTACCCAGATTTTTCCCGGAGATGATACGGCCCCCTTAAACGAAGTCCACCGCCAGTACATCGATGATCTAAACCACGGGATCCACCGGGACCACTGGGCCGATAACCGGGCCTGGAAGCAGTTTACCCGGAACGACCCCTACGCCAAGGGGATCTTCCTCTTCCTGTGGCGGGACGATGAAGGCCGAGCCCGGGGCTATATCAAATATGAAGATATTCATAAAGGGGATGATAATATTCTGTCGGTCCGGGAGCTGGCCTTTACTGACCGGGAAGCCCTCTACGGGGTCTTAAGCCTGGTGGGGGGCCTCTGCGCCCAGTTTGAACAGTTCCAATGGCTCATGCCCGACTTTCTGGACCCCATGGATTTCCTCAACGCCGACCGGGAGCTGGAACAACAGATTCAGCCCAGGGACATGAGCCGGATCCTCCACGTGCAGCGGGCCCTGGAACTGATGCGCCGGCCCCCGGGTGAGGGGGAGTATGTCATCGAGGTCGAAGATGAACTGGTCCCGGCAAACCGGGGCCGCTACCTGGTGGAGTACGGTCCGGGGTCCGGTGGTGCCGCGGGGACCGGTGAGAGCCGGGTCAGCCTTACCCAGAGGGACGCAGATCTCCGCTGCGACATAGGGGTCTTATCTCAACTGGTGACCGGCTACAGGACCCTGGAAAAGGCCCTGCGGACCCGGCGGACGGGCTTAGAGCTCTACAGCAACCGGGAGACCCTGGAGAGGGTCTTTACCTTGCGGCCCCAGCACCTCACTGAATATTTCTAGCCCCTAAGAGACCACCGGTTTTTTCCCCGCCTGGGCCCTTAGTTCTTCCGCCAGTTCCAGGATGCCGGGGATCTCCCCTTCCATTAGTTCATCCCAGTCACCCCTATAGTTATACGAAAGATCCTCCAGGGCTTTTTCATTGACGGCTTTGACAAAGTTACTGAGCATGGCAAAGTCCTTCTCGTAGCAGTGCATGGAGTTGGACCTGTGGGTGTAGGTGCCCACCGCCACCCCAAGCTCGGCGGCGATCTTTTCCTGGAGGGCAATAAGACCGAAGGCATTAAAGAAGAAGGCCTCGGGAAGATCGTTGGACCTAAAGAGGATCATCAGATCCAGCTTGTCCTCCCGGATAAAAAACTGCATGGACTGCATGCAGGCCGGATCGCTGGTCTTGGAATCAACCTCGTTATTGCGGATGGAGATGACGGCCCTTCGGCTCTCCCTGTTGCGCTTTAGTTCCTGGATCACATAGGGGATATATTGAGAGAACCGCTCGTGGTAGGTATAGTCCCAGCCCTCATTTATTTTGAAGTCCAGAAGGCCGTCGATGAGTTCCATCAGGTAGCGCTGGAGGTCATAGGGGCCCCCTATGATGAGCTTGGAAACCCGGGGTTCAGAGACGGGCTCCTCAATATGAATGGTCATGGCACATTCTTTTTGCTTCTGGTTCCAGTCCCCGCAGTCCAGGACCTCGCCCCTGGTTTCCAGTTCCACCAGGGCCCGGTGGTAGGCTTCGCATAGGTTCTGTGCGGTGATAAAAATTTCTTTCATAGGATCCCCCCGGTTAAGCAGCTGGATAGTTATGTAACTGTGCAGCTGCCTAACTGTATAGGAAAAGGGATCCTTATTCCAGTATGGTAATTTCTACCCGGCGGTTCCGGGCCCTGCCTTCTTCGGTGGCGTTATCTTCCAGGGGCCTGGTGCCGCCCCAGCCCATGTAGATGAAGCGATCCGCCGAGATGCCCCGTCTAACCAGTTCGTCCACCATGCGCCGGGCCCTTTCGACCGCAAGCTGCTGCTCCCCTTCGGGGCGGCCCACGGCGGCCGTATGGCCCTCCACCAGGAAGGTCCGCTCGGGGATCTGCAGCAGGGCCTGGGCGATTAAGTCCAGCCGGGGCCGTTCCTCCGGGAGGAACTCCGAAGAGTCGGGGACAAAGCGGATGTCTCGGATGGTAAGGCGTATCCCCTCCGGCACCGGCGTAAGATCTATGGCACTGTCCTCGAAGGTGGTGGGACTGATGGGAGGCGGCGCGGGCGCGGGAGCCGGGGCGGGTGCAGGCGCGGGCGCAGGTACCGGCGCGGGCGCAGGTACCTGCCGGGGCTGGAGGACATTCCCCAAAGAGGCAATGACCTCCCCCCGGTTCATGGGGATGACCCCCTCACCAAAGGTGAGGGTAAAGCCGGCAAAGCGCAGGGTGTTGCCGTCCTGGAAGGTGTAGGTCACATCCAGGGTATCCCGCATAAAGACCGGAAGCCCGTCTTCGACCCGAACCAGGATGTCCACCCGGTGGCTCCCCTGGACCCGGGTGATGGTGTTCCCCGGGTTAGTGCCATGGTTTATGGGTATCTCATTACTCTGTTGGTAACGGCTCGCATAGGAAGCATTGAGCCGGTGGACCGGGATCCCCTGATAGACTTCGGTTCCCCGGTACTCGTACTCGGCGGTGAAGGGCAGAATAAGGGGATAGCCGGAGTTGAGGGGGTCCGCCGCCCGGCTGCCCTGGGCCTGCCAGGTCATTCCCGGTCTAAGGGGTCCGGCGGGAAGGACGGGGAAACCCCTTAGGGAAGGATAGCCGCGGTCGTCTTCAATGAGGGTATGGCCCTGGTTAATCGTAAACCGGACCGGCACAATGGCGTCTACCAGCTGGGCGCTGGGCTGGCCCCGGATGACCGATCTAAGGATGTAAAAATTCCCCTGATACAGATAGGAGCCGCTTAGGCTGCCCGATGAATTCCCCAGCCTGGCTGGAGCAGCCTGGGGCAGAATGGTGGCCCTGACTTCCTGGCTGACCAGGCCCGTATACCTGCCGTTTTCGTAGCGCCGCCAGTCGGCCCTTTCTACGATGGCATAGGGCCCCACTTCGGCGAGGCCTGCACTTTGGGCCCCCAGGGACCAGAGGGAAATTAAACTGAGAAGGATTATTATTGAATATGCTTTCTTGCCCATACTATTAACATCGGTACATAGGGCCGAGACCCTAAGGCGGGCCTTTAAAAACCCCGGTCCCCCAGATCCCTGGCGATACTCAGGTAGATCCCCGGGATGTCCCGGCCCGAGATTCGCCGCCGTTTTATGTCCAGAATCTCCCCATGGGAAATGCCCCCGGGGATCCGCGACACCAGGGAACCCCATTGGGTCGAACGCTGGCTTACCACCCCGTCATTGGGCCCCGCCACGGATTTAAGGTACCAGTGGCTGTAAAAAAAGATGAGGTCGTCAAAGGAGTTTCGCATGGTACTGTACATACTATGGTAGAACACCGAGGGGTCCGGAACGATTATCCTGTTATAATCTGCCATTTTTGTGGTGGTAAGTTCATTGTTGGTTCGTACCAGGTCGGGGTTTATGTCTCCGTAGAGCTTCCCAAAAATTTGAAGGGTCTTATGGACCACCCTGGAATGGGTTATTTTTTGCCGGTAAATGAGGTCGGCGATTTCTGATCCCTGATGGGGGGTGCAGATGGTCGTCAGGGAGGCCACCTCTTTGTTCCGGTTGTACTTCCAGATGTAGTACCGGGCATCGATCCCCCCCTTGGAGTGGGCTATGATATTAACCCGCTCGGAGCCCGTCTCTGTTTGAACCTGTTCTATCGTTTTTTTGAGGATGTAGGAGTTGGAATCATAGTCCCCCCAGGCATCAGTGTTCCCCGAGTAGACCTTAAAGCCCCCCTCCTTGAGCCGCTCGGGGATCCTCCCCCAGAAGTGAATCAGACCCCCCCGGTCATGGGCCACGATGCCATGGACGAGGATAATGGGATATTTTACCGCTACGACTTTATTCATGGGTCCTTTTGTGATACCATAAAGCCATGGAAGTTGGAATCACCGTTCAGACCAAGGATGAGGCCGCCTACTACTACGTGAAATGGTCCTCCCTGGCCTTGGCGGACCGCTGGTCCATCTCGAGCAAGGTCCCGGCCATCGCAGGGGTCTACGAGATCTACTGGATGGACGAACGCCAGCACCTGCGCCTCTTGTCGGTGGGCTGCACCTACTACGGGGGCCTTCGTTCCGAGATCCGCCGCCTTACCGACAGCGAACTATGCACCGACCCGGAAACCCGGAGCATCCTCGAAGACAAGGAAATCTGGTACCGCTATTCCCCCACCAACTCACCCAGAACCATGGCCGACGTGGTCTGGTTCTTCCGAAGCATCTACTTCCCCGAAAACCCCGGGGTCGAACACTCGGGCCTTTACAAGAAGATTTTTCTGAAGGAATCGGAACCAGATAAGTTGATATGGGTACCATAGGTTAAAACGCCATCTCCACATAAGACTAAGACCTCATTCGCAAACTAAGCTCGCGCTGGACAGGTAACCCTCCGCCGAACGAGTGTAAACGAGTGAGGTTCCCCTCCGGAACCTTCATCCCTGCCGAGCTCCGCTGGCGGTCTGACCCTAAAATCTATACATCCTAAGCTGGCTCAATCTGCCCGCCAGAGGCTCGTCATGGACGAAGTTCCTGCTCCAGCACAGACCACTATGCGTGGTTAGACTAAGAAGAGCCTTTCATAACCTATCCTACACATAAATGTAGTGGACAAGAGGTAAAATGTCCTGACAAAGGTGACAGACACCCTGGGCGAGGGTATTGATTGATAAAAAATGATGTAAATCAAAACAGGACAGTTTGCATGTTTTCGATTTTGAAAAACATTCAAAGTGTCCTGTTTCTTTTAAGCGGCTTTCTTCTGTCACTTTTCTAGAAATAATGATGGTGTTACATTGGCTATACCATGGAGGTGGTTCTCGATAATCATCTTCTATCGAACCACACGTATCTTTCAACGCTGGTGCTGCAAAAATTCCCGGCGGCGATTTCGGTCTGACTACTCAATCAATAGGGTGAGGTTTATTACATGATGTTACATGATTGAGTAGTCAGAGCCGCTTGAGCCGCTGGAATCCCCACCGAATGAGCGTCAGCGAATGAGGTTCCCCTCTGGCGGATTGTTTGCTGACCAGCGAGAGGGGATATTGTCTGTCTTTATAGAAGATATCATATGTAAATCATGGTTTCATTATGTTAACCATCTTTACTTCTTATCACATTGCGTTGTATCTTCCCCGATATTGTCTTAGGCAGCTCCGTCACAAACTCTACTATTCGGGGGTACTTGTAGGGGGCGGTGACTCGCTTTACGTGGTTTTGGAGTTCCTTGGTGAGTTCCTCGCTGGCGGTGTAGCCCTTGGCCAGGACCACGGTGGCCTTTACCACCTGGCCCCGGATGGCATCGGGGGCGGCGGTGACCGCACACTCCAGCACCGAGGGATGTTCCATCAGGGCGCTTTCGACCTCGAAGGGGCCGATCCGGTAGCCCGAGCATTTAATGACATCGTCGTTGCGGCCCACAAACCAGTAGTAGCCCTCGCTGTCGTGCCAGGCCATGTCTCCGGTGTGATAGACCCCCTGGGTCCAGGCCTTCTGGGTCACCTCTTCATCCTTCCAGTACCCGACAAAGAGCCCCGGAGGCCTATCGCCGGGGGGGCTTATCCCGCTGGAGCTGTACATATGGGACCCCGCCCTGGTGATGCTGATGTTTCCCACTATGCCGTCGTCGCAGGGCTGCTCTTCCTCATCTAAAAGGTTCAGGCCAAAGAGGGGGGCGGGCTTTCCCATGGAGCCGGGTCTTACGGGGAGCCACTTAAAGGCGGCGGCCATCACCGAGGTTTCGCTCTGGCCAAAGCCCTCCCGGACCTCCATGCCCGTCATCTCCTTGAGGCGGTTATAAACCTCGGGGCTCAGGGGCTCCCCGGCCACCGAGCTATGTTCGATAAAGCTAAAGTCGTAGGGGGAGAGATCCTCCTTAATAAAAAACCGTAATGCCGTGGCGGGGGCGCAGAAGCTGGAGGGCCTTAGGCGTTGGAGAGCCCTCAGGAGCCCGTGGGGAGTAAAGCGCTCGGTGTCGTAGACCCCCACGATGGCGCCGCAGATCCATTGGCCGTAGATCTTCCCCCAGGCGAACTTGGCCCAGCCCGAGTCGGTCTGGGTAAGGTGCACCTTGTCCTCCTGGACGCACTGCCAGAACCTGGCGGTGACGATATGCCCCAGGGGCAGGGTGTGGTTATGAAGGACCATCTTGGGCATCCCGGTGGTGCCGGAGGAAAAATAAATAAGCATGGGCTCGTCTATGCGGGTGTCTTGATCCCCTGTGGGGCGGGCAAAGGCTGCGTCGGCTTCTTCTATGGCCCTTCGCATATCGATGTAGCCTTCGGGAATGCGGCTCCCCACCACCGCCCGGTGTTGTACACTGGGACATTCGGCTAGGGCTTCGTCGATGTATGCCAAAAGGTCATCATCGTCCACGGTGATCAGCATTTTTACTTCGGCGATTTGACAGCGGTAGACCAGATCGTTTTTGGTAAGCTGATAGGTGCCGGGGATGGCCACGGCCCCTATCTTTTCCAGGGCGCAGAGGAGGACCCAAACCTCGGGCCGCTGCTTAAGGGTCAGCATGACCACGTCCCCTTTTTTGATGCCCAGCCCCAATAGAACGTTGGCGGCCCGGTCGGAGAGGTTTTTTATGTCGGCGAAGCTAAAGGAGAGGAGCTCCTCCTGGTCGTTGGTATACTGGAGGGCCTTTTTATTCGGATTGATCTGGGCCCACTGGTCCACCACATCGTAGGCGAAGTTAAAGTTTTCCGGCACCTCGCAGCGGTAGTTGGCATAAAAATCTTCGTAGCTATCAAAGTCTATTCTGGGGCAGTATCGTGAAAGTATCTCGCTCATAGGTCTAATTACCGTTCCTGTATAATCGTAATAAACTGGGCGGGGCCCTCCACCGCCGCCTGTCCATGGGGCAGGGCCGCATCAAAGTAAATGGAATCCCCCTCCTCCAAGATGTGTTCCCGCCGGCCCACCGTCACCTTCACCTTCCCCTGGACTATGAAGTTGAACTCCTGCCCCGAGTGCATCACCGGAGCGGCAGCGGCCTTGGAGGGGTCCAGGTAGACCAAAAGGGGTTCTATGGTGCGGTCCTTAAAGTTGTAGGCCAGGCTCGAAAACTCGTAGCCCGGGTAGCGTTCTATCCGGACCCCCTTACCCTTGCGGCAGACCGAGGCGGTATCCATCCTGGGGTCCTCCCCGGTTAGAAGAACCGTGGCATCCACCCCAAGCTGGGCAGATATCTTATAGAGGATGCTAATGGGAATGTCCAGGTCCCCCGCCTCGTATTTAAGGTAGTCCTCCATGGGGACTTCGATGTCCCTGGCCATGTCCAGGGCGCTTACTTCCAGGATTTCCCTCAGTTCCTTAATCCTTCCGGGAATCTGAGCTAGATTATCTTCCATGGCCTTCCCCCTTTAAACCCAGGTACTGCCAAACTTCCTCACCGGTACTCCGGTCATCCCCGTCCCGGATATCCACAGGAAGGTTGATTTGCTCATTCCCCTGGTACTCACAGCGGCCCGGGGGAATATGGAGCCCCCCCAGGGTGCCCTCTTTTATGGCCTTCACGTAGTCCCCTATGTCATTCAACTTTGATTCCATATAGATCCCATAGGGGGGATTATCTTTACCGAGGACCTCCGCAAAGTGGGCGTCCGTGCCGGCACAAACCGGGAGCTTAAGCTTTTCGGCGTAGACCCTGGCCAGGGCATCATCGCCGGGGTCGGCGTTCCCGGCGTTGGCAATTTCTATCCCGTCCACACAGCCCGTAGAAAGGTGGATGCAGTTGATGTAGGCCCGCTGCCTAAAAGGGTGGGCCTGGACCACGCAGCCCCCGCCGGCCTTGACCGCCGCGTACTGCTCCCTCCGGGACCAGCGGATCATCTGGGGCCGCTCCTTGAGCCATTCCTTATCGAGGCCGTAGATCAGGTACTCGTCCCCCTGGAAGTTTTCTTCCCAGCCAAAAAAGACATCCAGCCCCAGCCGTTCACCCTCTTCCCGGGCGTCTTCGTAGCCCCGGCAGAACTGGTCCACCCAGCGTTTCCAGGGGAGCCCATGGTCTATGGCCGTGTTGCCCCGATAAAAATGATCGGTCACCATGATGCCCGTAAAGCCCAGATCTATATACCGCTGGATATAATCCCGCCCCCTGGATTTGCCGCAGGAGCTGGCCTGGTTTGTATGCAGATGGGTTTCGTAAAGGTACGCCATTTGTTACCATACTATCAAAGGCGGGCCTCTTCGGCTATCCCGAACAGGACCAAGGAAGGGGGTTCCATGCGGGTGTTACTAAAAAATTTTCGCATCCTCGATGAAGATATAGATTCTCTGGGCTCCCTCTCTATTGAAGGGGGCCTAATAAAAGAAATCATCCTGGGTTCTGCCCCAGACAACCCGGCGGCCCTCACCATAGACGGCCTGGCCCTCTCCCCCGATGGGGACCCTCCCCTCCTCATGCCCGCCTTTGTGGACCTCCACGCCCATGTACGGGATTCCCTTATCTACCAGGACGATGAAGGCTCCGCCTGGTTCCCCGCCGAAACCCTGGAGTCCACCTCCCTGGCCGCCGCCGCCGGGGGCTTTGGCACCCTGGTGTCCATGGCCAATAGCCGCCCGGTGATTGACACCATAACCAAAGCGGCGGCCCTCAAAAACCGCTGCGACAGCCTGGGGCTCATCGATCTTTATCCGGTCCTCTCCCTGACCAAAAACCTGGAGGGAAGGGAGCTCTCGGAAATTACCGCCCTCTCCAGGGCCGGGGGCTATGTCCCCCTCCTCCTCTCGGAAGATGGCCGGGACCTGGCGGATGATGATCTCTTCCTGGCCGCCATGAAGATAGCCAGGGAGCTGGGCATCCCCATTTCCTGCCACTGCGACTACGGCGGGGCCGAAGCGGAGGCTGCAAAGAAAGCCGGCCAGGGCCGGGGGGTCTGGAGCCGGATCGAAGAAAACCGCGCCACCGAGCGGGCCATCGCCCTGGGGAAACGGGCTAACTGCCCCATCCACATCGCCCATGTCTCCACTAAAGAGGCCATGGAGATGATCATTCATACCAAGGATGAAGTGAATGCGGGCTTTACTCCCCTGGGCTTCCGCCTAAGCTGCGAAGTCATGCCCCACAACCTCAGTCTTACCGAGGCCGATGCAGAAATGATGGGAGCCGAATCGTATGGAAGGGTGAACCCCCCCCTGCGGCAGGACGAGGACCGGCGGGCCCTCATGGCTGCCCTGGCGGCGGGTCAGGTGGATGCCATCGCCACCGATCATGCCCCCCACAAGGAGGCCGACAAGGCCGCCGGCATGGCGGGCTTTACGGCCCTGGAAACCGCCTTTGCCGCCGCCTACACCGAACTGGTCCGGGGCCACGGCGATGGTCTTGTTAAGGGCCCGGGGCTCTTGGGGATGCAGCAGCTCTCTTCGTTGATGAGTGCCCGGCCGGCCCGGATTCTGGGTTTTGGAGAAGCGGCCCGGGACTCCGCCCAAAGGAGGGGCCGCATAGCCCCAGGGTATAGGGCCGATCTGGTGGCGGTAGATATAAAAACCCCCTGGCTTGTAGACCAGGGGGCCTTCATGACCCGAGGAAAAAATTCACCCTTTCAGGGCCGCCAGCTTTACGGGCGGGTACTCATGACCCTCCACCGGGGGCAGGTGGTCTATACCAGATCCCTTTGACCCCCGGCCTTACCGAGGCCGAGGCCTTTCAAATCCACCCTATAGACTTCTGGCCAGGGTCCTCATCTGAGTTGCCGTGCGGGCCCGTCCCCGCTGTTCCTCCAGGAGGGACATCTCCAGGATGAAGGCCCTGAGGTCCGCCCGGGCGGCGGCATTGTTCAGGTTCCTCTGGAGGTTCGGAATGGTGATGACCATCCCCGGAAGGATCCTGTCGGGATCCCTAATGAGGTCCCCGTTAGCCATGAGGATCAGGGGATAATAGTAACCGTTGTTGTACCGGGCCCGGGAAATCCGTGTGAGGGTATCTCCCCGAACCACCGTGTACCGCTGTGAATCGGTGAGCACCACGTTCCGCGAATAGCGGGCCTGGGCGTTGGCTACGATGGGTACCGTTGCTCCGGTGGCCCCCACGGTCCCCGATCCCTGGCTAGCCGCAGAAGGAGCTGATTCACAGGATGCAAGGATGACCATAATGGCAAGACACATAATGATAGGCAATGTTTTATTCATATCTACTCCCTAAGGGTATTCTACAAGGAGGAGGAGATCTTAGCAACATGCCTCTGGGCTTGCCTTGTTATCTTGTTATATAGAAGAGATTTTACTAAGGTAGCTTTAAGGAAGCTTAGGGTGGAAATAAAAAGGGAAGAAACGACAGAAACCGATTCAAAAGATACCGATCCAAAGGGAACCCATGGGGAACTCTTGGCCCGGCTCGATCTGGCCAAAACAGACCGGCGGGCCTTGAATGGGCTCATAAAGGATTACCTTCCCTTCATTAAAAAATGCGTCGCCCAAATTTCCTTGGCCCAGGATAAGCGGGCGGACCTCCTCACCGATGCCATGCTCGCCTTTGCCCGGAGCGTAGAAACCTATAAAAGCGAAGAGGGCACCTTTATCCAATACGCCGCCCTGGTGATCCGGAACCGCCTCATAGACAGCATGAGGAAGGAGCTGCTTCTAGAGCGGCGCTTCTTTTTTAGCTCCCCCCGGCGGCGGGAGGAGGACAGCTCCTGGGAAAACAATGTGTCCCAGGAATCCCATAGACAGCAAGAAGAGGCCGAGAAGCTGAGCCTGGAGATCCAGGAGATCAATAGGGAGTTCGCCCTCTGGGGTTTTACCTGGGATACCCTGGTGAAGAAATGCCCCAAGCAGGAGCGGTCCCGCCGCATGGCCTGGGGGATAGCAGAAACCATAAGCCGGAACCCCCCGGTGCTGGAAGAGACCCTAAAGACCCGCCGCCTCCCCCTCTCATTTCTGGTCCCCCCCTTCTCCCGAAAGGTGATAGAAAAATACCGGACCTACATAGCGGCCCTCGTCATCTTGTCCAGAGGTGAGTATCCCTATATCTATTCCTTTGTGCCCCAATTTTTTCAAGAGGATGAATTTGTATGAAAGGCGTAATCGTCCAGGTTGGCGACCCCAAGAGCATCGTGCTTTTAAACAACGGCAAGATCAGGGCCATCACGAGCCCCCCGAACTGTCAGGTAGGGATGGTGGTGACCGTCAAGCTCAACAGCCACCTCAGGATCATTTTATTTTCTCTGGGGGCCCTGGTCCTTCTCTCCCTGGGCATCTTCATCGGTGCCAGGCTCTTTGGCTCCCCTCCCCTGCCCGGGGACCCAGCTCCCGCCAGCTCCCCCGCCGAGGACCAGGGGCAACGAGGTCCTATGCGGGGCCCCATGCGGCGCATGATGGGCCGGTAAAAATGCGGCCCCACCCCCCGTTTTTTTATTTTAATTTCGTATACTATAGGTAGAGGAGTTTATTATGAGAACCATAGTTTTTTGCTTACTTATTGCCCTCGCAGGGGTAGGAGCAGCATACGCCCAGGGATGGGGCTGGGGAGTCCCCGAACCAGTCCAGGTTGAGGGAACCCTCCAGCTGCAAAACGGCCTCGTCGTCCTATCCACCGGCACCACGGCCTACCATGTCCCGGGACTCCACCGCTACATAGGCTTTGTGGAGGGCCTGAGGGAAGGGGCCCGCATCTCCGTCAGCGGCCATGTCTATGCCAACAGGCTGGACATGCACAGCTTTACCCTGGAGGGCCGGGTCTACGATCTCATGGCTAATGTGAATGCCCAGGGCTGGGGAGCCTGCTGCGGCTACGGACCTGCAGCCCGAGGACCTGCTTGGTCCTCTGGGAGACACCACCGGGGACGCTGGTAGGAAGGCTGGCTATAGCTTCGCAGGGCTCTGGCTCTCGATAGTTTCCTGGGCTCTAGATTGTTTCTAGAGCCCCAGCCCCTGCCCCTGCTTCAGCATCTTCTTCATCTTCGATCTTTTCTTCTTTACTGCCGGGGACCAAACTTTTCCCGGTCCGCTTTAAGGATTCGTAACAGGTAAGGCCCGACTTGGCAATGGCCACATCATCTTCGGCACTGAACCCCGCAAAGGCGCAGATGCAGTTGCTGTCTTCGCTGATCACCGCCCCGGGCCAAAATGATTCCTGCCCCAGCACCTGGTAGTAGTTAATCCCCGAGGCCTGGCCCGTCCGCTTGGTATAGGCCACCTTGGCCTGGACCAGGGCCTCAAAGTTGGTGCCATTCCCAACCACCAGCTCCCCATCGTACTGATAAAAGCGGAAGACCTCGCCGAAACTCCGGGAGCTGGCATCCCATTGGTCGGGGTTTTTTTCATCCCGCACATGGACCACCATAACCCCCCGCTTGCCCGCACTGCGGTAGCCCGCGTCCCGGTCAAAGGTAGCCCTGGCAGTTTTTTCCATGGCGTTTAAAATGGCATTTCTGTTCATGGCCCCCCCTAGAGACTATTGGCCAGGTTCCGCATGCCCGCGGCGGTATCCCGGCGGCCCCTCTGCTCTTCGATAACCGCGATCTCCCGGAGGAAGTCCCGGATGAGGTCCCTGGAACCCTGGGAAGCCAGATTCCGCTGAAGGTCCGGCACCGTCAGAACCATCCCGCCCCGGATCCTGTCGGGATCAATAACCACATTCCTGGAAGCCAGCATAATGAGGGGGTAGTAGAAACCATTTTGATACTGCCTCCGCCCTATCTGGGCCAGGGTATCCCCCCAAACCACCTGATACGTCCGGGCCCCCTCCAAAATAAGGGCCCGCTCATACCGTTCATAGACCTCCTGAAGGGCCTCCTCAGTCGGTGCCGGGGCCGGCGCTGGGGCTGGAGCCGGAGCGGCAGGCGGACCCTCCGGGGCTGTCGCACAGGATGAAAGGACAAAGACTACACTGCATATAATACCAAAGATCGCTATTCTCATGATGGCCTCCTATAGGAAAGCAAAACAAAGGTTCTGAACAACTCTAGGACAACTATAGGTATTATAGTATAGGGTTATGGCATCATCAAGGTGGAGGCTTATAATTGACTAAAATGGTAAGTAATTACAACTTAGGATTTGGCCGTAACTTTTTTTGCAACTTTTCGTCCAGGCTTCTATTGGTATAATTGGGGCAGTGTTCCCAATTGGTGCTGGATAAGCACTTGGTTTCTTTGTCACTCCCTTCCTGGTAGGTTCCGAAAAAATTACATTGGCTGTAATTTTCGTTGTAATACGGACACATGGTGTTTCTCCTAAAATATTATGTGTTTACAACAATCGAGATTGTTGTTTTAAACCACCAAAAAACTAATAAAATTCTGCTTTACTTAAAAGAATCATCCCAGGGAGAGCAAGACCATAAAATACGAACAAAGCTACCATGGTACCGTTTTTAGAAATTGCCTGTACTATAGATCCAATTATAATTAGACCTATAATAAGACCCAGGGTAATAAAAAAATCTTTTATCCCAGTTTCCTGTAAAAAATTTGGTTCACTTTTACATAATATCAACAAAGGTATTGTTGGAATAGCTGCAAATACAATACTTGAGGTTAGACCTAAGCCTTCCCATACACTAGAGGTTACACAGATAATTGCAAAAGCTATCAATAATAAACCAATCCCCCAGGGGAATGGTGGGTCTACATTCCGCCGGAAAATTAAACTTATTATACCATAAATAATGGAAATACCAGCGGGCATCAAAAATGCAAACAACAATAAATCCTCATCAGTGCTTAATGAACGAATAATGTCTGTTCTATATAGAATATACATAAAAGCTGCGAAAATACCAAACTGTAAAAATAACCCTATCTTGGGTATAACCTCATCTGCTATGTCTATAAATTTTTTTAAGCGTTGTTTGTTTTTTTCTTTGTTTCCAATTCTTTTATTAAGATTCAACAATTTTACTTCACAATTATTTGCAAGGTTTTTTGAATCCTCGTAATCATCAAGAGACTTAAATCCTATAACAAGTTTATTATAGTCTTCTATTGTCGTAGCTTTAGTCTTTAGTTGAAGCAGATCGTGGTATTTATTTTTTTTTGCACTGTTATCACAATCAACAGCCATCTTAGCAGAATCCTGAAAATCGCTAATGGCATTAAACTCTATAACCAGTCTACTAAACTCATTAAAAGTGTTAGCTTTGCTTTTCAGTTTTTGTAATTCGTTATATTTTGTAATTTTCTCTAGATTTTTACATTCTAAAACAAATTTATCCGAATCTTCATAACTATTCATCGCCAAGAATTCGTTTATAAGTTTATGGTACTCAGAAGAAGATGAAGCAGCATCTTTTCGTTGAATCAATTCATTATACCATAATTTTTTCACTTCAAGATCGCATTCTAATGTATATTTGGCTGAATTTTCATAATCATTTAAAGATTTAAACTCGTAGGAAAGATATCTCCATTCCTCTATAGTTTTCGCATTACCTCTTTTAGAGACTAGCGTTTGGTATTTTTTTTGCCTTGCTTGATTCTCACATTCAAGGGCTAACTGAGCAGAATCTTCATACCCCTCCAATGAATTAAACTCCTCAGCTAGCTTGCTAAATTCTTCAAAGGTAGATGCTTTATTTTTACTCTGAATCAAACCATCGTATCTATTATATGGTTTGTCCCAGGGCCGTACATAGTCACGGCCCCATTTTTTCCTATATAGATCATTAACCCAACAATTGCATTTTTTCATCCACATGGCATGCATACCGCCAGTTTTTAAGATAGAAAATTCTTTTTCCTTTCTCTTATTACATACAGGACAACTACAGTCAGAATCGTCTTGGATAAAGTTTTGCATCACCTGCTCGCATTCCTCGTAATTTCTTGTTTCTTCAGCATCCTTTCTTGCCCTCTCGGCGGCAAGCTGCTGGGCCATAGCAGCCTGCTTTTTTTCTTCGGTTACATAGGGATCGCCGCAATGGGGACAGCTAGGAGCCTCAATACTGACATCTTTACCGCACATTCTGCAAATTATTAATTTAGCCATTTTAACTCCCTTTTCATCCTTTTAACTTAAAAAGCAAAAGCGCGGCCGCTACCATTTCTCCATTGCTCACGCTGTTAACAGCGTAACCCACCCTTTTGCCATAGGTATCCCAAATTTCGTTGCCGTTTATATATCCGACCCTTTTCCCATAAGTGTCTTTAATATCGGTCCCCCCATCATAGCCTATCCTGTTGCCGTAGGTGTCCCTAATGTCGGTCCCGCTGCTATAGCCTACCCTGTTGCCATAGGTGTCTTTTACATCGGTCTCGCTTATATAGCCAACCCTGTTTGCGAAGATGTCTCTGAATTCTTTAACCATACTTAGATACCCACTGGAACGATGGTTTAGGCTATTTTCTACCACCATATCAAAATTTAGCTATTTTATCTATCTGTCAAAATCGAATCCAAAAAATGTGAAAATATCCTTATCGACCGCATTATATATCTAATAACTCTATTATGGCAAAAATTGGATTATATAAAGTAACAAACAATCAGCAAAAGCTTCTCGAAAAGTCATCTTTTTCCCATTTTGTTGTATTGATCTATGAAGACCAAACTATAGGAGATAAAAATGAACAAAGCAACTTGGACAAGCCGTGGTACTATGTATGATGCTTATCATGCGATCATATCTGCCATTGTAAGTAAAAATCCAAAAGAAAAATCTATAATCCCTTGTTTATTGAAACACACATGGGAACAATTAGGATGAGCCGTTTCCAAGCCTCCTTTGTGGGGCGATGCTTCCATCCAGAATCACTCGCAACTCAAATTTACAATGAATCAGATCGGATAGGAGTTTATGTAGATCCCGTAAAGATGGACCAATGTAATGAGCAGTACAAAGGATTAGAACTCTTGACCAATCCAGAAATGGATGCAGTATTTAATCTATACAAGGAGTAACTACATGTGGGTCATCATCCTCATCATCTTTTGTATCTGCCTCGGGGGGACTAGATTTTTGGCAAGGCTCTGGACACTTTGGGTGTGTGTTTCAATGGTTGCCCTGGTAATCATACTATTCTTATGGTATATAGTCACTAATTATTAGTGCTTTTATTCCCAGCCATTGTCCAGGTGGATCGCCTTCACTCTACTGGTCCTTTCTGCTCCCCTTCATGAGGTAATGTATATATCCACTCATGAAGGGGAGGAAAGGAGGTTTTAGAGAGGGTAAATAATTCCCTTGTTTACTATTATATTCCTCTTTTACTCCTTCCATTTCCCATCGATAAAAATAAAATCTTCTCCTTGAATGCCATATTTAGTAAGTGCAATAATCCAATCAATTAAAGCCCATACCCCAAACCAGTCAAGAAGAAGTTTCGCTATACCTAATCCTATTTGCCCTCTCATGAACCGGTCTACACCAAACCAACCCAAAAAGAATGAAAAAGCCCATACAAATAAATGTTTATTAATACGCCTTTCATTTCCAATCTGTGTCATTAATTGTCCCGTTCCACTTGATGAGCTTATTTGTCTCACACCACACTTAGGACAAATCTCTGCCTCTTTCTTTATTTTTTCACCACATGAGAAGCAATAAACTTCAAAGGCTGATGTGCTGTTTCTTTTTAATTGATTGACGCCACATTTTGGACAAATTTCTGCTTCCTTTTTAATTACTTCTCCACATGAAAAGCAATATTTTCCATCATTATTCATTTTTTCCTCCTAGTTTACGTTTATAGTCCGTTTGACTTTTATTTTACCATTAGGTAAATATAGCTATATTATCTTTAAACCCTATAATATGTCAACTACCTTCCAAGCAATATCTTGAAAATGATTTTTATCATATAACAGTTTAAATATACAATGCAACCTTCCTACCTTAATTACTAGTGCTTTTATTCCCAGCCATTGTCCAGGTGGATCACCTTTACTCTACTGGTCCTTTTTGCTCTCCTTCATGAGGTATTGTATATACGCACCCATGAAGAGGAGGAAAGGCGTTCTATGAGGGTGTGAATAATAACAGGCATTTTAAATTAAAGTTGAATTAAATTCAAAAAAGCTATATCAAATTAAAATTTACTGACTTTGCTGTATATTGCTCTTACCCATTCTGATTCATGACATTTGATTTCTTCTTCAAAGTTTTCATTATTTATATAATTAAAAATACCCTTTTCATAAGATAACTGTTTATATAATAAATTATCTGGGACAAAAATAAACATTTCTGAATAATAATCCTTTTGATTATCTGTACAATACTCACGTACCATTTTTCTTATATTTTCACCTATACTAACTTCAATTTTCTTATAGAAATCATATATATCTGAAATTGAAGCATAATAAAATTTAGGAGATTCTAAATTATTGATAAACGATATCCATACAATAGCATTAAATTTACTTTGAAAATTAAATAACCTTATTAGATCTACATGGTTAATATAATAACGTTTTTCTATACTTTCTCCATATGTCTTTTTAGTACGGTATTTTACATCGATATGATATATTTGTTTTTCAGTATAAATAATAAAGTCTGGCCTTTGTATATTTTTACGATAAAATTCTTTAGAATATGTTTCTCTATTTTGATCAATACAATAGAATGGTATACTTTTTTTATTAAGATATTCTTTAAATAATTGTTCTGCTTTTTTTCTTTTATTTTCATTGATGCTCATAATAACTCCTTTATTAATAGTATTTAAAACTCAAAATCATACAATAGCTTAGTCTTAATATTTTTCAAATTGTCACATATAGTTTTCTATCTTCCCTTCCAAGGGATTATAATTGATTCTACTCGTGATCTGGGGTTAGAATCATGCCACACATTATTCCTCCCTTCGTTTATTATTTTTTACCACACTTCGTTCCCCGCAGGGTTACCAGTTTCAATTTCTTCATGCAAATTATGCTTGGTGATTTTCTCAAGTATTTCAGAAAGGCTATTTCCTTTATTTGGTTTAATTATAATGTGCTCTCCAATAATTTTAATATCTACAGGGGTGCCATCCATAAAGAAAAGTCCCTTGTCATTATTGTTCATAAATACAATCATATCTTATTTTTTGGTATTTTTCATTAAAATATTTTGTATATTTAAACCCATATTTTTGATAGAAAATTATAGCATCATCGTCAGTTGACAATATCATTGTTATTCCTTTGTTTTTTATGTAATCCATTAATTCTGTCCCCAAATTTTTTCTTCTATGTTCAGGATGTATTCCAATGTGTAAAATTTCTATATTTTCAATATTTTTTTTAATCCCAATAATCCCAACCAGTTTATTATCCATAAAATACCCATATAATTTCCTTTCGTTGCTCTCCCAATATTCTGACAAGATATTTGATATATTTTTCTTACTGGGATCATATACCACATCCTTAAAAACATCATATATTTCATTAAAATCATGTTCTTTTGACAACAGGATAATGGTTTTTTCATGATAACCTTTATTTTTCATTTTACTCAATGAACCCCTTTGAATACATTCAATTCATAAGACATCGCAGTAGATTATCACATCGCCCCAGGAAGCCCTGACTTTTCTCGAGGCTCACCTAATATAGAACCCCCAAGAATTCCCTGGGAGATACTATACGATTATCCTTTGGAAAGTGCTTAAGATTTCCGGTAATTAAATAATCGGCACCACTGGATATGAAGACTTCATAAAATTTTTTGTTCCCTTCATCAACGAAAGGTTTTGCGACCGAAGTGGATGGGCAAAAAAAAGCCTCCTTCTTTATAAAATCGATGATAGGGCCAATTAGCTCTTGGTTAATTTTCAACCTTCCTTCTTTACAAACCTCAATATATTCTGCCAATATTCTATTATCATATACAAGAGTAAATTTTCTATTCAAAAAGGAAAATAAAATTCCACCTGAGATACCAGATGGAACAAGCAGGGCAGAAACAATAACATTGGTATCCATAACCGCCTTCATCATGGTTTAGATTTTCGAGTTTCAGAAATAACAGCATTTATTTCTTTTAAGCTTATCTTATCTGTGCCCTTTTCTATAGATTGCTGTTGAACTTGCTTTAATGACATAAGAGCCTTGGCTTGCCTAATTGCTGACAGACTTTCTTCCAGGTCACTGCCAGTTATGGGCATTAACAAAGCAATGGGCTTCCCATTATTGGTTATGACCATTTCCCTTTCATTTGGAAGATCCCTCCATATCTTAGCAGAGGAATTACGAAAATCCCGGACACTGATGAACTGCATACTATTCCCCTTCAAGTAGAATGGTACACTATTGTCTCACAATTGTCAACATTATCCTGACTTTTTTAGTAAGATTTAAAATAAACAACCACATAAGAACTCCTAATAATGCACACTTGACCTCTTTATTATTTATTGAAAAAATAAAGCCAGGAGAAAAATATGATCCCTGATTTTCAAACCTTCATGCTGCCATTGCTACAATATATTGGTCAAAATGATGAAGTTCCCATGAAGACTATAAAAGAGGGGATGATAAGCCATTTTAATATTACTAAGGTGTAACAGGACCAAAAAACTCCAAACGGTAAACAGTTTACCTATTATAATAGAATCGCATGGGCTATCTCATATTTAAAAATGGCAGATCTTATTTTTTATCCCCAAAGAGGTTCTTATAAAATTACTGAAAATGGGAAAAATGTCCTTAAGAACCCTCCAGAAAGAATTACGATTAATTACCTTAAGCAATTTGACAATTTTTCAAAAAATAGAAATGTCGGAAAAAGTAAAAAAGATAATGCAGACGAGAAAGATCAAGAAATATTGGAAAGAACTCCGGATGAATTATTTGAGCTAAGCTATACTCAGATTATCAATAATCTAAAAGAGCAATTAAAACAAAAGGTCAGCGAAAGCAGCCCCTATTTCTTTGAGCAAATTGTGTTGGATCTATTGCTTAAAATGGGGTATGGGGGTTCAGAAAGTGAGAGCGGTGAACTAACACAAAGATCATCTGATGAAGGAATTGATGGAATAATTAAAGAAGACAAATTAGGTTTGGATAAAATCTATATTCAAGCAAAAAAATGGGAAAAACCCGTCGGTAGACCAGAAATCCAAAAATTTGTTGGGGCCTTACAAGGCAAACGGGCCAAAAAAGGGGCCTATAACTAATTTTGTGTAAAACGCTATACTACCTAAGGAGGGAAGTATGGCATTTGACAAAAAAATACTAGACGAACTGCTTAAAGACTACAAGGGACCTGACGATTTCTACGGCCCAGATGGTATCATGAAACAGCTAAGCAAGGCCCTCATAGAACGGATGATGGAGGCAGAACTAACTGAAGAGCTGGGTTATGAGAAAAGTGAAGCCGGAGATAAAGAGACTGAGAACCGCCGTAACGGCAAGACATCCAAAACCATACGTACAGACC
>Ga0099364_10002344_pt1 | contig 30343 bp, 32 predicted proteins | sample TergutTh196P3_FD_73070 | JGI IMG/M metagenome (GOLD analysis project Ga0099364, IMG submission 73070) | Microcerotermes parvus P3 segment gut microbial communities from Pointe-Noire, Republic of the Congo - Th196 P3 | ecosystem: Host-associated > Arthropoda: Insects > Digestive system > Gut ...
ATATTTTCTAAGTATTTAAAAACATTTCCCATATAATTAGCCCCCCTGTAATGCTAATTATACCATATATCGTCTTTGTTGTGAAGCTTTTTTGAAAAGTTTTTATTCATGCGTTTGGCGTGAGAAAATTCGTCAATGTGCATATATATAGTTGAATATTTTTGTGGGTTTTGACGAACAGTTGACAATTGACAGTTGAGAGTTGACAGTTATTGTAGGGGACGGGCTTGCCCGTCCCGCAATATCGCAATCCAAATTAACAAACAATTAGGGACGGGCAAGCCCGTCCCCTACATTTTACAAAAACCAATCAGAACTTACTGCAAGAACTTATTAATTTCCTCATCAGACATGCCGCCCCGTCTAAACCTTTCAATGGTCTCCTGTATGCCCAACTCCATACCTTCTTGTCTACCTTCTTGTCTACCTTCTTGTCTACCTTCTTGTCTGCCTTCTTGTCTACCTTCTTGTCTTGCCGCCCTCTCACGCGCCCAATTATCCCACTCCATTTTATGGCGTGACTCGTAAACCAAACGAGTTTTCTCATCAGCGGACAACTCCATAAGACGAACTACGGCTTTTTCAACTTGTGGGTTTTGTTCTGCTAACATAGTGAATTCCTCCTTACTTTTGGCAGACAAAAACTTAGTCCACCACCATAATTGCGTACCATCATCGGTAGCAGGAATTTTCGGCAACCCAATCGTATGTATTTCCAACTTATCAGAAAATTCCGAACCCGTTTCAGGATTATACAGCGTATAACAATTGTGATAATTCTCGCTATCATCTATGAAATTGTGGTCGGTAATCACGATGCTAATCACTCGTTTAATGTCAGAATGGTCGTTACCTGATTTCATCTGCCCGGTAATCATTTTTGAAGCGTAATACAAAATTCGTTCTCGTAACATAGGCGAAGGCTTGACTTGGATTTCCACATTTATAATTTCGCCGGATTTGGTTTTGACTTTTACATCAAGTATTCCAAGTTTATCTCCTTTATATTCCCGCAGCAAGTGAGGGTCTACAATCGCTATTTCTTTATACTCGTCAATCGAAACTTTTACCACTGACTGCAATAATCCTGTTAGCTGTTCTATATGGTTTTCGTCGCCGAATATGAGCTTGAAAATATAATCATCGGTCGGCGAAAGAATTTCCGGCATGACATTTGTTCAACGCTTTTGTCTAATACATTCAAAATTTTAACCAACTCCTTTTATATTTTATTATAACATGGTTCTATGTGTACAACTCTGTCGCTTGTCTAATTATATCGTCAGATAATCCTAACGACTTTAAGCGTTTTTTAATTTCGTTTCTTTCTTCCTGTCTGCCCCCTTCCAGCCCTATCTGAATACCTTCCTGTCTGCCTTCCTGTCTGCCTTCCTGTCTGCCTATCTCCAGACCTATCTGAATACCTATAGCTGTCTGTTTATCTCTCCATCTTTCTAATGAATGTTTCATATTTCTCCACCTTTCTAACGTTTCTAACGAATGTGTCATGCCATTCACCTTGCCTTTCTTTAAAATTTGTTTTAAAACCTCTTCTAAATCTAACGGAGGTTCTCCGTTGAAATAGGCATACTCAAGCCACCCCCACAACTCGTTTATTTCATTGTCAATTGACTAAAAATCCTATCGTGATTCCTAATGCTGCTCCGCAGATTACCTCGAGGGGGGTGTGACCGAGATATTCTTTTAATGTTTGTATTTCCATTATTTCTTCAACGTTTTTTTCTTCAGGGTGGTTATTTTCAAATTCAGCCACAATATGGCGTATTCTGTTTAACTCTTTTGCGTGAAGCCCTGCGGCGCGTCGAACACCTGCCGCATCTGACATTACCACCAACGCAAGAGTAAGCGACAAAGCAAACTCAACCGATTCAGCACCGGTTAAGCGATAAATTACCGTTGTCAGCGCGGACACCGTAGAAGCGTGAGATGAAGGCATTCCCCCCGCGCCGAAAATCCTCTCGGGAACAAACTTTCTATATTTCACTGCGTTAATAATAAGCTTGGTAGATTGCGCCGCCGCCCAACTTAAAATCGCGGCGATTAGTGTGGGATTGAAAAATTCCATTTTTTTAGACATGTCCTTTCTGCACAAACGCGCTTTGAAAATATGTTCTCCCATATTTACGGAGATTTATTTTCAAACTTTCCTCAATAAACAAAATTTTAATATTTTCTGTTAAGCAATTCCTCCGTAAGCTCGACAATCAGCATAGGGTTCGGGGTGGCTTTGGCGTGTTCAAGGGCTTTTTTTGTGTAACTCGCCGCCATTTCACGCGCTTGTTCGAGACCGAAAAGGCTGACCGCCGTTGCTTTGCCTGATGCGCTGTCACTGCCCTGCGGTTTCCCTGTGGTTTTCTGCTCACCCTCGACATCTAAAATGTCGTCAATAATCTGAAACGCTAAGCCTAAGTTTTCGGCATAATCACAGGCGTTTTTGCAGTTAAGCTCACTTGCCTTGTCCGCTAAAATAACACCGCATTTCGCGGCGATTTTAAATAAGCCGCAAGTTTTAAGCTTATACATTTCAATCAGCTCTTGTTTTTGAGGAAGCCGCTTCTCGAATAATATATCGGCTTGTTGCCCCGCTAACATTCCGTCTTTGCCTGAGTGTTCGCAAAATTCGGCAATAATTTTGATTTTATTTTCACAAGGAATGTCTGCGTGCGCAAGGAGCTCAAAAGCGCAAATGATTAAAGCATCGCCTGCCAACACTGCCGTTGCTTCGTTAAACGCCTTATGACAAGATGGTTTGCCGCGCCTGAAGTCATCATCGTCCATACAGGGCAGGTCATCATGAATAAGCGAGAATGTATGAACGCACTCTAACGCCGCCGCAACTGCACTTGGCGGTTGGCAGTTGTCGGTTGCCGGTTGCCGGTCGGCATAGCTCTCATAAAACATAAGGCAAATTGCCGCGCGCAAGCTTTTACCTCCCGCGAAAAGTGAGTAGGTAACGGCTTCTTGCAGTAACGGCACGGGCACAGTCTTTTTTGTTTTAAAATAATCTTTGAGCGCGCAATCCACGATTTGCTTATATTCCGAAAGTTTTTTCTCTAATATTTTTTCAGACATGCTCTTTAACCACCCAATATTTCTTTTAAAGACAACTGTGCTGAGTCTAATTCTTTTTGACAAATCGCAATCAACCCGGATGCTTCCGAATACAGCTTTACTGCCGTTTCAATCGGCAGATTTTCATCGTTCATAAGACCGGATATTTCATGAAGCCTGTCCATAGCATTTTCAAAAGATTTTTTCATTTCTCAAACATGCCCTTTCATATTATAGTTGACAGTTGACAGTGGAGAGTTGACAGTTGTGGTGTCGCCGTTGGCGACGTATTTGAATTTTAAATCCGTCCGCGCAAGCGGACACAATAACTGTCAATTGTCAATTGTCAATTGTCAATTGTTCCCGTCATTTCTCCATCATTCATTTTTATAATAATTTTGTCGCCCGGGTTTAGCTGTGTTTTGGTTTTTATAAGCTGAGTTTCTTTATAGACTAACGAATAGCCTTTGAGCATGATTGCCGTTGGGCTTAGTGAGTGGATTAACTCGGCTGTTTTTATAAAATTCAGTTGCTTTTTTTCAAAGACGGCTTTGACCTTATACTTTATTTCAGAAACCCTCTCGAATTGGAATTGCTTGCGCTCGTGATTGGCTTTGAGCTTAGATTTAAAGCCTTGTTTCAAAGTTGACAGATAAAATTTTATGTCGGCTATATCGGGAACCGCAATTTCAGCCGCCGCTGATGGTGTCGGGGCGCGTAAGTCTGCCGCAAAGTCAGCGAGTGTAAAGTCTGTTTCATGTCCGACAGCGCAAATCGTCGGTATTTCGCTGTTGTATACCGCGCGCACGACAATTTCAGTGTTAAACGCCGATAAATCCTCGCTTGAACCGCCGCCCCTGCCTAAAATAATCAGCTCGGCTTTGGTCTCACAGGCTTTAGCTATGCCTTTAGAAATTGAGACGGGGGCTAACTCTCCTTGCACTGCCGCCGATATAAGATAGAGTTTAACTAAAGGGTATCTTCTCTCGAACACCGACAGCATATCTTGAAGTGCGGCTCCCCCTTTAGCGGTCACTAAAGCAATACTCGCGGGGTTTTTCGGCAGTTCGCGCTTTCGCGAGAAAAGCCCTTCTGACAAAAGTTTTTGCTTTAACTGTTCAAACTCAAGATATTGAACCCCTTTACCCTCGGCGTTAAGCTCTTCGGCATACAACTGATAAATGCCGCCGCGCTCATAAACATCAACTCGCCCTTTTACTGTCACCGCCATTCCGTCTTCAGGGGTAAATTCAAGACGCGAGGCGTTGTTTGAAAACATCACGCATTTAATAGAGCTTTCGCCATTTTCATCAGATAAGGTAAAGTAAATATGCCCCGATTTATAATGGCAGGTAAAGTTAAAAACCTCTCCCCTAACCCACACACAACTCAAAGCCGCATCATTTTTAAGCATATGAGATATTCTGCGATTAACCTGAGAAACACTAACAACAAGCGGTTTTTCCACTTCTCTACTCCTCGCTATTTAAATCCGTAACTGTCAACTGTCAATTGTCAATTGTCAACTGTCATCCTCCATGCACTTCGCGATAATGGTTTCCTAACAGGCCGCTTATAAATTTGCTGTCGCTTTCGGTGCCGTATTTCTTTGAAAGTTCAATGGCTTCATTTATCGCGACTTTCGGCGGAATGTTCTCAAGACAATCCATTTCATAAACTGCTATGCGTAATATAGTCAGGATTATTTTCGCTATTCTTTTGAGACTTCGGGTTTTGCTGTATGATGAGATGGTCTCGTCAATTTGAACTTTGTTTTTAAAAACGCCGTTCGCTAATGACAAAGCCGATTTGTCGGTTTCTAACCCAAAAGATTCTGTTGAGTCTTGAGCTATTTGTGTGATGTCGTCATCGCTGAATTCTTTTTGAAACAGCAGTATAAACGCACACTCTCTTATTTCACTTCTCGTCATTTTTTCGGACATGCCCTTTCTGCACAATTGTCTTCATTCATATAAATGCCTATTACACACACATTGACTTTAGAAACGGCAACGCCGCTCATATTTTGAACAGCCGCCTTGATTTCACGCTGAACCGCCGCCGCCACCTGCAAAGCTTTATAGCCCGGTGTCAGCATTATAGAAATATCAATTTGAACCGCCCCGTCTTTAGTTGACACTTTTATCGGGCGGCGTTCTTTCTTGCCGCCGAAATACAGTTCTCTGTCTTTAACACAGACCCCTTTAATTTCAGATGCGGCAATTTGAGCCGTCTTGACAACCACCTCACGGGATATTTTAAGCGAAACACGCGGTTGAGTTATTTTGTTATTCATAAGTCGCCGCTCCTTAATTTTATCATATGTAATCTATTATAGCACAAAATCACGCAAGACACAAGACAAAATTTGTCTTTTCTTAGAGCTTTTATGAAAATAGGCGATTTTTGAGCATTAGAACGCGGTTTTTTGCGATTAGCTCTCCGGTTGACATGTTCGGTTTTTTATGTTAGAATATAAATAGCAGAGAGGGGAGAGGGGGAAAATACTCTATGCGCGATTTACGCATTGCCGACCTTATGCCGAATGTCGGCGAGGTTCACAACGAAAGCCCGCCGGAATATTCCGACGAGCTTATAAGTGTTCCCCTGCCTGTCACTGCTTCTGCCGCCGCTCCTGCCGATGACACCGACATGCAAACCGTTCCGCAGGACTCTGAAAGCAGCGACATTAATTTAGCTGAATATGACAACGAAAGCGATATAAAAACAGAACGCTTTGCGACGGTGCCGGTTGACATTCCCACAAAAAAACCGAAAACTACTCCACGAAAAATTTATTATGTAGGAATGTTCAGTGCGGCTCTGTCTATGGTAGTTTTAGGGCTGTCGTTTATAATCGCGCTGTTCACTATTGAAGAAACGCTGAATGTTCTTAGGCTTTCTCCTATTGTATTAGTGTTTTTAGGGTTAGAGGTTTTGGGGTATTGGTTTTTCAGGCGTGGTTCAAAAATTCGCTTCGATGTCAGCGGCTATGTGGCGATGTTGATTATGGTGGCGATTGCGGCGGGGCTGTCCGCACTGTCAATCGTTGTTTCAAACTCAGATTCGGCGCGAATAAACCTTGAAAGACGATATGAAAACGAAATTCAAAACTCGTTATCGAAAGACTTAGAAAACATCGTCAGCATAAAGGACATAACGGTCTCATTCACCTCATATGAGAGCGACATCGGCGTTTATTCGGGGATAAACGATATAAAAGACACCGACAAATTAGAGCTGAAATTCTATTTTCGCAACACGCAAAAAACGCTGATGGCGTTTGCGCGCGAGTGTCGCGAAATTTTGAAGGTTCTTAATACATACGACATGCCGCTCGGCAATATCTCTTTCATAGCCGACGACACGTTAAGTGCGGTAAGAGTCAATATAAACGGAAAGTTCGAGAGAGATATTTCCGAAAACGAATTAGCAAGACTCGCCTTCTACTTCGCAAGCGATTTTGATGCCGATTTGGTTGATTATGAGTGAGCTAACACAAAAAACAGTTTGTTTTTAAGCGTTTCTTCTCTCTCGGGAGAAAACCAAAGGTGGGTCGAATTCAAACTGTTCGCGTTCTTCCTCCGGCAAGTCCATTGGTTTAATGCCTCTTTCACGACAATATCTGCTCATGGCACGATAATCGTATTCCTGTACAATCTTCTTACCCGGATAATAAGAAACATAACCCCCTGCTTTCTCAGCGGCTTCGTCTAAGGTCAAGCCATTGTATCTATCATCGAACATTCAAATCACCTTCTAACGTATATTTTTCAATTTTTATATTCTTATGATACCACTGTTATGCTAATAAGTCAAGGTTTTTTTAAAACCAAAACGACCACTACCGACTGCCCTCACAAAATATCCTTAAGCAAAATCTGATTTTTGTTTTTGTTCCAATTTTCCGGAAAACGCTTGACATACGTAGTGCCTACGTGGTATTATAAGTATGAAAGGGGAGAACGTGGTGAAGGGAAGCGAATTAATAAAGTTTTTGAAAAGACAGGGTTGCTGTTTATTAAGGCATGGTTCAAGGCACGATATATGGGCAAATCCAAAAACCGGTGGTATAACCGAAATGCCGCGCCATCAAACCGCCGATATCCCTACCGGAACGGTAAACAAAATATTAAAAGACTTAGGGTTAAAATAACCCCGTTATATTTGGTCTATGAATGTTAGGAGTGTGTTTTATGAAATACGTTTATACTGCTGTTTTTAGTCTTGAACCCGACACAAAGGAAACTTATAACGTAGATTTCCCTGATTTACCGGGGTGTCACACTTTCGGCGAAAATCTTAGTGAGGCGTTAGAAATGGCGCAAGATGCACTTTGCTTAATGCTCTACGATATGGAACAGGAAAACAGAGCTATTCCTGCCGCCACGCCGCCGTCAAAAATTAAGGTCTATGGGAATGATTTTGTAACGGCGATATCAGTTGACACCGAATTTTATCGCCGCTTTTATGAAACTAAACTTGTTAAAAAGACTTTGAACATTCCCATGTGGTTGAACGAGTCAGCAGTGCGCGCAAATATTAACTTTTCGAGCGTTTTGCAAGAAGCGTTAAAATCACATCTGCAAATTCAAGAATAATCACAAAATATCCTTAAGCAAAATCTGATTTTTGTTTTTATAAAGCCTTAAAAGGCTGATTACGCTGTCGCATTCGGTGACGGCGTCTTTGTTTTTTTGCCTGATTAGAGAGCTTGTTCGGGCGATGACGGTGGTTATTTCTATTATGTTTCCGTTATCGATGATGAAAAAAGAGTTGCCTGAAATTCTTTGCCACTCGGTGTTAAATTCATCGGTTGCTTTGAGGGCCTCGTCATAGTTCTCATCTTCAACAAGAAGACGAATCGCTTCCATTCGCTCAACCATTTCTTGCGTGTGTTTGTCTACATAACGATTAGCAACAATCGAAACGACTAAAAGTGTCGCCAGCAACACAATACTTATGATAAATCTGTTCATTTTTTTAAAGCCGCCCTTTCTTTTTCGGTTTCTTAACTAAAAAATAGTCTTTGTCATCTTTAACGCTTAACAAAAAGACCCCTTGTGTTGAAACATTGTTATCGAAAAGCGTTTGCCGTAACCATTTTTGGTCTAACCCCGCACTGTTTAATGCATCGGGGCTTAGTTTGCCGTCTTTTATAACCACAACGGGCGGATTTTCAGGGGCTTGAAGATGAGGGGGTGCAGGCGGCTTTTCTAAGAAATTAATTTTACCTGTGTTTTCGACTATGGCGTACTGCACTTGTGAAATGTCAAAAATGTTACAGTCACGCATGGACTCTAATAAGTCGTCAATAGTATAGCGCAGGTCTTTGAGTTGCGCCTGGTCGATGGCGCCGTCACTGATTACCACGCGCGGAACGCCCGTAGTCACCGTTCGCATACCATCGAACTGAAGATTGATTTTAGACATGATTACATTAAGACAAACCAACATTAAAATCGGGACAATCCCCGAAATAACAGGCATAGACAAATCATCAATTGCAAGGGTGGCAATATCTGATATTAAAATAGCAATTACCAATTCAGACGGTTGTAGCTCACCCAATTGTTTTTTTCCCATAAGTCGCAGTGCTAAAATTACCACGACATAAATAACGGCAGTTCTGATTAAAGCGGTCAACACATTACCACCCCCCAAAAATTATACTTTGCGAATGGTATTAAATTATACATTTTGGAAATTATAGTAATATGAATAATAATAAATTATCGCAAGATATAAGAACCACCGCCGAAGAGCTTAAAACATTCATGGAAAATACCGATGACTTGGTTTTGAAATACGGCAGGGCGGGCGGTCATAACATATGCGTTATAACCTGCGAAAACATGACTTCTGCCGACACGGTTGCCAACATGGTCTACCGCCCGTTAAACGCGCTTAATAAAGAAACATTTGAGCTTGAAGAATTTTCCTCTCTCATACAAGACGGGTTGTTGATTGCGGTTGAACAGTCAACGGTAAGCACATATGAAGAGCTTTCCTCTTATATTATGTCGGGTTATGCCGTGTTGTTGGTTGAGGGATTGTGTTACGGCTTTGCTATGGGCGCGCAGGGATTTAAAACCCGTTCAGTCGAAGAGTCAAAAACGCAAAGAAACCTAAGAAGCTCTCGCGAGGCATTTAACGAGGTCTTAAAGACCGGTGTCACCCTGTTGAGAAGAAGAATTAAATCCCCTAAAATGGTGTTTAAGTTCATGACACTCGGCGACAGAAGCAACACCGGAATCTGCCTTTGTTATCTAAGCGACAAGGCGGACAAAAATCTCATTGACGCGATTAGCAAGCGATTGAAAGCGATTAAACTTTCAGACATTCTCGAAAGCGGTTACATTCAGCCTTTTCTTGAAGATAAGGGGAATGTCTTGTTCTCAGAGGTAGGGGTCACCGAACGCCCGGACACCTTAGCGGCGAAGCTGTATGAGGGCAGGGTGGGAATCATGGTTGACGGAACGCCGTTCGCTATTTACATTCCTCATCTTTTTATAGAGAATTTCCAAACCGTTGACGATTATACGGGGAACGTCTTGTTCATGGGTTTTGTCAGGGTTTTAAAATATTTAGCATTTATTTTTACTGTTTTATTGCCGGGGTATTATGTTGCGATTGCCAATTTTCACCCCCAGTTGTTCCCGAGTAATCTTCTTTTCAGCCTGTCGCGTTCTATTTCGACAACTCCGTTTCCGCTTTTGGTTGAGTGTATTATTATTCACCTTGTTTATGAAGTTATGCGAGAGGCGGGCATACGGTTGCCGGTTTATGTGGGTCACACAATCGCAATTGTGGGGGGCTTGGTGATTGGCGAAATTGCGGTATCGGCAGGCTTAGTCAGTGCGCCAATCGCGCTTATTGCCGCAATGGGGGCGATAGCAGGGTTCATCGTTCCCGATTTATATGACAGCATTATCGTGCTTCGGTTCGGTTTTATGTTGGCAGGTGGGCTGTGGGGGCTTTACGGAATTTCGCTGTTAATTTTAGCGTTGTTATTTAAAGTCTGTTCAATGGCAAACTACGGTATTCCATATACCGCGCCAATCACGCCGTTCACGTTAAAGGCAATGAAAGACACCTTCGCCCACCTTCGTTGGAGCGGCGACTCCGACCGCGACACGAAAGTGCAGGACTTAAAAGGCGTGACGTTAGTTGATAGTTGAGAGTGGAGAGTTGTGAGAATGGAGAATAAATGTCTGCCATCGGTTAAAATCGGGAATTTTCAGCTTGCTTCTTTGTTTATTATGACACGTATGTTTAGTGACTGCTTGAATTTTCCTGTCATGGTTTCAAAGTACGGAATGCAGCGATTGAGCGTTATGCTGATTTCTTATGTTGTTATATTTGCTTTATATATTCCGGCGATTATCTTGAGCCGCCGATTTGAGGGTGAGAGTGTCTTTTCGCTTTTCGCCACAAAATGTCGTCCGCTGTTTTATATCGTTGCGCCCTTGTTTATTTTATTAATGCTCTTTCAATCGGTGTTGACGGGGGCAAGCTTAGAGTTTTTTGTCTCAAACACACTGATGAATACAATTTCTCATATTTTAGCAATTTTGCTACTCACCGTTGTTGCGGTATACGGCGTTGCTAAGGGTTTAAGCGCGCTTGTGCGAATTGCCCCACTTTTGTTGACTTTGTTCGTTACCGCCGTTGTGTTGGGCATTATAAGCTCTTTCGGCAATATGTATTTCTATTACCTCTACCCCTCGTTTGTCGATACCCCGGCGACATTTTGGGACGAGGTTCGCTTAGAACTTTCTAAGAACGCTGAACTGTTCGCGTTTTTGGTGTTGTGCAGATTCAGTGTCAAAAAGGCTCAACGTGCAGTATATATGTATCTGCCCGGGGTGCTGTTGCTGTCGCTTTTAATGTTCACCGTCTGCTTAGTTCTTTTGGGGCCGGGGCTGAATATGGTGAGTTTTCCCTATAACAGGGCGGCTATGGTGACAGATTTGGTGGTGCTTGAACGCTTAGACGGTTTAGACATGTTTATTTGGATTATTGCTGCGGTTTTAAAAATCGTCATGTTTATGTCGGTTGTGAGGAATGTCATAGTGCTTGTATTCAAAGAGCGCGCGGCGAAAATGTCAGCGGCGGCATTAACCGTCATTTCAGGGGGATTGAGTTATTTTGTCGCCGCTAACCGTCATTTTTTAATGAGCGTTGACCTGTCATGGGCTATAATCGCGGCAATGCTTGTTTTTGGGGTAGTTTGCCCGATTATCGCGATGTTTCTTTCGAGAGTGGAGAGTTGAAGTTATGAAAAAATTTTTAGTTTGTTTTGCTGTGTTATTTCTTTCGGGTTGTGCGAACTATGTGCCTTTAGACAGCAAAATCATGGCGCAGACAGTGGCAATAGATTTTGAAGAGGGGCAATATACCCTTGCGGCGAAACATTATACGGGCAGTGGGCCGAGTTATAAGGGCGATGACGGCGGCAACAGTGAGCAGGTTATGCTGAAAGCAAGCGGCCCGAGTCTTCTTCATGCCTTGAAAGAAGTGGAATATAATTTCGGCAAGAGTTTAATGTTCGGCGAGTTTAAAACAATTGTCTTAGGGACGGGTGTCATAGAAGGCGAAATTTTAGAAGTGTTAAAGGTTTTGTCTTTAGTGTACGAATCCTATCCTCATATGATTGTGGTGGGGGCAAAAGAAAAAGCACAAGACATTCTAACCGTAAAATATAAAGGTGAGCCGCCCGACACGGGAAAACTTCATCAAATTATTGATGCCGCCTTTCGTGTCGGCGTTTGCCCACCATCAAGAATCGAAACCTTAACAGAAGCGATTGAAAAGGTGAACACCGGCTTTTTTCTGCCACTGATTGAATGCAGGGACACAGGCACAGACATGACCGATGACGGCAGAGAGGTTTTTGTGAACGGCGGCGTAATCATCATGGACGGAAAACCCGTCGGCAGTTGCGACAACTATATCAGCGGCGGTCTCTTTCTTTTCGCGAATTATGGAGAATATGCCACCGTCACTATTGAAAACGAGGGTAGAAAAACCCCCGTTACCCTTCAAAATATGAAAATAAACACACAGCCGGCATTAATTAACGGCAGATTGAATTTTAATGTTCATTTTAAAGCGCAGGCAAAATATCTTGAAACCGGCATAGACCAAGACACCTTAGCTAAGGCACATTCTATTGAAGAAAAACTCAATGGAGAAATAAAAACGCGTTTAAACGATGCGGCACGTGAAATAATAGTACAACACGCGGCGGATTTCGTTGGGCTTGAAAATATAATAAGGCATAAAGACTTTCGCTTATGGACTAAAATAGAGGACGAATATGACGATTATTTGAGAAACGCACACTTCATAATAACAGCCGAAACCAAAATTAATAACTACGGAATTTAACCGGCGAGCCGCCGGCGGCAGATTTTTCTGCTTCTGTAGGTTGTGAATTTCATTATAAATGTTTGAATAATTTTAAAAATTTTTACAAAAACCCTTGAAATTTTTTCAAAATCGTGTATAATAAAAAGAGCGGATAAAAGAAAAACAAGGAAAAATAAATGGAAAACAAAGTTATATATCTTGATAATGCGGCGACAACAAGGGTGAGCGATGAGGTTTTCGCTGAAATGGAGCCGTATCTTAAAAACAAATATGGCAACGCCTCAACGATTTATTCTTTAGGGCGTGAGAGTGCTGTCGCGTTGAAAAACGCAAGAGAGCGTATTGCCGCTTGTTTTGGCTGTGACAGCAAAGAAATATTTTTCACAGGCGGCGGCAGTGAAAGCAACAACTGGGCTATTAAAAGTGCCGCCGAACTAATGAGCGAAAAGGGGCAAAAACATATTATATCAAGTGTGTTTGAACACCACGCGGTTTTGCATGTATTGCAAACGCTCGAACGCAAGGGCTTCGATGTCACCTATCTTCCGGTCGGTGAGAGAGGTTTAATTGACATGAGCGACTTAAAAGCCGCTATTCGCCCCGATACGGGGTTGGTAACGGTGATGTATGTCAACAATGAAATCGGGACAATACAGCCAATAGATGAAATAGGAGCGTTGTGTCAAACACACGGGATTTTATTCCACACCGATGCGGTTCAGGCGGTAGGGAACATTCCGATAAACGTTGACAACATATCTCTTTTGTCCTGCTCGGCGCACAAAATTCACGCCATGAAGGGTTTGGGCTTATTATATGTTGACAAAAAAATAAAACTACCCGCTTTCATTGAAGGCGGAGCGCAAGAGTTAGGGATGCGCGCCGGAACGGAAAATATCGCCGGAATTGTGGGCTTCGCGCTTGCCGTTGAGTCAGCTTTTCGTGACATTGAGAAAAAACGAGAGAAACTGTTAAGCTTTAAGAATAAAATCATAGACAGTGTACTTAAACAAAGCCACGTCAGGGTTAATGGCGATGTCGAGAAAAGTGTTGCTTCAATAGTGAATTTTTCGTTTGAGGGCATTGAGGGCGAATCGCTTTTGTTAATGCTTGACCTTAAAGGAATTGCCGCATCAAGCGCGTCTGCTTGTACGTCGGGTTCACTTGAGCCGTCCCACGTTTTGTTAGCGTTGGGAATGTCTCACGAGACAGCGCACGGCTCGTTGAGAATATCAATGTCTGATTATACAACCCAAAGCGAGATTGATTACTTCTTGGCTCAATTGCCGCCGATGGTGCAAAAACTGCGTAACATGTCCCCCACGTGGGAGAAGTTAGAAAGGAAATAACGTGAACTATTCAGCTCAAGTGATGGAACATTTTTCAAACCCCCGAAATGTCGGCGAACTGCCCGGCGCGAACGCCGTCGGGGAGTCGGGCAACGCTAAGTGCGGCGACATTATGAAAATGTATCTTAAAATCGAAAACGGGGTAATTCAAGATGCAAGCTTTAAAACCTTCGGGTGCGGTGCGGCAATTGCAACCTCGTCAATGGCAACGGAGTTAATCAAAGGAAAAACAATAGAAGAGGCGTTAAAAGTCTCAAACTCAGCAGTGGTAGAAGCCCTCGGCGGGCTTCCCGAATCAAAAATCCACTGCTCTGTATTAGCAGAAAAAGCAGTCAAAGCAGCAATAGCAAACTATAAAGGCAATTGACAATTGACAGTTGACAATTGACAATTGTGGAGTCGCCGTTGGCGACGGATTTGAAGAGGAGGGTTTATGCAACTTATTACGAGGTCGGATTTTGATGGGCTTGCCTGTGGGGCTTTATTGCTTGAGGCAGGTGTTGTCACGGAGTACACCTTTGCGCACCCAAAAGATATTCAGGATGGGTTGGTGAAGGTGACTGAAAATGATGTGCTTGCCAACGTGCCTTACGCGCCGGGGTGCGGCTTGTGGTTCGACCATCATTCAAGCGAACATGAGCGCAATGAACTCGCCGGTAAATATGTGGGCGAGAGCCGTCACGCGCCAAGTTGCGCACGAATTATTTATGAGTATTACGGCGGCAGAGAAAAATTCCCGCAGTTTGACGACCTTATGGAAGCCGTTGATAAGGTTGACTCGGGTAATCTCACACGCGAGGAAATACTTGAGCCTTCGGGTTGGATTCTAATCGGCTTTCTAATGGACCCACGCACAGGGTTAGGGCGGTTCAGAGAGTTTACCATAAGCAACTATCAGCTTATGGAAAAGCTGTTGGTTTGCTGTCGCACAATGAGCACAGAAGAAATTCTCAAACTGCCCGATATTGTTGAGCGCATAGAGCTTTATCATGAGCAGACGGCTATGTTCAAACAGATGATTGCCGAACACACCCGTATAGACGGTGACGTAATAATCACCGACTTAAGGGGATTATCGCCAATTTATACCGGAAACAGGTTTATAATCTACAGCCTTTATCCCGACCAAAACATTTCCGCATGGATAGTTAGCGGCAGAGGGGGATTAGGTTGCGCGGTTGCTGTGGGGTATTCTATTCTTAATCGCACAAGCAGGGTGGATGTCGGAAAGCTTATGCTTAAATACGGCGGCGGCGGTCACAAAATGGTGGGGACATGTCAGTTTAAAGATGAAGAAATTGCTGATAAATTACCCAAACTGCTTGATGAAATTGTGAACTATAATAACTACTACAGTGAACGACATGAGTAACAAGACATTCCCCCAAAAAGAAAAAAAGGGCGCGGCGGCGACAATAAGAACAACAGCCGCAAAGCTGAAAGAAAACCTTAAAAAGGTAATCACCGGCAAAGATGACGAACTCGACATCATTATCAGTGCCGTCCTTGCCAAAGGGCATATACTTATTGAGGACATTCCGGGAACAGGGAAAACGGTTTTAGCCAAAGCGTTGGCAAAAAGCGTTGATGCCCAATTTAAGCGGGTGCAGTTTACCCCTGATTTGTTGCCGGGTGATGTTGTCGGTGTTCATATTTATAATCTTAAAACAAACGAATTTACCCTCAAAAAAGGCGCGGTATTCACGAATATTTTGTTAGGCGATGAAATAAATCGTGCCACGCCGCGAACCCAGTCGGCATTGTTAGAGTGCATGGAAGAGCGGCAGGTGACAATAGACGGGCAGACTTTTATTTTAGACGAGCCTTTCATAGTATTGGCGACACAAAATCCGATTGAAACGGGTGGGGTATACCCCCTTCCTGAGGCGCAACTCGACCGTTTTCTTATCGAAATGTCGTTAGGTTATCCCGACCGCATTTCAGAAGAGGAGGTATTGTCAAAAGCGGCATTTCGTCACCCCGTTGAAGATTTAACCGCGGTAATTGGGGCTGATACGCTTATTGAAGCCTATTGTGCGGTTGAAGAAATTTTGCTTTCACCGGAGCTTGTTTCATATATAGTCCGCTTAGGCGCGGCATCGCGCAACAACCCACAAGTTCGCTTAGGGGTAAGCACTCGTGGGCTTATTGCGATTAAGCGCGTTTCTAAAGCCTATGCCGCGATTATGGGCAGAAGTTATGTCACTCCCGATGACATAAAAAAAGTTGCTCCATATGTTATGGGGCACAGGCTAATCCTCAAAAGCTACGCCCCACGAAAAGCGGTCTTAACTTTAGTCGATGAAATTTTAAACGCTGTTGACGTTCCAACCGAAAGGATTGAAGATGAAGATTTGTAAACATTGTGAAGCGGAAAACTACGAACATTTCGACTATTGCGCCGAGTGCGGAGAAACCCTTCCAGAACTTGAAGTGAGCGAACCCGAAGAACAAATTAGCTTTTATTGTACAAAGTGCGGAAAAAAGCTTGATGAGCCGGAAATAGAGGGACAAGAAAAACAGTTCAATGGTTTTCTTATGGGGCTTTCAATTTTTAATATTCTTGGTCTTATTGTCCTTTTAATCTTTATCAATCCACTTTTAGAAGAAATAGGATTTTATTTTCCTCTCAACTTAGTCTCAATCGTAATCGTAATAGGCAACGCGTGGGCAATTATACTGAACTTGTCTTCAAAAACCGACACTAAGAGATTCAACAAATTCTATATTTCCTCAGTAATAATTTCGATTTTTTCTGTTTTTAGTATCCTGTTTTGGCAGGAGATTGTGGATTTGCCGCTTATATTGGGGTCGGTTACCTCAACGTATTTTATTGTAAAAACCAAAGACACAAAAACAAGACTGCTCTTGCTCTTGACTAATCCGATAATTTATTATTTAATTCTTGCGATGACTGTGCATGCTCATTTGAGGTATATTTATTGGTAAAGGTGGTAGAGATTTATCACATTATCTTGCGTTTTTTATCACAAGCACTTGATTTTTGAAATAGTATAGTGTATAATTATATTGAGCTATGCGCTTTCTATAAAAAAGGGGGGTTATGAATTGCAGTTAAAAGACGATAAGGTGTCGGGTTTATATATATTCACCATGAACGGAAAACAACTTTTAAAGGTTAGCGACCACTTTACTTTTCATAAGCAAGGACAGCAAGAAGACTTGCTTATTATCAAGGGTATAAATCTGCCGGTTCTGCCTAAAAATGCAAAAGTTAATTTAGTTTTAAACGGAAAAGACGGCACACGAGTTAGCTTTGACAGCGTTATTTCGATGTCAATGCCTCAACAGCTTAATGTTCTGTTCAGTCAAATCGGCTCTAAAGCCCTTGAAGAGAGAAGACGCTATTTTAAAATGTACTGCGAAATAAAGTGCGCTATAAGAACAGTTACACGCGATGGGGCTACAGTTGATTTAGAGCCCCCACCTTTGGTTTTGGTTAAAAATATTAACCTCGGCGGCGTTTATTTAGCGGCAGACATGAAAAAGGTTGTGCTTAAATTAAGCGATATTTTCACGGTGTTTATCCCCGATATTTTGGGTAGTAAGCTTCACTTAACCGGAAAGGTTCTTCGCGTTCAGCCCGCTATTTCTACCGAAGAGCAGGGTTATGGGTGTTGCTTTGTCGGGCTTAGCCCCAACGATGAACAGATTCTCGCACGATATATAACCCAGCTTCAATTAGAAAAACGTAAGTCTGAAGGAATGACATACTGATGAAGGGTGCCTTATGAAAAAAACGCTGCGATTTTTGTTGTCGGTTTTCGTTGTTATACCCGCGATTTTGCTGTTGGTTTTTGTTTTTAACATTCTGTCAAATTTTTCGCGGCAAACGCTTGAAACAGAGGTCGGAGAAGTGGGGGCTTTTAAAGCAGCCGCAATTGTGAATGTCTTTGAGCGATATAAGAGCGAAATTTCTGCCGCCGCCTCGCTTGACTTTATAAAGAAAACAGGGGCAGGGCTGTATAACGCTCAAATTAAAGAAGAAACCGACTCGTATATAAACAAAACGATTTTAAATAACCCATATATATTGGATATAGCCATTACCGATGCCACCAGCGGTGGAATTATCACCGACTATATCGGGCGCGAGTTAGTCGGAATTTTTCCCGGCTCTCAGCTTGACCGCGAAATTTCGGAGGCACTTAGTATTTCCGAAATAAAAAGAGAAGATGCCGAGCATGAGCGACAGTCTACTTTTTATATTACAAAGCCGCTTTATAACGACGATGTTTTAACGGGGTATATCCACTTTACCGTAAGCACTGCCGTTTTTTCGCAACAGCTTTTTGACTCAGTTTTTCTTGACAAAGCTACTTTGTTGATTTTAGACGGCAACGGCAGTGTCTTAGGAATTGAAAACACCCTCGCGACTGAATATTCAAAAATCAACGACTCTAAGGTCGTGGATTTTATTTCAAACTTAGACCCCGCCGTTAAGAACACAGCCAATCCTTATGAAAAATTAGAGGAAAGCGCAAGGCATATCGGCGCATATGGTTTTTTGTCGGGAATGGATTGGTGCTGGCTTGTGATTTATCCGGTTTCGGGTTTGGGCGCGCTTTATCAGGGCTATTTTCTGACGTTCGCCCTTGTTTTGTTTGGGATTGTCTTGCTGTGTTTTGTCGCTGTGTTTTTCATTTCTAAAGCCGCTGTCTCGCCGCTAAAGGGCATTATTTCAGCCACTAAAGACATGAACGATGGCGCGAAACCAAAAAGTTTGCCGGAAGAAAATGCGAGAGGTGAATTCGGGCGTATTGCACGGGTTCTCAACACGCTAAATCTTGAGGCGACAATAAACGAGAATTTAAGTTCAGCCGTGTCGCAAATGTCGGAAAGCGTTTCGTTTACGGACGAGCATTTTGTCGAGCAATTTATGAGCGCGGAAGATGTGGGGAAATACAATCACGCGCTTGAAAGACTGCTGAACAGCGGTGTCGAACTCGCTGAGGAATATCTGCTAAAGGGTGATGATGGCGCGCGGCGTTGGTGTTCGGTTAAGGCGAGAAGGGTTGACGACAGCAACGGCGAGCTTAAGGGAATTATAGGCTTTATCACAGACATAGACCGCGAAAAGCGGTTATCAATTCAGCTGTCACAATGCGCCGGTTATGACTATTTAACAGAATTTTATGACCATTCTACTTTTATGAAAGAGCTTAAACTGAAACTCAAAAATGACACTAATATAGCTGTTTTGTTTGTCGCTATAGACGACTTTAGACAGCTCAACAGTCAACACGGGCATATTGTGGGGGACGAGTTGCTCAAGTATCTTTGCACAGTTTTAAAAACCGAGCTGAAGGATGACGGGTTTGTCGGGCGATTCAGCGGTGACGAATTTGCGGTGTGTATCACCTCTCCTAAATTGACGGAATGTGTAAAGCCTTTTGCGACAAGGCTGATTGGCATATATGACAAGGGGTTTTATTCCAAAACGGCTGATACTACCTTGAACTTTAAAGTAAACATCGGAATCGCAATGTCAGAGCGCGGCAAAACAGCCGACGAGTTAATCGCAACGGCAGACGCGGCAATGTACCACATCAAAAAACGCGGAGAGGAAATGACTGAAGGCATATGAAAATTATCGCTATTACAAATCAAAAAGGTGGGGTTGGCAAGACCACAGTTTGCGCCTCACTGTGCGGTTGGCTTACCAAAATAGGAAAATCGGTGTTGGCAATTGACTTAGACCCACAAGGAAATTTAAGTTTTTCGTTAGGGGCAGAACAGTTTGAAAACATGTATACTTTATACAACGTCATGAAGGGCGAGGTTGACCTGCATGATGCTATTCAGCACGCCGATTATTGTGACGTTGCCCCTTCTAACATAACCCTGTCGGGGCTTGAACTTGAGCTTAACTCTGTCGGGCGTGAATATATTTTGCGCGACCAGCTTGAGCTAATCGCCGCTGATTATGAATATGTGCTAATCGACACTCCGCCCGCGCTGTCTATTTTAACTATAAACGCATATACCGCAGCTGACTGGTTGGTGATTCCGATGCTTGGTGAGATTTTAAGCCTTCAAGGGCTGTCACAGCTAAAGGAAACCATTTTTGCGGTAAAAAAATATTTCAACAAGTCTCTTGAAGTTCGCGGCATACTGCTAAATAAATATAATCCGCGCCTAATCTTGACAAAAGAGGTGGAAGAGCTTGCAGCGATTGTTTCAGAACAACTTAACACAGAGGTTTTTGAAACCAAAATCGGGCAAAGTGTCAGCGTGGCAGAAGCCCCTGCCCACGGAAAGCCGATAAGCGAATACGCCCCGCACTCAAAAGCCGCCGAGGAATTTGAGGCGTTGGCGTATGAAATATTAGGGCGCGAAAAACCCCAAAAAGCAAGAAAAAAACGCGGACGAGGACGGCCGCGTAAGTATGGGGACAACTGACGGACAATTGACAATGTACAATTGACAATTGACAATTGTGGTGTCGCCTTGCGGCGACGGTTTGTAGGGGACGGGCTTGCCCGTCCCGAAATAGATGTTTACAAGAAACGGGACGGGCAAGCCCGTCCCCTACATTCAACATCTCGAATTATACACCGCCCAACACAAACAAGTGTCAGGCGGTGTTCAATTCGCGGTGGGCAATGTAGAGAGTCACCATTGAATCACCTACCTGTGAGCGCGCCCCCATTCAACGGGCATACCCATTTGTTCAGCGATTTCCTCGAATTTCTTCACTAAATCGTTAGCGTTAGCGTGTTTGAATGGTGTCCCTCCGAAAGGGGCGATGACATTCTCATTGGGTGTTTTCGATTTTTCAATCAAACTTTTAAAATCAGTGGACTTTGCAATTTCTTCAAGTCTGCTTGCTACAACACCGAAATCAGCGTGGGTAGTTTTACGTTCATTCATTTTTCAACACTCCTCTCGTGAAGATGTAGCCGGCGGTTTGGCTATTTTCTATAAACCGATTTACCTTGTTTGTTTCACTTATGACAGTTTGATAGTGCTTTATTATTGCGTTTTGCGCCATGTTTCGATTTTCAAGTGTTTGATTGTGTGTGAATTTTTCGACCGTTTCATCAATGCTGCTTTTTGTAATCTGCATATTCGTATCGGCGGCTATTTCGATTTCTCTTAAATCCACCAAAAAGCACATGATTTCGTCATGTTTTGGGTCTACCCATCTTAAAGAGTGTACTTCATTACCCACCACCATTCGGATTTCTTCGAGTTGATATTGTATGCTTCTCATTATGTCTCTAAACGAAAACGCCGATGTATTCTCAAAACCGGTTCGCTCCATAGCAGGGTCAAATGGGTGGTTGTGGGTCACTATGTTTCCTTTAGCTTGATTCCATTGTTCGAAAGTTAGACTTACCTCGTTCCCACGCCCTTGACTTGCCCTGAACTGCTCATTGCCGTTTGCATCAAAAACAATCACTGTTTCATACTCGTTTCGAGCTATTAACATCTCGATTCGCTCAATATTTTGCATCGTTTCACCTCTAAAATATAGTATAACACATTTTAAAGGGTGTGTCAAATATTTTCTTCAAACCCGTCGCCGCAAGGCGACACCACAACTGTCAACTCTCAACTCTCAACTGTCAACTGTTCGTCAAAAGGTCTTCAACATAATTCGGCAGGGCGAACGCGCCTATGTGTAGTTGGGTGTTGTAGTATTTTGTGTCGATTTGCAGGCTGTTCCAGGCGGCGTGGTTTAGCCCGTGAATCGGGTGTAGCCCCTTTGAGGCGAACCCGAATAGCCAGTGACCCGATGGATAAGTCGGTATGTGCGCTTGATAGACACGACTGACGGGGAAACTCTCGACAATACGTTTATGCGCCCTTTGCATGGCAACGGCATCGTTGTTGTAGAACGGGCTTTCGTGTTGGTTGAGCATTATGCCGTCTTTGGTGAGGGCTTTGTGACAGTTTCCGTAAAACTCTTTGGTGAAAAGCCCTTCGCCCGGGCCGAACGGGTCGGTAGAGTCAACGATAATTAAGTCATATTTATTCTCACATTTTCTGATATATTTAAGCCCGTCTTGGTAATAAATGCTAAGGCGCGGGTCATCGAAAGAACAGGCGGTTGACGGCAAATATTCCCTGCAAACCTCTATAACAAGGCGGTCAATCTCCACCAAATCAATTTTTTCAACGCTCTTATAGCGACAAAGCTCACGGACTACCCCACCGTCACCCGCGCCGACAACCAACACGTTTTTAACGCTAAGGTTAACCGCCATCGGTGGGTGGACAATCATTTCGTGATAGATAAACTCATCGCGCTCAGTGAGCATCATGAACCCGTCAAGCGTTAAAAAACGCCCGAACTCTTTTGATTCAAACACGTCTATTCGTTGAAACTCGCTTTGCTTGCTGTAAAGCTGTTTGTCAACCTTGATAGACAATCTTACGTTTTTGCTGTGATATTCGCTGAACCATAAGTCCATACGGCGACCTCCGAATCAGTCCTCTAAGTTTTTAAGCGCGGCAATTTCATCGCGGTTAAGCTTAATTTGAGCATCGCGCAAAATCTTCACGTCATTACGCCCCAACAAAATGGCAGGGGCTTCTTTGTTTTTATCTAACTTTACTTTAATTATGCCGGTTAACAGATTCGCATCTTCGACAATTCCTCTGCCCTGTGCTGTTTCGACATAGGCCCCGACTTTAGGGGTAACTTTCAACAGCTCCTCATAGCAATCCTGCTCATATTTAAGGCAGCACATAAGCCGCCCGCAAGTGCCGGATATTTTAGTTGGATTAAGAGAAAGCGACTGCTCTTTCGCCATTTTTATTGAAACGGGTTGAAATTCCCCCAAAAAATTAGAGCAACAAAATTGTCTGCCGCAAATACCTAAGCCGCCTAACATTTTAGCCTCGTCTCTCACCCCGATTTGCCTTAGCTCTATTCTCGTGCGATAGACTGATGCCAATTCTTTAACCAACTCGCGAAAGTCAACCCTTGATTCGGCAGTAAAATAGAACATAATCTTTGAGCCGTCAAAGGTGTATTCAACGCCGATGGGTTTCATTTGTAATTTGTGCGCGATAATTTTTTCAGAAAACAGCTTAAAAATTTCCTTCTCTTTTTGAATGTTTTTCTCAAGAATGTTATAGTCGTTTTTATCGGCCACGCGCATAATGGATTTAAGCGGCTGAACAACGTCATCTTCGTTCACCATTTTGTTGGCGATTACCACCTCACCGAACTCAATTCCGCGCGCTGTCTCAACAACAACGCCGGATTTAGGAACTATTTTGTTTCCCTTAGGAGAAAAATAGTAAACTTTACCCACGTCTTTAAAACGCACTCCTATTACCTCTATCATTATTTCAAACGTCCCTTTCTTCTATAGAATATCAAAGATTTCTGCCGTATAAGCGGCGGCGGCAAGATTTAAATTTGGGTTGAATTTTTGCAAAGTCATAAACTCTTCAAGCTTTTCGGTTATTTGCACAAATTTTATAATTTCTTTTGTTTCATGTGAGAAAACAATGTCTCTCAACAGCTTATGCAAAGCCTTTAAAGTCGAAAGCATTGTGTCGCGAGTTTTCGCCCCTGACAATGCCGCGGCAAAAGCATATTCGTCTTTTTGCCGTAAAGCGGTTGCCGCCCGCTTTGCTAATTCAAAGGCCTCGTCATCGAGATTATCACCCTCTCCGGAAACCGCAACAGACGTTACCCTTGAACAAATAGTCGGCAAAATGTTTCTGTCAGACACGGCGGTGAAAATAAATCGATTAAAATCGGCAGGCTCTTCGATGAATTTAAGCATTGCGTTTTGACAAATCTCGCTCATAGTGTCAACATCTTCAAACACATAGACCCTGTATTTACCTTCGTTAGGAAAAAGCGCACCCTTTCTGATTTCGTTGCGCAAACCTTCTATTTTATACTGGCCGTTTTCAAATGTGTCTTTAACATAAACTATGTCGGGGTGTTGCTTTTTATTTGCTTTATAACAAACATCACACCGTTCACAAGGCACAAAACCACAAAGCCATGCCTTTGCCGAAAAATCGGCAAGTGCGCGATTTTTAACGCCGTTCTCGCCGCAAAAAAGAATTGCATGCGGCACCCTTCCCGATAAGAAAAATTTTTCAACCGACGAGCCACGATAATCAACCTGAACTGCTATAAGAATCCCCTCCGTCAATGCTGTCATCGTGTTCGACCCACTTTTCCACAACAACAGTTCGATATTCGCCGTGCTTTTCCATAATTATTATGTAAGAAATTCCGGCGTTTATTATGAGCCGTTTGCACATTGAACAAGGCTCAACCCCATTTACAATTTTCCCGGTTTCGGGTTCAACACAGGCTAAATACATTGTCGCGCCCATCATTTTATCGCGTGAAGCTGAAATTATGCAGTTGGCTTCGGCGTGAACCGAACGGCAAAGCTCATATCTTTCTCCGCGTGGAATGTTAAGTTCGTCCCGAATACACCTGTTCAAGTCGCAACAATTTTCACGCCCACGCGGCGCGCCGTTATAGCCCGTTGAAATAATTTCATCGTTCTTCACTATAATAGCCCCGAATTTTCGGCGGTGACAGGTTGCGCGTTCGCTTACCGCCTTTGCGATATTAAGATAATAATTGATTTTTTCAAGTCGTTTCATGACATTCCCTCTCTATCATATATAAATAACATTATACTATAAAAAACAAAAAAAGTCAAGCGATTAAGAAGATAGAGACAAACCAAAAATAAACAACAAGCGAAATTGCGTCAACAATCGTGGTAATCAGCGGTGTCGCCATTATGGCAGGGTCTATTTTAAGTTTTTTCGCCAATATCGGCAGTGTGCAACCCACCGACTTCGCTATAATAACCGTCACAAACAAGCTCAGTGTTACGGTCAACGCCAAAAGATAGTCACCTTCACCCATGAGTAATAGTCTTAGGAAGTTTACTATTCCCAATATCGCCCCACACAAAAAGCCTATTCTTATTTCACGCCAGATAATAAACATGAGCATTTTGAAATTGATTTTAATTTCGCCCAAAGCCATTCCGCGAATAATGAGGGTTGAGGCTTGCGAACCCGCGCTGCCCCCCGTGTTCATAAGCATAGGAATAAACGCCGCCAACATCGGAAGAGTGGTGAAATAATCCTCAACATTAGAGATAATCGAGCCGGTGAGCATAGCCGAAAACATAAGCACTAAGAGCCAAAGAATTCTGTTTTTTGTGAGGATTGTCACCTTCGTTTTCAGATAAGGCTCTTCTGACGGATTAAGTGCTGCCATCTTTTCAATGTCTTCGGTGGCCTCTTTCTCGATAACGTCTACAACGTCATCGATGGTGACAATGCCGACTAATCGCTGTTCTTTATCCACAACCGGCAACAACATCAAGTCATAACGTCTGAACATATCGGCGATTTTCTCTTGGTCATCGGTTGTGTTTGCAAAAAGAAAATTGGTATTCATGATGTCAATGATTTTATCATCGGGTTCAGCTAACATGAGTTTTCTTGCAGAAACAGTTCCGACTAAAAAGCGGTCGCTTCTCATGACAAGGCAGGTATAAATGGTTTCTTTATCAACGCCCGTTGTTCTGATTGTGTCGAACGCCTCGCTCACAGTGTTGTATTCTCTAAGCCCGACATATTCGGTGGTCATTATGCTGCCCGCCGAGTCATCGGGATATTGTAAAAACTGATTTATGGTCTGTCGCATATCCTCGCCAACGTTTTTAAGCACACGCTTCACCACATTAGCGGGCATTTCTTCAATAAAGTCAACCGCATCATCGACAAACAGCTCGGTTATAACCTTTCCCAATTCAACGTCAGTTAAGCCCTCAACGATTAACTTTTGGGTTTCGGGTTCCATATATGAAAAGACATCAGCGGCAATACTTTTGGGCAAAAGCCTAAAAATGCGCACAACATTTTCCCCGCTCAAACGCTCGAAAACGTCCGCCAGGTCAACAGTGTTCATCTTTTTAAGCTCGCCGTGAACCTCAACGGGATTAACAGGCGACTCATTTAATAAATTTAAAATCTTATCGTTCATACTATTAGTATACTATCTTTTACTCTTTTTGTCAACTTTTGAGAAATAAGTTTGAAAATTTTATTTGGCACTTGAAAAGTAAGAAAAAATATTTTCAAAACTATTGACATATTTGTTTTGACACTGTATAATATAAGTATATCGCAAGCTGAAAAGCCTGTGAAAATGTTCGCCGCACACCGGAGCGGGGTACAAAAAAAGGCTCGACAAATTTTCGCCGCACACCGGAGCGGGGTATAAAAAAAGGCTCGAAAATTATGTCCCGTTGCCTATTTAATGGGCAACGGGGTTTACTTTAAGGAAGTGAACATGAAAGAAGCTGATATTAGACCGGGTTACGTCTACCATATCAAGGATTCGTATTTTGATTTAGCAAAAGATGATAAACTTATGCGAAACCATGAGGGTGGTGCACATCGCCCTACATACTTTTGCCTTAAAGACGAGAAAACCGGGCTGTTATGGGTAATCCCTATGAGTAGTCGGGTTGAGAAGTATACGGCACATATGCAAAAGGATATTGAACGTTACGGCAAGTGCTTGAAAATCGTGATTGGCGAATACGCCAGTGTTAATGCGGTCTTTCTGCTACAGAACATGTTTCCGATTTTGCCCCAATACATCAATCATATACACATAGTTAAGAAAAACGCAGTACCCGTGAATACAAATCTGCAAACAATTCTGGGTAGAAACTTCCGTGAATTGTTGCGTTTACATCGCAAGGGAATGAAAGTTGTCTTCCCTGATATAATCCGATTAGAGAAACTTATGTTGGAAGAACCGGAATCAGAATAATCTTGTATAGTAAATTGTGTGGCAAAAGCTACGCACTATTGTAGAGGGGTGGGCTTGCCCACCCTGTCTTTTAAACATCTGCAAATTGCGGGACGAGCAAGCCATCGATATTCATTTCGGTACGGGCAAGCCCGTCCCCTACATAAACTGTCAACTGGTCAATTGTCCGGAAACTCCGGTATAACCCCCGTCAAATAATTTCTAAGCGTGGAAAGATTTAGTGCATCGCTCGCCCCTTCCCCTGCGACTTTGCATTGGTCGTTGAGTGGGAAAACTTCCGGATTATTTCCTACAATCGCGTATTTGAGATAGGTTAAATCAGCTATATTTATTCTGCCGTCATTATTGCAGTCACCAAGCGCGTATTCAGGTGGTGCTTCACACGGCTCGTCACATTCGCCCTCTCCCTTGCAATCGGGTCCACAGGGTTCAAAAATGGGCGGTGCTTCATAATGGAATGCACACGGATTTTCACTTGTGCAAATACGTGCTAATTCTGTCGCACCGCAATTTTGGCAGTGAGTGCAGTTAGCGGAAGTGTCGGGAGTATGGCTTGATTCACAAGGGCTTTTTACCGTGATTGTGATTGTTGTTTTGCCGGGTTCTTCATTGTCATCGCCGCTCACGAAAGTGAAGCCGAGCGGATTCCACTCCACTGTAAACATGTGGTTTTTAGGCGCGTGGTTTGTGCCGTAGTCGAGAGTTGCCATGAATTCTTTGCTGAATGTGATTATTTGCGCATCGTTGTCTACGGTGTAATCATCGGCTGTAATGTCGCCTGTCATTGACTTAAACGTATTTCCGTTCATGTCGATATCAACAACTAAATCCAATCCCGAACCGTAGATGTAATCAGCATTCGCTGTTGCCGTGCTGTTTGTGTAAACCACAATGCCGTCCGAACGTATGATTATGACGTGAGCGGCATTGTCGGTAATCCGTGCGTAGATGTAACCTTTCCAGTTTGCGTTGATAGGGAATGTGTTTGTGTATTCAGCCCACACCACGCTATCCATTTCGGACACATCTGTGTACGCAATGTCGGAAAGCAGATACTCAACCGTAGCCACGCCGGAACCGCCGTCCTCGCCTGTAATCGTCACATCAACCGTGCCTTTTGAAGAAAAGAACAGCTCAAACGTGATTGTGTTGAGGAAAGTCGTAAAAGCGTTATTTCTGATTTTAATTTCGCCTGTGGGTTCGGTTGTGTCATTCCATTTCGCATAAAATATCTTATCACCTGTATCGGTAGCAAGAATGGCAGTTACCTCCGAGCCTGTGAAATCTTCATCCTCAAACCAACCGCCGAAAGTCCAACCCGTTCTTGTCGGTGTCGGGAGTGGTTCTAATCCTGTACCGAAAGTGTAACTGCCTGAAGAATCGCCTGTACCGCCATTGAGGTTGTAGGTTATGGTGTAGTTAGAAGCAATAACAGTCACGCCCGGCACTTCGATAAAGCCCGTGTTTGTGCCGTCGCGTTCGTAACTAATGCCGCTTTTGCCGTTCTCAACCGCCCAAACCGCCGTCCCGCTTGCAGACGTAACGTCTAATCCGGTTGATTCTCCCGCGTAAAATGCTGTTGCGTCGGTTGTTTTGGTTATGCCAATTACCGGGGTATTAAAATTCCTCGATCCGGTGTATGTCGCACCGTTATTTACGAACACAGCCCTATTGCCGGCCGCAACTATATTGCCATTGATATTTGCGCCTGAGTCTATAAACACAACGGTGGAGCGGTTTGCATTTGAAGGGGCACTTATTGCTGAATTGTTAGTGGCAGGTTGAATCGTGCCTCCGGTAATGGTAATATCGCCCATTGCACTGATAACAGTACCACTCGCGGAAATGAGTTCGCCACCGCTTACAACAATATCAACTTGACAGTTACTCGCATTAATTAAAACGGGACCACCTGAAGTACGAGTGCCGGTAATCCTTCCATCCGCAACCTCAAACACACCTGCACTGCTTTCGGTAAATTCAATAGTAAAAAAATCGTTGTTTGTGTAATAAGCTTTCCACACAACCCTTGATGTTTCGGGAATGTTAAAAGTTAATGTTCTGTTGTGAGTACTGCCGCTATTAACAACAGGCGCGTCCTCACTGCCGCCGATTATTGTAACGGTCACATTCTCGGGTACGGTAAGCGTACCAAACGCTCCCTCTGCGATTACCACTGTGTCGCCGTCACGAACCGTGAGTATAGGGGACGTTGAGGTGCCGGCACTGCTGTTCCACAAAACACCAAAAACCCACCTCGCGTACAGGGTTATATTCTCTGTCACGGTGTCCGTGTCGAAATCCCACGGCTCGGCTAAGGCTTCGTCTTTGTACCAGCCGCCGAAGCTAAAGCCTGTTTTTGTCGGCTCTGTCGGGGCGGTGATTTTTTCGCCGCGGCTTACGATTGTCTGCGTGGGTTCGGGAGTGCCGCCGTCTACGTTCCATGTGACGGTGGTAAGGTCATTACTCCATATCCATCTCGCGTACAGGATTACATGGTCGATTACGATGTCCGTGTCAAAATTCCACGGCTCGGCTAAGGCTTCATCTTTGTACCAACCGATGAAAGTGTAGTCGTCTCTTGTCGGCGGCTTGGGCTGGGTGATTGTGCCGCCTATGTCTATGCTTTCAATCGTGCCAACCGCCGAGCCGCTTTTGGAATCGAAAGTAACGGACAGAGGGAACTCGATTATCTGCGCGTCTGCGTGGAAAGGATTCCCAAGTGCGGGGGTATACGCCGCTGTTGCGCCTGTGGGGACATACACCCTCCTAAGCGCTTGAGGGAAAGATGATGAACCCAAAGTCGGGGGCGTATTGCTTGAAAATATGACCAATGCTAAATTCGTATTGTTGAACGCCGCAATTCCTATACTCGTAACACTTGCGGGGATTGTGACCGAAGTTAAGCGCGTGTTTTCAAACGCCAACGATTGTATAGCAGTAACGCTGCTGGGGATTTCGATGGATGTTAAACCCGCGTCTCTGAACACGTCCGACCCTATGGTTGTAAAATTCGGGTTGTCGGGCAGGGTTACCGATGTTAAGTTCGCGCAATTCATAAATGCGTACATTCCTATGGTTGTTACGGTGTTTGGGATGGTGATGGAGGTTATGCCCGTGCCTGCGAAGGCACTCTGCCCTATGGTTGTAATTGTACCGTCAAACACAACAGACTTCACATCGGCAGGCGTAACATCGTCTCTCCACGCCGTCGTCCCGTTGTTAGAGCGGACTGTGAGTGTTCCCGTATCAGAATCGAAGCTCCACGGCTCAGTGGGTTGCGTCGCGCCTATTTCAGATATCTCTGCGCTTGTCGGGATATGCCCCGAAAGGGCGACGGTGTAAGCCGCTAACGTGCCATCGGGAACGAAAATTTCTCTAACAGCAGAACCTGTTCCGCCTAAGCTACCGCTGTTAAAAGTCGGCGGCAGAGCGGATAAAAATGTAATCGTTTTTAAATTCGAACATTGCAAGAACGCGCCGATTCCTATGGTCGTAACACTCTCGGGGATGGTGACGGAGGTTAGACCTGTGTTTTGGAAGACGTAGGCTCCTATGCTTGTGAAATTGCTTGGGATGGTGACGGAGGTTAGGCTTGTGTTTTGGAAGACGCTGGCTCCCATACCTGCGACACTGCTTGGAATGGTGATGGAGGTTATGCTTGTGTCTAAGAAGGCATCGCCCAATATGAATGTAACATTATTGCCCTCGAATTCGACTGATTTTACAT
>Ga0099364_10002345_pt1 | contig 30338 bp, 20 predicted proteins | sample TergutTh196P3_FD_73070 | JGI IMG/M metagenome (GOLD analysis project Ga0099364, IMG submission 73070) | Microcerotermes parvus P3 segment gut microbial communities from Pointe-Noire, Republic of the Congo - Th196 P3 | ecosystem: Host-associated > Arthropoda: Insects > Digestive system > Gut ...
TCGACAAGGGGGAAAACCCGGGGTGGCCCCTTTTCCCTGGCGGGCCCAGGAACCCCCCCCAAATTTCCCCCCCCCCCCCAATTTAACATTTTTTTCCGGCGAATAGTCATAGTTACCTCCTATTTTGGTTAGGAACAAAGAAAAAACCAGCCACAATGGATGCCCCCAGTGTAACACAGAAAAAATGGAAAGTCAACACCGGTGATGTCGGTGAGTTTTTCGTTTTTCCCACGCCCCATTATGGAGGGTGTGTCAAAAGTTTATTGGGAATTTTCCATGCGTATTTCCATAGGGAATCTCTAAAAATAGATTCTTTGCGTCCTTTGCACCATCTTTGCGCCCCTTGCGGTTAAAATAGTCCGGATTGAACCGCAAAGTACGCCATGGGTTACGCAAGGGACGCAAAGTAAAGATTTGATGCGTCAGCCCTGGGGGGACATTGACTTCGGCAGTTTTTGCGGCTAGTATTACCGGTTGGAGCATGACGAAGATGGCGATTTCTTCTCCTTGGGCGAACAGTTCTTGGGCGGTTTCTTCGCTGAAACCGTTGCGGAAAAGGGCGACAATGTCAATCAGTGAGAGGAGATGCCGGCGACATGACCCACGTTGTAACAAACTTCGTGATTTAGGGGAAAGACCAATTTGAAAAAAATCCGCTGAAGTGTTACGAAGTTTTGTACAATGCGATTGTTCCCGTTTAACAGGAGTCTGCACAATGGATCGACGGTCTTTTTTAGGTGCTTCGGCATTTTTTGTCCCTTCCCTATTGCTTGCCGCTGAAGATGGAGTGCCGGATTCTGTCTTTTATAACGGAAATGTCCTCACGGCCGATGCCAACTTCCGACGAGCCGAAGCCTTCGCCGTTACCGGTGATCGAATCACCGCTGTGGGAACCAATGCGGAAATGTTCACTCTTGCCGGCACCCATACACGGAGAATCGACTTGCAGGGCAAAACGGTGTTGCCCGGCATCATTGACTCCCACTCGCATCCCGTCGCCGCCGCCATGTATGAGCTGGATCACGAAATCCCTACAATGGAAACCATCCAAGATGTTCTCGCCTACTTCCAAGCCCGAACGAAAGTCGTCCCCAAAGGAGAATGGATCGGACTCCAACAAGTTTTCATCACCCGGCTCAAAGACAAACGCTATCCGACGAGAGCAGAATTGGATTCCGTCGTTCCTGAACATCCCGCATTTATGCGGACAGGTCCCGATGCGATGCTCAATTCGCCCGCTCTTGCAAAACTTGGTATCACGAAAGACTCCGGCGACCATCCCGGCAGCGGACACGGCAGAATTGAACGCGATCCGCAAACGCAAGAGCCGACAGGAATGTTGCGAAATTGTACCTCCGTCGGACATTTTCTCACGACTTCTGCGAATATCACGCCGGAAATACGAAAGGCGCGGCTGAAACAACAGATGTCGGCGTACAATTCCGTCGGTATCACGACCGTTGCCGACCGCAATGCGTCCGAAAGTGATCTTGCACTCTATAAGGCATTGCTCGATGACGGCAATTTGACCTGCCGGATTTATGCTTCGCACGAAGTCAATGCGGCACCCACGCCTGATGAAATCGAAGCAAAGGTTGCTGCCGTTGCGAAATTGCCGCTGGCGAAAAAGAATGACATGCTCTGGATCGGCGGTGTGAAAATGTTCCTCGACGGCGGAATGCTCACCGGCAGTGCGCGGATGCGAAAGCCCTGGGGAGTTAGTCCGATTTATGGAATTACCGACCCGGAGTATCTCGGTCTCCTTTTTCTCTCGCAGGAGCAGGTTGTCCGGTTCGCCAGTATCGCCGCAAAAAATAATTTGCAACCGACGCTCCACTGTACCGGAGACGGTTCAGTGGAGTTCCTGTTGAATGCGTATTCCTTCGCGGATGCGCAATCGCCTGCTGGTCTGTTGCCGTCGGTTCGTCCGGGCATTTGTCATGGAAACTTTCTGTTTCCCGAAGCGTGGGAGACGATGAAGCGGCTGGGAGTCGTGATTGATATGCAGCCGGCTTGGCTCTATCTGGATGGCGGAACGCTGTTCGACCATTTCGGCGAGGAGCGGATGAAATGGTTTCATGCGTATCGAACACTTTTGGACAACGGGATTCCCATCGGCGGCGGTTCCGACCACATGCTCAAAATCGAACCGCATCGGGCGATCAACCTTTACGATCCGTTTCTCGGAATGTGGACAATGCTCACGCGCCAGCCCCGCTGGACGGACAGGGTTCTTACGCCGGAGCAAAAAGTGACGCGGGAGGAGGCGATTCGGTTTTACACGATTGACAGTGCGTACATTATTCGTTCGGAAAAGGACAAGGGTTCGTTGGAGCCGGGCAAGTTGGCGGACTTTATTGTTCTTGACCGGGACATTCTGCGCTGCCCGGTGGAGGATATTCGGGAGACAAAGGTGCTTGAAACATGGTTGGGAGGACGTAAAAAGAAGATTTAGGGAACCTTCTAAAAATAGATTCATTGCGTCCTTTGCACCATCTTTGCGTCCCTTGCGGTTAACATGGTTCGGATTTAACCGCAAAGTACGCAATGGGTTACGCAAAGTACAAATTTGGTGCGTTTCGGCATAAGTTAAAATGCAAAATGATTTTTAGAGGCTCCATTTAGTATTCCCGCACGTTGCTTTTATGCCAAAATAGGGTAAAAATAGGGTGCCGCGCCGTTGACGCTGACCTCTTACTCTTTACTCCTATGAAAACAACAATCCGTTTTAGCCTTTTTCTGTCGATTGCCTTTGCCGCCGCCGCTTTCGTCCAAGCCGAAACAATCCTCTTCGATGCGTCGAAACCCGAAACGCCGGGGACGCGTGTTACCGTCCAGGTCGCCACAGAACGTACCGAGGGTTTATTCATTCTTACTAATCTGCAGCGAACCGATTGGCCCGGTATTACTCTAAACGGACAATGGTCTTTCCCGCCGGGCGATGTCCTCGTGCTGGAACTCGAAAATAAAGGTTCGACTGCCGCAAGAGTTTCCTGTCGGCTCGATTCTCCCGGTGCTAATCCCGACACGGGCAGACGAACTTTCACCACTGCTGTAACGCTTGGAGTCGGTGAAAAGAAACGCTGGGAAATCACTCCGCCGCGTGGACTGCCGCCGCAACTGCGGGATAAACTCTTCGGAATGCGCGGCTTTCCCGGCGGTGCCCGCAGTGCCCCCGATGGTTCAGCCGGAGACGGAAGAGTGAGTGCGAACCTGTTTGACCCCGCCGAACTCGTTGCCATTTATATCTTTTATGCAAGACCGAGTGAAGAGCACTCGGTCGGCATCAAACAGGTTGCCATCGTGCCGCCGCAACAAGGTTCGCCGCAAATTGCCTCGCTCAATGCCGCGCTGAATTTGCCGCCGGAAGAGTTCTTTCCGATGATTGACCGCTATGGGCAATACATTCACGCCGATTGGCTTGGCAAAGTCAAATCCGATGCTGACCTTATTGCTCATCGGGAAGCAGAGGAAAAAGAACTCGCCGCCGCCCCGCGTATGCCTGACCGAAACCAATACGGCGGTTGGACAAAGGGACCCCGGCTCGAAGCGACCGGACATTTCTATCCCGTGAAACGCGGTGGAGTCTGGTGGTTGGTCGATCCTGAAGGGTATCTTTTTTGGTCGCACGGCAGTAATTGTGTGCGTCCAAATTCCGGCGATACACCGACCAGCGATAGGGAACATTATTTTGCGGAGTTGCCCTTCGATGCTTTTAAGGGGCGCGGAAGTTGGGCGGTACACGGATATTATGTCGGTAAAACGCCGTATGATACTTACAACTTTACGGCATCGAATTTGAGACTGAAATACGGCGAAGATTGGCAGCGGCACTTTGCCGAAACGTCACACAAACGGTTCCACGCCTGGGGAATGAACACCATTGCGAACTGGTCTGACCCAGCGGTTTATCGGCTTGGTAAAACGCCTTACACCACGACGTTGAACAGCAGCGGTCCTGTCATTGCAGGCAGCGAAGGGTATTGGGGACAGTTCCGCGATCCGTTTCATCCCGACTTCCGCCGAAATATGGCAACGACAATGAGCCGACAGCAACAGACCGCGAATGATCCCTGGTGCATCGGCTATTTCGTGGACAACGAACTTGGTTGGGGAAATGAAACCTCGCTGGCAACTGCCGCTTTGGTGTCGCCCGCAACACAACCGGCGAAGGTTGCAGTGGTCGATATGTTACGAAAGAAATATGAGACCATCGAAAAATTCAATACCGCTTGGGAAACAAACCACGCCGATTGGAACGCTTTGTTGACTTCGACGACGGCTCCAAACGCAAGCAATGCGGCGGTAACAGCCGACCTTCGCGAAGGTTACACCTTGATTGCCGAAGAGTATTTCAAAGTGATTCGGGAGGAATTGAAGAGGGTCGCACCGAACAAAATCTATTTCGGTTGCCGGTTCGCTTGGGTGAATGACCGGGCAGTGCGGGCGGCGGATAAATACTGCGAGGTGTTGAGTTTCAATCTCTACCAATACGATTTAAGTGATTTCAAATTGCCGGAAGGAGTGGACAAAGGTTTCATCATTGGCGAGTTCCATTTCGGTGCGTTGGATCGGGGAATGTTGCACACAGGTTTGTGTCCCGTGGCGAATCAAGAGGAGCGGGCGGCGGCGTATGAAAAATATGTACGGTCGGCGTTGGAGCATCCGCACATTGTCGGTACGCATTGGTTCCTCTTTGGCGATCAGGCGACGACAGGACGCGGCGGCGATGGAGAGAACTATCAGATCGGTCTTGTGGACATCTGCGACACGCCCTACCCGGAAACGATTGAAGCGGTCAAACGTATCGGCGCGGCAATGTATGACATTCGGTTGCAGCGGGAACGATAGACCGTCCTGTACCGCTGGCGGCGGAATTTTTTAACCGCAAAGACGCAAAGAAGGGCAAGGTTCGCCGAGGACAATTTTATGCCCTGTTCGGTGTACCTCTTGTCATTCGTTTTCTGCGGCACAGCACACAAAACGGGCTTGATACAAAACGGAAAAATTGTTACTATAGCGGGAATGGCATGAAGTTGTACTTTACGTCCTTTGCCGTTAAATTTTTTGTTAACCGCAAAGGCGTGAAGATGAACACAAAGGACACACAGAAAAATCCTATGTTTTCGGCAAAACTCCCCTTTTATCAGGGTCCTCTGGACTTGCTGCTCCATCTGGTGCGTCGGCACGAATTGGATATTCTGGACATTCCGATTGCCGCCGTATTGGAACAATATCTCGAATACCTGGCGGTGCTGAAATATATCGATATAAACCGCATCGGCGACTTTTTGGCGATGGCAAGCATGTTGGTCGAAATTAAATCATTCAAAGCATTGCCCGGCGAGGAGGAAGCCGAAGAGGAGGTGGAAACACCGAAGCAGGAACTGGTCAAGCAACTTTTGGAATACAAGCAATACTGCGATGCCGCCCGGACGCTCCAAAAGCGGAGTGAACTCTGGCAACTCCGTTTTCCCCGGCTTGCCGATGATCTGCCGCAGCGTCCGCGTAATCTTTCGGACGAGCCGATTCAGGAAATTGCTATTTGGGATTTGGTCAGTGCGTTCGGTAAAGTGCTGCGGGAATGTTTGCCTGCGGTCGAACAGAAAATCGTCTATGACGACACGCCGATCAGCACGCACATGAACCGGATTCATCATCGGTTAAAGATCGAAAAGCGGATCGCCTTTCGGCAATTGTTCATTCCCGGTCAGCATAAATCAACGCTGGTCGGGGTTTTTCTGGCTTCGCTGGAACTGGTTCGGCATGAATTTGCCCACGTTTATCAAGACTATAACTTCGGCGAAATCGAATTGGCATACCGTCAAAGTTCCAAACCGCTGGACTTCTCCGCACTGGGAAGTATCGCGTAGCACCAGTTTATACTGTAAACGGGGAGAAATTGGACGTTTTCTTTGCGTCCTTTGCGCATTCCCTTGCGAATTTTGCGGTTAAAAAAAGAGAATTTAACCGCAAAGATGTAAAGAAGTGCAAGGTTCGCAAAGTACAATTTCATGCTGTCTATAGTGTACAACGGAAAAAAGGGGCTTTTCTCTGGACAAGTGTTAAAATAAACGGATTAAACCGGATTTTCCGAAAATTCTTGCGACTTCCCTAACGATTTAGTCGCTTTATACCGATAATAGGGGTATGTCTTTGTGCGTCATTACACCACAAGTCAATTTTCAGGGAGGAACTATGACAACAGCACAGTACACCGCTGAAGAGACGGCAAAACTGTGGAAAGATTTTGTCCAGGATAAAACCAATCAAGCCTTGCGCAATGCTCTGATTGAGCGGTACATGCCGCTCGTTCGGATGCATGGGCAAAAACTGAGCAGCCGGTTGCCTGACGAAGTTGAGGTGGACGACCTCATTTCAGCCGGAATCTTCGGACTCGTAGATGCGATTAATGCGTTTGACATTACTCTCGACTACAAGTTTGAAACATTCTCTGCGTTACGAATCCGCGGAGCCATGTTAGACGAACTCCGGGAGATGGACTGGGTGCCTCGGCTGGTACGCGCCCGAGCCAGAAAACTGGCAGAGGCTAACAAAGCCTTGTCGGACAAATTCGGACGGATGCCGACACACGAGGAGGTGGCAGCGTACTTGAATCTCTCGCCCGCCGAACTGGAACGGCTCATTGCCGATGCGAATACCGTGCCGACGGTCAGTTTGCACAAAAAATACTCGGATACGGCGGATGGGTCGAAAGAAATCAGCGAAATGGATTTGGTTCAAGACCAGCGGGGCGAAGACCCGACCACCGGGATGCAAAAAACCGACCTCATGCGGCTTGTAACAAAGGGACTAACGCGAAATGAGCGGCTGATCATCATCCTCTATTACTATGAAGAGATGACGATGAAAGAGGTAGGGGAAACATTAAACCTGAGTGAAAGCCGGGTCAGTCAAATGCACACTGACATTATGAGCCGTCTGGAAATGCAACTCGAAAAACGCCGCCCGGAGTTTGCGGTATTTTAGTGCCGTCAGAACCTGTGTACCGACAATGGTAGGAAATTGTACTTGTACTTTGCGGTTAAATTCTCCTTTTTTTAACCGCAAAGTACGCCAAGGAAGCGCAGGGGACGCAAAAGAAAATGTCCGGCACACATCACCTTGCGGACGACCCGCCGAAATAGACAACCAGCAGCATTGCCAACATGCCCGCAAACAAAATAGCGGCAACGTAACCGGAAAAGAAGAGCGTCCAAAACCAAACAGGAACGTGCCGATACCAGTCTATGACTTTCGGAACTTCTTCCGGCGGCGGTATCGTGGTCATTTGCTGTGTTTCCGCCAGCGGTGTTTTTTGCGGCGATGAATGAATGGAAACGGGTGGGGATGATAGTGAGGCAAGCGGAATGAGTGCCGAGCCTGCTTCCAAACCAAAAAGATTGACATTTTCTTCCGCCGTACCCAGAATTGTTGTATCAAAATGGTCTTCGGTGAGAGGCGGCTGTCCCTCTTTCTGTTGCTGCAACAACTGCATCGAGTCCGGCTTGCCGATTTTCTGCACATTGACCCGGACGCGAAATTTACCCGTTCCTGATTTATCCTGTTCGATAAACTCTTCCTTTTCTGCGTAGCCGTTTTGAACAAACCAATCGGCAAAATCATGGACAACCTCCTTTGCCGATTGTTGCCGCTGTTCGGGCTTTTTCGACATCATCTTTTTGCAAAGGGCAACGAGATCTTCGGGGGCATCGGGGCGGTCGATCAAAATGCTCGCCGGTTCGCTTTGTTGATGGTCGAGTAATCTTTTGGAAACAGAACCTTCGGGAAAGGGTACATGTCCTGTCAGACAAAAATAGAGCACACCGCCGAGTGCATAAATATCTGCTCTCGCATCAACTTTGTGGCTGTCTATCGCTTGTTCGGGAGCGAGATAATCCGCCGTGCCGAGAATCGTATCCTCTTGAATGTGCGTAATACGCCCTTCGTACACTTGCTCATCGAGGAGTGCCAAGCCGAGGTCGAGAACCTTCACTTCTCCTTGTGCATTGACCAGAACATTGCTCGGTTTCACGTCGCGGTGAATCACTCCAATGGCATGGGCGTGCGAAAGGGCATCTGCCGTTTGCCGCAGGATATTGACGATGCGGGGAAAGGAGACCTTTTTTTCCCGGTCAACAATCGTTTGCAGACTATCACCGGGAAAGTATTCCATAATGATATAGTGTATGTCCCCTTCGTGGTCAAAATCGTAAGCCCGGATGATGTTGGGATGGTCGAGAGCGGCAATCGCTTGTGCTTCCCGAATGAATCGTTCGAGATAAATCGCCTTTTCCAGCCGCTTTCGCGGCAGGACTTTAATCGCGACACGGCGTTGCATCAGAACATGCTCGGCGAGATAGACGGAACTCATTCCGCCGGAACCGATGTGTCCGAGAATCTTGTATTGCCGGAGAAAAAATCCTTTGTAACGTCCTCGGAGCAGTTGCCGCGATTGCCATGCGGTGAGAAGATAGCGGCGGACAAGTTGCCCGGCAATGAAGGCGGAATCCGCAAATTGCGCTGCGTCGGCTTCAGACTCAATAACCGCAAGTGCTTCGTCGAGTTTAGCCGGTTCGACCAACCCGCTGCGGCGCAAGATTTCGATAAAGTGCGGTGTGGAATACATTCTTTATGTGTACTGAAAACGGTTGGAATTGTACTTTGCACATTCTTTTTTAACCGCAAAGTATGCAAAGAAGCGCAAGGAACGCAAAGGTACAGTTTCATACCGTTGTCAGCAATACCCTCATTGTAGCGGATTGTGTTTTATTTGATACACTCGGAGTTACTCAATGGTGTATCCGCGTTTTGTGGGTGTTTTTCGTCCTGTAAGGACGGAGTATCATAGCCTAGGGCTTCAGCCCTAGGACACCTTAAATGATGCAGATCATATTTCGCACAAAGGCACGAAGGATACAAAGGAATTTACGGTGGTTTGGAGCGTGTTTCGATTCGCCTTGTCCAAACCAATTTGAAATACGCTCTAGAATCTTTGTGTCCTTTGTGCCTTTGTGCGAGGCTTGCAATATAAGGTGCAGATAATCTATGCCGTTTAAGAAACGATGTGCTACTCGTTCCCTGCGCAGACGCAAAGCACCACCTTGAAGGGAATGGGCAAAAGACCGTTGTTACACCACTGCCTGCGTTTCGACGTGGGCGGCAAGAAAGCGTCCGCTCAATCCCAGGACAATGATTGCCGCCCCGGACATGCATATCCAAGAACTCAAAGATAAATCACCTTCCCACCCCTGGTAGAAAGTCAACACACCATATATAGCACCAATCACACCCAATGCTGTCAGACCGGCATTGAGTGTCTCCAACATCCTTCCCTGCGGCATATCCGGGTTTTGATGAACGGATAAAGCGGCAGTGTTTGTGCCGCCAGGCAACGATTGAGTGGGATCTTGTCCGAATTGTCCTCGGCTGGGTCGTTGTTGTTTGGGCAGTTTTTGACCAGTATGTTCGGGCGGAGACTGCCATGTTGTGAGTACGGTTTGCAGGTTCTCCACTTTTTCCGCAACCGCGACGAGAGAAGCCGATACTGCCGCAGAGACCGGGATTTCGGGAAGCGGGGATTTACAAGGTAGCGGCGGAGCGGGAACTTCGGCAACTTCAATTTTCGCCGATAAGGACGGGTTCCCGGCTGTATCTGCTGCCGGCGGTTCAGATTTTTGCAGGCGCAAGTCCAACTTCCGGCGAAGCAGTCTCAGTTCCTCCAAGGGGTCGAACGGTTTCGCCGGAAGTCCCTGCTGCTCGGTAAGCAATTCAAAGTAAGACTCCGCCATAACCGCTTTATCGGCAAAAGAGTGCCGGGAAGTTTAGTTTTATCGGTTGCACTGCCCAGACACCCAGACACCCAGGGATTGTTTCTTGGGATTGTTTTTTGCCGAACTCACATTTCTTGTCTTTCCGAGAGGGCATCGGCAAGCATTTCCTTGTTAGCGAATTGTATGTCGCTCCCTGTGGTGATGCCGCGTGCCAGTCGGGTAATTTTGGGCTTGTTTGGGAGCGTCTCCAACTGTCCAATGATATAAAACGCCGTTGCGTCGCCGTCCACCGTTGGATTGGTTCCCATCACAATTTCGCTGAATGTTCCCGATTGTACTCTCTGGATTAATGCCGCAATCGTCAGTTGGTCCGGCGTAATCTTGTCCAGCGGAGCCAGACGACCCAGAAGAACGTGATAGAGTCCTTCGAAGCGTCCGGTTTGCTCCAACATAATCAAATCCTGCGGCTGCTCCACAATGCAAAGAATCGCCGGGTTTCGCCTTGGATCTTTGCAAATATCGCAGAGTTCATCTTCGGCAAGATTGAAACAGTGCTTACAATAACACACATTTTCTTTGACTGCTGTAATAGAATCGGCGAGAGTAAGAGCCTCCTGCTTGTCCAATTTGAGAAGATGGTACGCAATGCGTTCCGCCGACTTTTTACCGATGCCCGGCAATTTTTCAAACTCACGGATCATCCGTGAGACAGATTCTGTTAGTTCGGTCATTGCGGGATTTTTTTTAATTTGCAACGGCAGGAAACTGTCCTTTGTGCAAGGGTATCTACACAACTTTTTTCGCCCTGCCATTTAAGGCAGAATGTACTGGACGAACGACTTGCAGCCTGTTTTTCTGGATTGCGGGTTGTTGTTCGGGACTGCACAGCCTCATGATAACGAAAACGCAGGGAAAAACAAGAGGAAATAGGCAACGGGGTATCGGCTTTCAGGGCGGCTTTTCCCCCTTCGCGTCCCTTGCGTGTCCTTTGCGTCTTTGCGGTTAGAAATTTTACCGCAAAGACGCAAAGAAGCGCAAGGGTGAAACTCCTACCTAACTCCGCACTCTCTGCCGGCTACCGCCAACCTGCCGCCCGGAGGCCGGCATCTACCCAGTTTACCCAAATGGACAACGTCGATGGACTGGTGCAAGTTGCGAAACATTCCTTTTGTATGGTGTTTATGTTATACTTAAAGCCAACACTGGAGGTTGTGCCATTTTGTGTCTTTTCATGCGTGTATTGGAAATTTACCAATCGAAACAAGGCGAAGGAATCTGGACGGGGCAGCCTAGCGTCTTCGTCCGGCTGTTGGGTTGTTCCCTGCATTGCCGGTTTTGTGATACGGCGTATGCCCGGGGCGGCAGCGATGATGGTGAAATGGGTGCCGAACTTACGCCTGAGGAAATTGCCGGGCGCGTGCTGCTCCTCTCTCATTCGCATGTCGTGTTGACCGGCGGCGAACCGATGCTGTCAACGGAAATTGTGGAACTCACGAAACAACTCAAAGAATTTGATTATCGAATTACCATCGAAACCTCCGGCATAATATACCACCCGGTTATCTGCGATTTAATGTCGATCAGTCCCAAGTTGAGTAATACCCTTCCGCAGGGCGGAGATTTATCGGTCATTCGGGACCGCGACTGCTGGCGGACGAAGCCGGAAGCCGTACAGCAACTGGTTTTGCGTTATAATTATCAATTGAAATTTGTCGTCGATGTCGCCGAAGATTTGGACGAGGTCGAAGAATACTTGACGTACCTTCATGGGATTACACCAAGTCAGGTCTTGTTGATGCCGCAGGCGGTTGATGTCGCAATGATGAATCAAAAAGCCCAATGGATCGAACCGTATTGCCACGCCAAGGGATACCGATACTGCCCCCGGATGCAATTGGTTTGGTACGGGAATAAGCGAAGAACGTAACCCATGTTGCCCCTATTTCGCCAATCCCGTCAAAAAACAATCCCGAAGGAGACCCCCGAAGAAGACCCCGAAGAAGACCAATGGGCGTTTCCATCTTCTTTTTTAACCGCAAAGACGCAAAGGGCAACTCCCTCACGGGAAATTGCATAGGAAACCAAAAAATATGTTAAAACGACCGTGTTTTAAGCATATCGCCTGCCTGTTTACAGTACGTTGCGGTAATCCCCTTACGCCACCGGCACTGCAATTGTTTCGAGAAGCCGTTCGATGATGGATTCCTCCATCCGCCGTTGATGACTGTGCAAAATCGACTTCGGTACAATACGGTGTGCCAATACCGCAACAGCAAGCGATTTTACATCGTCCGGTACGGCGAAGGTACGTCCCTCTAACAATGCCAGCGACTGCACTGCCCGGCTCAATGCAATTGCTCCTCGTGTGCTGACACCGACAAACAAATCCTCGTGCGACCGTGTGGCATCTACAATATCGAGAATATATTGCGTGATCGAATCATCCACACGCACCGCCGAAACAGCCTGTTGAATCTCCACAATCTGCTCACTGGTCAGCACCGGCTGCAACGCATCCAACGGTCGGGATGTTTGATGCGTTTTCAGGATGTTCGCTTCATTCTGCCGGTCAGGATACCCCACCGCCACACGAAGTAAAAACCGGTCGAGTTGACTTTCCGGCAGGGGATACGTCCCTTCAAACTCCATCGGATTTTCCGTGGCAATCACCATGAAGGGATTCGGCAACGGATAAGTCGTTCCATCCACCGACACCTGCCGTTCATTCATCGCTTCCAACATGGCACTTTGTGTACGGGGGGTGGTACGGTTAATTTCATCTGCCAAAACGATGTTCGCAAAAATTGCCCCGCGCACAAAGTGGAACGATTTCGAGCCGGTTTCGTAAATGCTACTGCCGGTAATGTCGGCGGGCAGCAAGTCGGGCGTGAATTGAATCCGCCGGAAGTCCCCTGCGATACTCTTCGCAATGGCTTGGGCAATGAGCGTCTTGCCCACTCCCGGCACGTCTTCGAGCAACACATGCTCTGCCGCAAACAGTGCCACCAAACAGCGGCGGATGAGCGCACTTTTTCCGAAAACTGCCTGTGCAATGTTGGTTTCTAATTTATGGATGAGTTCGGTGTAGGACATTATTTTGAACAGACTGGTTCCATAACCCCTGAAATTGCTATCCTCATGCGTGCGGCTACGGGGGGAATTGTAGCCACTTTTCCCTTTCCTGTCAAGTTCCCTCCCTGTCAAGGGAACCTCTGAAAATAGATTCTTTGCGTCCTTTGCCCAATCTTTGCGCCCCTTGCGGTTAACATAGTTCGGATTTAACCGCAAAGCACCAGATTGGGTGCGTTTCGGCATCAAGTCAAAATGCAAAAATTGATTGTTAGAAGTTCCCTTACAATAGTGTCTTTGCTTCCGGGATGGCAGCGACGCAACGGTCTGCTTCTGCCTTGAGGTCGGCATAGGTTTGAGCGGCATCTTCTATGTTTCCGCTCTTTGCCGCGTTTTCGAGTGCAGAACAGAGCGCATGCAGTGTTCCCGCTCCGAGAACCCCTGCCGAACCCTTGAGTCGGTGTCCGGCTCTTCCCGCTTGCTCTAAATTGCCGCCGGCAAGAGAAGCTGCTAATTCTTCGGTATCAGTCGCCACCTGTCCCAGAAACTCATCAAGAATAATTTTAGCAATTTCCGCATTACTGCCGCACTGTTCCAGTAATGTTTCCAATTTGAAAGGGAGATCGTTGCTCATACGGCTTGTTGCTCACACGGCATTGCCCAACGGCATCGCCAAAAACTACCCGAAGGATACTCTATTTGCGTAGATTTTTCAAGAGGGGGGGCGGCGAAAGAAAAAAGTCAGAAGGGCAGGAGGAATGAAGACGCGACAGGAATTATGCCAGCACGGGGTTCCTTTGGAGACTTTCCTTTGCGTCCCTTGCGATTCTTTGCGTCTTTGCGGTTTTAAAAAAGAGGATTTAAGCACAAAGAACGCAACAAGCAATTTCATACCGTTTACAGCATGCCCCTCAAAAAGACACCAGACCTTGCCGGTATGCAAGAACTTTGTAGAATGGAGTTAAACTGGGACGTGCGCTCCCCCTTTCCCTCATTCCCTTTCCCTCTATGTACGATAAAGAACTTCTGCGGTCATTGATTTTGGAAAAAGCCTTGAAATTCGGCGATTTTACTCTTGCCTCCGGCAAAAAAGCGACGTATTATCTCGATTGCCGGCAAATTACACTCGACTCCCTCGGAGCCAAACTGATCGGCGAAGGAATACTGGAACACTTAAAGCACGGTGTCATACCGCAAGCGGTGGGCGGAATGTCCATCGGCGCGGACCCGATTACTGCCGCCGTGATCACTGTGGCTGCTTATCAAAACATTCCCCTGAAAGGCTTTATGGTGCGTAAGCAGAGCAAAGGGCATGGCACCCAGCAATTTGTGGAGGGTCCCATCACCGGCGGCGACCGCGTGATAATTGTGGAAGATGTTGTTACCACCGGCGGTTCGTCACTCGAAGCCATCGAAAAAGTAGAAACCCTCGGCGTTACCGTAGAGGGAGTCATTGCCATTATCGACCGGCTTGAAGGTGGCGGCGAAATGTTTGAATCGAAAGGCTATGCGTTTCATCCCCTCTTTACCGTAAAGGATTTTGGAATTTTGTGAGCGGTTCTTTTTTAACCGCAAAGACGCAAAGAAGCGCAAGGAATACAAGGGGGCAACTTCCGTGCTTTTTACGGCGTATTTTGCGTCTCCTCAATGCTCAGACAGATAAATGGTCAGTTCCCGTTCCTCTCCTTCCGCCAGTTTGAGCGTTTGTTCGACAACATCGTATCCTCTGGCGATGACGTACAAACGTAGTTCCTCGTCGGGAAAAATGCCGCCGAAATTGACCTTTGCCGTGTCCTCGCCGAAATTGCGCCAGAAAAATTCGACATCCATACCAAAAGTGCCTGCGGTACTGCCAAGCGTAGGTCCTCTACCGGTATTGACCGTATCCCAAAAAACGTTACGGTTGTGTTCAAGCCCTTCGGCAGTAACTCTAGGAGTTGCATCGCGTGGATCCGTTGTTTGTGTGAACGTAATCACTTGCCCCCGCTTGGTGTACTGAGCGGCGGCAACGAATTCCTTGACCGGCTTGCCCTCCTCGTCAACAACGTTGAGCGTAATCTTCGGCGATTGATAACAGATGATCTCAATCTTCTGACCATCGTAAATCCTTTCCAATGGAAAAGAGACCCACTTCCAAAGTCCCGAAGGTTCAGGTTCCACTACTTCCCCTTCAATTACCGCACGATAGGATAATTCGTTGTTGATTCTGCTCTGGGAATCAACGGCTCCGAGAGGCAAATCCAAAACGAGTTCGGCTCCTTGCAGTTGATCAGGAATTTGAAACGAAAACTGATCTTCACCGGGGTATCGTGGACCAGCAGAAGGAATATCTGAAAATGTCGTTATATTGCCTACTGTTAGCATATTGCCTATGATCACCGTTCGCCGTGTGCGTTCGGGCGTGGTTGTGTTGTCTGAAAAATGTACAGTAACATTGACGTTTTTGGATTCCCGCACCGTTGCCATCGGTGCGTCGGGCGAAAAATCGACGGTCTTGGGAAGAATGTTGTACATTCGCCGTTGCTCATCAGTAAATTCAATGTAATATCTTCCGGTTTCCGCATGACCAAAGGTTGCCTTTCCGTCGGCATCGGTCAAGACCGATTCGCCGTTGTCAATTTGAAAAAGGGCTCTTTCCAGACTCGGATTTGTTACCCGATTGCCCAGCCGATTTCTTGCGAATAAATCTGCTTCTTCTTGCGACTGAATCATCCGAAGTTTCACCCAAAGATCGCTGACCGGCTTGCCTTCCTTGTCGAGGACTTGAATCGTCGGACGAAACTCGCCGCTCTTCAACACGATGTCACCCAGATCAATTTCACCGATACCATCAGGACTGATACCCTCAGAAGCGTTGGCGCGTCTTGCCGTTGTTTGTGATACCGAAAACCGTTTGGGAACGAAGTCGGCATGTCGTGCAATTAACACAGACGCTTCATTTCTGCTGCCGAAGATGGAAAACCTTCCTTCGCTGTCCTGCTGGACAGAGGGGGAGGAATAATACCGGAAAGAACCAGAGGAAGAACCTGTTCGCTCCGCCCGAAGAAAAACATCAGAGACAGGTTCTCCCGACTCCTGTATAAATCGACCGATAATGCGGACTGCCTGTTCCATTTTTGCCGTTGTAAACAGGGGTTGCCGACGCTCCGCTTGCCGAGTGAAGTGTGCCAGCGAAGTTTCCAATTTTATGGGAACGAGGCTGCCTTTTTCGACGTGCAGTACGAACATAGATTCTTCGTTTGCCTCTGCTACCGTTATCGGCGGGAAAAAGACTTCGCCTTGTGCGTTGCTCAATGTTTCCAGCGTTTGGGGTTCATCTTCTTTTTCGATGCGATACGTCAGCGTTGCTTGGGCATCGGCAATCGGTTGGTTTACCGTATCGATCAAAGTGATCCAGAGGTATGCGTCGGGTTCTGCTTCGCGGGCAGCGTCCCATTCTGCTCGGCGTAGTTCTTCTTGCAAGCGGTTGATCTCCGATTGCAATCGAGTGATGTTTGCTTGGGTTTCGGCGGCGGTGCGTTGCCCTTCTTGAGCGTGAGCGGCGGTGCCGATGAAGAATAGAGTAAAGAGTGTCAGGATTGTCCAAGTTTGGTTTTGCCGAATCATGTGTTCTACGGGGGTGAGGTACGACGCTTTCTGCTTTGCATTATACCATAAACGGGGAGCAATTGGGAAATTGGACATTTTCCTTTGCGCCCCCTTGCGCTTCTTTGCGTCTTTGCGGTTAAATTCTCTTTTTCTTAACCGCAAAGACGCAGAGAAGTGCAAGGTTCGCAAAGTACAATTTCATGCCGTCTACAGTATCTAATGATACGACAATTGTTTGAGTTCGTTGATAATCATAATCGGCTCATTATTGAGGAGCCATTCCCGTTCGCCAAACGGCATATTTTCAAGTGTTTCGGCAAGACGTTGACTCTCTTCAATACCGACAATTTCGGTGGACATAAAGACAGCATCTCTGGGCAGCAATTGGTCGAGTCTGGCTTTTAATTCGGCAATGTCGGCAACTTTTTCCGCCAAAGGTTTCGGCTGCCGAAGGGCGGTCCGTTCATACGCCTGTAACGAAGTGAGCCAATGGTAGTAGTTTTGTAAGGTTAACAGCAGTTCGGTGGAGCGCGGTGCTCCTTCAATGTTGCGGTGAAGTTTCTGAATCTGTTTGACTTTTTCGGGGGAGAGCAGACGATAGGTTTGCATGTTTCGGTAAAAGAGTTGTCCTGATTCCCCGTTGTCCGGTTCATTCCAATAACGGCTGGACGAATTGCTAAAAGCGTTTGATGCTTGTACGCGAAAACTTGGTTCATACTCGCTGGGGCTGATTTTTTGTGCCTCCTCAGAGAGTGCCTCATGCGGAAGCGGCGGAAGAAAAACCCGCTGTATGGCTAATTGCCGCAGAAGTTCCAAACCGTCGCCATCATTTGTGAGGAGAAGATACATATCAAGCCGTTCCGCCATCCGCCGAAAGGAGGGATCGTCGTAAGCCGTTTTCGTACCGAACTGAAAGAACCCGGCGAAACAGAGCAGTCCGATGAGGACTGTCATAATTTGTCTGCCCCATCGGCTTGTTTTCCATGCGGGGAAGGGTGCTGCGGAGAACGACACCGCCAGGGTTTTTAAGGTTGTTTCAATTTTTTCGACATCAACTTCCTCTTTTTCAAGCAGTTCAAGATAGTGCCAGGTTTCTTCCAACAAAGTCAAACGCTGCCGGAGTTCCGGTTCATCAGCAAGCCGCTGTTCGAGCAATTGCCGCTCCGGCGGTGCAAGTTCACCGTCCAGATAGGCTGCCAGCAGGGCTTCGTCCGGTGTCGGTTCCAAGCCTGATATCTGTGCGTCTGATTTCTGTACCATACCGGATATTATACCGTAAAAAAGGACGCAAAGAAACGCAAGGAACGCAAAGGGCAATTTCATGCCGTTGATACCCCTAAATCCCTTTGTGTCTTTCGCGCCCTTGTGCGAAATATAATCTGCATCATTTAAGGCACAATGTCCTACGTATCCGCCCAGCGGCGGAGCAGGTCGCGGAAGGCGTGAAAACTGGGGGAGCGGTTTTTGTCCACATCAATATATTGTCCGATGTTTTCTGCCCAGCGGCACTTTTCCCGTCCAATCAACGGATACCCGATCTCCGCCAGCCGCTCCGCCCCGCCATGAAAGAGGGCATCGGCAAGCAGTTCCCACGTTCCGCAGATTGATTCCTGTTCGTAACTGGTGAGTACATATTCCTTGACCAGCGGATAGGCACGGCGGACGGCAGAGAGGTCGCCTAAAATCCATGCTTCGATTTCTTCGATAGCAAGCCGGATACCGCCTGCCAGATTGGGAGCATGGGCATGAAAAATTTCTTCCAGGTTGGTTTGAAAATGACCAAGGTTCCGGGAATCCAAATCAACCACAATGACCACAACCCCTTTTTTACGGATCAATGCTTTGGAATAGGCACGCAACTGAATTGTCAATGTCTGGGAGAGAATGGCATCCCAGGGGAGCGTCTTCGCCTGTTTTCGGGGCAACTCCGCCATGACCCGGTGTTTGAGTTCCTGGATATTGACGATGCGGTATTGATTCGCTTTTCCCTTGGGTCCCAAAATCTTGGGAACGATTTGCTCCAATAACGCTTTCCCCGATGCGTCCTCGACGAGAATTTCAAAATGCACGGTTCGATCCTTAAATTGCGGTGTTTGGTTATCGTTGAAACGGCGAAATCGTACTTTGCGTTCCTTGCGCTTAAAAATTTAACCGCAAAGACGCAAAGAGCAACTTCCATGCCGTTTACGGCACATCGAAATCAATTTCAATCCATTCTATCGGTGTTTCGGATAAAAGTTCACGAATACTCATGGGAACCTCGCCTTCCAGATTAAGCCCGTCCAAATTAAGTTTCTCCAGATCAAGCCCTTCCAGATGAAACCTTTGCCGAAATTGTTCACCCGGTCTGTATTCGTAATAGGATTCCCCGTGTCCTAACCGGATCATGAAATTTTGCGGCGGCGGGTTTTGCTCCCCAACCGTCCGGCTGCGTTCCATGAGCCACACCCCGATACTTGCCAATAGCGACAAGAGGAGTGCCAAGACAACCCCCCGCAATGATATGCGGTAGTACAACAACTGCCGCCGGACTTGGGAGACAAACGTGTCCTTCATTGCAAGGATAGGCTCATGGTCAAGCCAACGGCAAAGATCGTCTGCAAATTCGGCGGCACCTTGATACCGGTTCTCCGGCAATTTTTCCATCGCTTTCAGACAGATGGCTTCCAAGCCGAGCGGAACCGTTGATTTGAACTGTGAAGGCGGAATGGGATGACACGCCCTCACTTTATTCAAGACTTCCTGCGTGGAGCGTCCGGCAAAAGCAGTTTGACCTGCCAGCAAATAATACAACACCGTACCGAGGCTGAACACATCCGAAAGCGGACCAACCACCTTCTCCTCCGCATTTGCCTGCTCCGGCGACATAAAGGCAGGTGTCCCCACGATAGACCCCACCGAGGTCAATTCCGGTCGCGGCTGCTTCGTGCGGTGAATCACCGAAGTGTAGGGTTCATCCACCACCTGCCCGTAAGGTTTGGCAAGCCCCCAGTCCATCACAAGGGTTTCGCCATGTTCACCAAGCATCATATTCGCCGGCTTCAAATCGCGGTGAATCACCCCCTTACTATGGGCAAATGCCATCGTCTTGGAAATAGAAACAAGGCGGCGCACAAGATTCAGCAACTCCTGCCGCGTCGGCTTCCGATGATAGGCTTTAATCGCCTCTTGCAGCGTTTCCCCCTTTATCATCTTCATCGTATAGTAGGGCAATCCGTCCGTCCCCTGTCCCAGCCGGTGGATCGGCACCACGCCGGGATGCTCCAACTGCGCCGTGATTTCCGCCTCACCAATAAACCGCCGGACAATCCCTTCATCTTCGGCAACGTCCTTGTGAAGTTCCTTCACAGCAACCTCCCGCTTAAGATACTGATCATAAGCCACAAGGATACGCCCCATCCCGCCGCGCTGATGCACACGCAAAATACGGTGAATCTCATACTCATTCGGTCCGGTGTAAGGGGTCGCCGAAACCGTCGGCTTGTTCATCGGATACATGACCCTTTCCGTAAGATCATACTTAGAACCATGCGCACTGCCGCTTAAATGGGAAGGACTGGGCGGGCTGGGCGGCGGTGTCGCACTGATCTCTTCGGCAGGAAGACCATTCAGTTCAAAACTACTGGCAGCGGTACTTGCGGGGTGATGAGAAGCGGCAATCGTAGCATCGGGGTCATCGGTCGGCGGCGCACTGCGCGGAGCACCACCATACAGGGTATCGCTGACGCTCTCTTGAGACGGCGTTGTCTGCGATTTCGCCGTTGCGGGTTGCGGATAAAGTTGGAGTTCAAAATCCTGATCATCCTCCATCAATTCCGGGAGACTGGCATCATCAGAAGCGACCCGCCGTCCGCAACGGAGACAGCGAAGAGAAGCATCCGCCTGCTCGCCGGACACATCGACCTCGCAACCACATACGCAAACCGCCTGAGTCAGCATTTTTTCGTAAAAACGGACAGAAGGGGACAAAACCATTGCCATTTGCCCGTAGGTTAGGATACTCTCTCCACCGGACAAAGTCAAGGGTAGGGAGTTAGAGGCTGTTTGGAAATTAAGTGCTTGAAAACAAGGCTGGCGACGATTGCCGTTTTTCGGGTTTTGTGAAAACCCCTATGTTTTTTGGGAAACGGCATTTGTCTAATGACGAAAACCCCTTGTTTTTCAGCGTCTAATTGTTAAACAGCCTCTTAGAAGTGAGGAGTCAGGAGTCAGGAGTTAGAAGTTAGGAGTTGGGAGTTAGGAGTTAGAAGTCCCCTTTGCATTCTTTGTGCTTCTTTGCGTCTTTGCGGTTAAAAAAAGAGCCAGAGAACGCAAAGTACCTTTCATACCGTTTCAAGTTCAAGTCCGCTCCCTTACCGCCGCTCCCGCCCCCACGCCTTCCAGCGGTCAATCTGCTGTTGCGTTTGGGCAACTTCCGAAGAACGGGACAGTCCGCTGCGTCCGATGTCTTCCCCCACTAACCGGGGCAGTGCCTCCAATGCCCGGCTGCGGACGGTGGCGTTGCTGTCATCCAAAAAACGTATGAGTATCGGCACGAATGTTTCATCCTGCAATTCCGCGACCCTGACCGCCAAGTGTGCCTTCACTCTGAAATCACTGGATGCCGCAAACCGCCGAAGTGCGTCCGTCCCTTCCAATTGTCCGAAACGATGTAAGGTCGTTGCAACGTCCACCTGCAACGCTGCGTCCCCTTGTTGATGCAGCATTGATTTAAGAGTGGACAAGATAGCGGAGTTGTCGGCACTCTCATCCCATAAATAATCAATCGCTTGAAGCGCATCCCTAACGACTGCTTGACTAGAATCTTGCAACGCATCTTGCAAGAGCGGCACATCGTCGCTGCTTCCAAACTGCATCAGCATTTTGCACGATACCCGGCGGACATTCGGCGACTGCGATTGTAAAAGCGGTCGGGCAAGTTGACATACTAATTCGGGGTCAGCATTTTGCAATGAAGTCAACAATGAAGTGAGAACCATTGAATCATTTTCCCGTGCCGTCAAATCAATGATGCGCTGGGCGGCAAGTTGAGACGGACTGTTCACCGCTCCCAACCGGGCAAGTTCTCTGGCGGCATTCCGCTTGGCGGTAATATCCCCCGTCCGAAACTTTTCGATTTCCTGAAACATCGGATCAACCTCGGCGAAAACTCTGTCCAGCGATTCGGGAATCCGCCGGTTTTCTGCCATCATAAGTTGGTCAATCGCCGGCATCAGCCGCTGACCATGTTGTTTGAGACGATGTTCAAGTATCTGCCGCTCCGTCTGTGAGAGCATTCTATCCGACCAATCGTCGAGACCTCGGCGGATTTCTTCCAGTGTTCGACTGTCGGGAGCCGATGCCGGGGTTGTAGTAGCAGGACGTTCTTGGCGATGAGAATCGGATGCAGTAAAGTCCAGCCGCGGGTCGATACCGGTTTTTTCGCGGAACACATCGACCAACTCCTGATATTGCGTCGTTTGAGTTTCCGGTCGGGCTGCGGGTTCAAAACCATTGTACGAAACCCCTCTTTGGGCAAGCATATCGACAGCCCGGTGGCGGATTTCCCGGTGCATGCTCTTCGCCGCCATCAGGAGTAATGAACCCGATTCTTCCATGCTCCAACCGGCAACCGCTTCGAGAGTTGCCTGCTGGACCTCTCTGCTGCGATCCGCCATGTAAGACCTCGCAAGGTTGGCAATCTGCGGTGTGCAGCGTTCGGAAAATGCCCGTGCAACTTCCACCCGTACCGGAGCGGCGGGGTCGTCTGCCAACCGGAACACCTCGTCAAACTCGCCGATTTTTCGCAGTGCCGCTACCGCCGCGGCGCGGTTTTCGGCAACGGCATCCCTCAGTTGATCTTTGGCAAAGGGCACCGCCTCCCGGCTTCGGGTGTCGGCAAGGGCAACCATCGCGGCATTGCGGATTTCCGCTCTCGGATGCCGAAGGTCATTTTCGAGGAACTTGAACAAGTCGGGAAAGTCCCACGCCGCCAGCGTTCGGATGATTTCGACCCGCACCTCGGAATTGCCTTCCCGCCGGGCAATTTCGAGGAATCGTTCCGGCAATGTTCCTTCGGGACGTTGTTGCAACGATTGCCGCCGCCAGATTTTTGCGGTTTCCAGCCGGATTTTCGACGTAGAGGAATAAAAAGGTTCCAAAAAGCAGGGATGCTCCCAGGGGGCAATTTTTTCGGCGACTGCAATGAGGAGTTCCTCCCAAATTTCTGTGATACCCGGCTGATGCTGATACCCCATTTCGCCGGTTTGCCGATTTAATGCCGTAACTTCCCGGTCTTTCACACTGTCGATGAGCGGAATCAAATCCTCGACTGTTACTGTCGGCATGTGTCCCAGCACTTCCGCCGCCGCACAGCGAATCGGCAGGGGCATCGCCTCGCTTCGGACAAGTTGCATCAAAAGTCGGGCGGCTTCGGGCGCACCATCGCGCCCCCAAAGAATAGCGGCATTGGCTTGAAGGATTCGCTGGTCTTTGTACTTGTTCGTGAGAAAAACTTCTTTGGGATTGACACGAGACTCCGGCGGGAGAGCAGAGAGTTTTTCAATCCCCCGGTGCATCCACCGCCACTCGGAGGCGGTGCCGTCGATGTATTCGTACTGCTGATTTTGCTGATTCGCCTGCTCCTGCTGAGTCATATTGAGCCGGTTGATTTGGTCCCGCCGTTGCCGGTCGTCCGAGGTGAGGGCGTTCATATTCAATATCCTGCCGGTGTCGAGCATCATGATCCGGGCATGATTTCTGCTCCATTGATTGGGCGCAAGGAGTTGCGCCTGTTCGGCTTCCGTCATTACTGTAACGGCTTCCGTTTCAAAGGAGAACTCAAAATCAGGTACTTCTTCGGAAGTTTCGTCGATGACCGGTTCTTCGAGAGCGGGTTCTTCGAGAGCGGGTTCTTTGGAAAAAGTGGGTGTCCAAACGGAGAAGTCGATGTGCCCTACCGGGTGTTCTGCTGGCGGCGGTAGCAGGGGAGCAAAGCGGAAGGCATCGAGGTGATCGAGCGGCGGAGTCCTCGGCACCGTCGATTGACAACCGACGATGAGCAACAGTGATATTCCGAAAAGTTGAATCCTACGCATAACCCCCCAGTGGTATTCCGGTGCGGAAGGATAATAAAAAACCGGTTTGTAAGCAATAGAGATTTTTACGAAGGAATGGGGTAGAATTGTGGCGAAAGTGTCCTTTGCGGTTTCTTTTTTTTAACCGCAAGGTACGCAAAGAAGTGCAAAGGACGCAAGGAACATTTTCCTGCCATTGATACAGCCCATTGATACAGTACAACCATGCGAACACTCCTCTTTACCCTCATCGTCCTGTTCGCGGCACGTTGCCATGCCGAGCAGGTTTTCGTCGAACTTTCCCATGCACCCGCAGACGGATTCGTCGTCTGCCCGCTCGACATGACTCCAGCAGCACATTGGCTGAAAACCAACCTCCTGGATGATACCGAATTCTATTACGGCAACAAAAAACTCGATGCCGTCTTCGTGCCCGATCCCGGCAATGCTCCGAATCGAGGAACCCTCGTCGCCCTACTGCCGGACAATCTGCCGAAAGACAAACCGATCCGATTGCGACTCGAAAACTCACGCGGTTATGGGAAAAAGGGGGAGGCGGTGGATTTCTTTCGTCCCTTTACAGCGACTGCCGCTTCGACGAAGATCACTTTCGACAAAGAAAAGCAAGGCGGATTACCGAGCAACATCACCTTTGCCAACGGCAAAACACTCGACACCATGAAATGGTTCGACCGCCTGCACGATCCCGACATCGGTTCCTGTAACATTGCAAACGTTGCTCTCAATTCCAATACTGTGATTGACGAACGCCCTTTTCTGCACGTCGTGCCGGCAGCGACGGACTTTCAAGGAGCAAACGCCAGTGTGCAATACCAGTGGTTCATTTTTCCAGACCGGGAACTCATCTACGTGATCGCCTTCATGCAAAAGAGCGAAGCGAGAGAATGGAAGGAAAAGCATCTGCTCGAACTGCACATCGCGGACGGTTCTTTCGGACAATGGTTCGGCGATGACAAGTCGGGAACCTTCACCGGCACGAAACAATCGCAAACATTTAGCCGGTACTCCGGTTTTTTAGACAATGACAACAACATCATCGCCGCCATCGCTCCCGGCACGATTCTTTACGATGGACTCAACGATTTCGGTCCCTATCTGTTGCCGCGCGGCACCGATGCTTGGCGACCCTGGACGGAATCGACGTACCGCCTCACGGCATGGTACTGGATCGGCAACAGCGATACTCCTGCCGAGACGTTGCAATCCGCCTATACCGCCGTTACGCAAATGCCGTATGCGAACATTGTCATCCCGGCACTGGAAGAGTCCGCCAAAAACTGGAAAAGTGCCGCTTTGAATGATCTGTTTCTCTCCGGCAAGATTTCATCCAGAGAGGAACTCGAACGGTTACGCAGTACCGGGAAGTTGCCGGAAAACTGGATCGCTTATAATGATAACAATCATGCCATGATCTTTGAAATAACGGACAGCGGAGAAAAGGGCAAAGGATTGCGGCTCCTTTCGTTGGTTGATGTGAACACGAATACGGTACTCTCTGCGAGAGAGTCCGTGCCGTTTTTCTCGGTGGAAGTTTTCGATAAAGAGACAGGCGAAAAATTTACACTGACATCCGAGAGCGGCTGGGAAAAAGTCGGGCTTGCTTTCGGACAGTGTCTTGTACTATCGAATCCGGTCAAATTGCCGGAAGCAGAGGGTTTATCCATTACTCTCAACCCCTGTAGGTCTGCTGTTAGAAACGAAACGGACACTGAAAGTCGGGATACAAGAACTATCCAGTGGATATGGGGACCTATTCAAAAAGTTGACCGATATGAATTTCGCAACCTCTCCTTTCCGCAAATCGCTTTGCGCAATCTCGGTCCGACGATGAAAACATTCTACCCGCACGCCTCCGGTGTCGTTACAGAAAATCCCGTCGGTAAAGAACTCCGCTGGCAGGGAACTTATCCGAGCGGCTGGTGTTCCATGCCGTGGACAGCAACCTACGATGAAACAAAAAAGACAGGACTCTATTTTGCGATGCATAATTCCGGCGGTGCTGTTAAAAACATTCGGATTGATGGAAATCCGGCAAGCGACTCTTTGACGATTCGATTTGAACATCCGCTGCCGCTGAAAGAGGGCTCTATTGCAGTTTTTACTTGCGTGATGAAAGCCCTGCATGGCGATTGGTTCGACGGAGCGATGATCTATCGGCAATGGATGCGGGAAAATGCCCGGTGGTATCCGCGAGACAAACTCGGTTCCGACGGTCGCACCGACACGCCGCAGTGGATGAAGGAACTCAGCGTTTGGGCTTTGTCTTCCGATTCTCCGCAACGGATGCCGGAAACGATGCGAAAGTTCACCGATGCTCTCGGCGTTCCTACGGCTGTGCATTGGTACAACTGGCACCAGATTCCCTTCGATAACGATTATCCGCATTTCTTTCCCGCAAAGGAAGGTTTTGCCGAAGCCGTTGCCGAAATCCAGAAGAACGGCGATTGTTTCGTGATGCCCTACATTAACGGTCGCCTCTGGGACATCCGGGACAAAGAAATGGAGGACTGTCAGTTCACGTCGCTCGGCTTGCCCGGCGCAACGAAAAAAGAGGACGGCACGACGTATATTGAAACTTACGGCAGCAAGGAGTCCGACGGTTCGACGGTCGAACTTGCCGCGATGTGTCCGGCAACCGATGTTTGGAAAGAGAAGGTTACGGAAAATGTTCTCCGTCTGATTAACGAATGTGGAGTCGCCGGAGTCTATGTCGATCAGGTCGCGGCGGCACAGCCGAATCTGTGTTTCGATAAGTCGCATGGACATCCGTTGGCGGGCGGCGATTGGTGGAACAGGGCGTACTGGGAAATGTTTGAGAAAATCCGAAGCGAAATGCCGAAAGATAGAATGTTGACGACGGAGTGCAATGCGGAGCCCTATATCAATATCTTCGATGGTTATTTGACGTGGCATTTTCAGTATCAGGATCAGGTACCTGCTTTTGCGGCGGTGTATGGCGGTGCGGTGCAGATGTTCGGCAGAGCGTATCGCGGCGGTCCGAGCGAAGTCTTGGCGGATCGAATGAAGTTAGCGGAGCAACTCGTCTATGGCGAGCAGATCGGTTGGATTGATCCGCACATCGTCAATGATGAGCGTCGGTTCCCGTTTTTCAAGGAGATTGTGTTGACCCGGTACAAGTATCGGGACTATTTTTACAAAGGGGAGATGATTCGTCCGCCGAAGTTATTGGACGAGATTCCGATGGTAACAGCCGATTGGCAGTGGTACGGCGAGACGATGATCACGACGGATGCTGTGCGGACGGGCGCGTGGCGTAAGAAGGATGCGGAGGGCAAGACCGTTTCGGCAATTTTTATGTTCGTGAATGTTTCGGACGAACCGATTACGAGTTGCGTTGAGGTGCGGTTTGACGAGGTCGGTTTGGAGTCCGATGCGTTTGACAAGCCGTTGACGTTTGCGCCGGGAGCGGCGGTGGTGGTTGAGTTGTAGATGTACTGTACCACGCCGCAAATTGGTGTTTCTTCTCCGTGAACTCCGTGCCTCCCCCGTGTTTGAATTTTATCACGGAGGACACGGAGAGGAAAGCGGCAATTTATGGCGTGGACAAGTTAGAGCGTATTTCAAATTGCTTTGGCATAATTTTTCTCCACGAAAGACACGAAAAGCACGAAAAAAGAGAAAATTTCGTGTTTTTTGTGCCTTTCGTGGAAGAAAGAAAATAAAAACTTTTCGTTTTGTTCATACTATACGTTACAATTTTTCCATCGGGAGAAAATGCAACAGTCATTCCCCTCCATTCTTGTGTCTCTTGTGTCAATTCCCATCCCGTTTCAATGTCCCACAAGAATTCGAGTCGGCTAAATCCGTCGTCTTCAGGATTTTCGGTGTCCGTAATCACTTTCTTTCCGTCGTCAGAAAAACGGCTAAACACTCCTCTCAACTGCATCGCCTTTCCCGTCTCGACATCCCACATGCTGGTGTCGCCGTTCCCAGGAACACTGCCCTCAAAACCCGTAATAAACTTCTTTCCGTCGGGTGTAAAGCCCCATGCATATTGTCCCTGCAATTTGTGCAGTTCCCTCCCAGAATCAACATCCCACATGCGCATATCGTGCCCGGTTTTTTTTGTAACAATTATCTTTCCATCGGGAGAAAAACCGCCGCACAGCGATCCTTCTAATTTATGCAATTCCTTTCCCGACTCGATGTCCCAAACGTGTGTGGTCCAATCGTTGACAGCGTTATCTAACGTATATGTAAAAACTTTCTTTCCGTCGGAAGAAAAGCCATGAAAAATTCCTTCCACTTTGAGCAATTCCTTGCCTGACTCTATGTCCCGAATGGTGTTAATTCCCGTTTGGTCTCTCGTTGCAAATTTCTTTCCGTCGGGAGAAAAATTTCCACTGACTGGGTGAACGTTGGCGAAGCCTCCTTCAATTTTTAGCAGTTCCTTTCCCGAATCGGCATCCCAGATTTGAACCCCATTCAGGCTTACCATAGCCATTCTCTTTCCGTCGGGTAAAGAATAAATCTGCCCATTATCCAGTTTTAGCCATTTCTGCCCAGATTCGATATTCCAAATTTGGATTTCGTTACGCCCTTCGCCCAGAACATATCTACCAATAAAAACTTTCTTTTTATCCGAAGAGAAGCCGAACATACTCCAATCCCAAACGGGCACTTTCATCAATTCTTTTCCCGATTCGGTATCCCAGATGTGGAACGTCCCTTCAGCCCCGTCTCTGTTTTGAGTGACAATTTTCTTCATGTCGGACGTGGTGCGAAAAAATGTTCCTTGCAACTTGTACAATTCCTTTCCGGTTTCGACTTCCCAAATTCGGGTGAATCGGTCATCGCCGCTTGTGATGATTTTCTTGCCGTCCGGGAAAAAGAAGATAGTGCGCACATAGCCCTTGTACTCTTTGAGTTCGACATAGGTCGGTGCCTCGTCCGCTTGCAGGAAGTTGATGAACAGAAGGAAAACCAACAGGACGTAAATGATCAGTTTCATAGGAGTGCCATTGGTGATCAAGAAGTGCAACAGTTGCCATGATAGACTATTGAACGCTTTGGTGCAAGCCTCTGTTTCATGCGGTGTATGGCGGTGCTGTGCGGACGGGCGCGTGGCGAAAGAAGGATGCGGAGGGCAAAGACCGTTTCGGCAATTTTTATGTTCGTGAACGTTTCGGACGAACCAATTACGAGCCGCGCCTGGGTGCGGCTCGATGAGGTCGGTTTGGAGTCCGATGCGTTTGACAAGCCGTTGACGTTTGCGCCGGGCGTGCCGTGGGTGGTTGAGTTGGAGTGAGTTGCGAAGAATATAAAAAAGAGCCGGAGATTGCGCCAATAGTATCTACATAAGTTTCAACCCTAGGCGGCAGGAGGAGTTACCTTGCCCTCGCAGGGCGGTGGGTGAACAGGAGATGTCCCTTGCCCTAGCACATTCTGCCTTAAATGGCATTGATTATTTGTTTTCCAATTTTTCCTCGCACAAAGGCACAAAGAGCACAAAGAATCTCGAATACCCATAAATCCCTTTGTGTCCTTCGTGCCTTTGTGCGAAATATAATCTGCATCATTTAAGGCAAAACGTGTCGACGGACTGCCCACGCGGACAAGATGTGCAAGTTGCCAAATGCTGCTTTTCTGTTAGGATAGTGCTATGATACCATGCACGCTTTGCCCCCGTCATTGCACGATTGCCGAAGAGCAAACCGGCTTTTGCGGGGTACGGACGTGTAAAAACGGTCATGTCGTTTCCCTCTCCTACGGTAAAACGACCGGCTTTGCCGTTGACCCCGTCGAAAAAAAACCGCTTAATCATTTTTATCCCGGTTCAAAAACTTTGTCATTCGGCGGTATCGGTTGCAACCTCGCATGCCGGTTTTGCCAAAATGCCGGCACCGCCCAATCCTGCGATCTTTCGCTCCTTACAGTATCGGCAACGCCCGATGACATCGTCCGCTTGGCAAAGCAGCATCACTGCGAAAGCGTCGCCTTTACCTACAACGAGCCGATTATCTCGGCGGAATATGTTCAAGAGGTTGCTGTTTCCTGCCGAAGTGCCGGTGTGAAAACGCTGGCGGTTTCCAACGGTTTTATCGCACAGAAGAATCGGGCAGCATTTTTTGATTTAATGGATGCCGCCAACATTGATTTGAAGAGTTTTTCCGAAACATTTTACCGCAACTACTGCGGTGTACGTGAAGGCAACGCTGCCCTCGAATCGGTTAAGGAAACGTTAAAATACTTGGCTGCGTCAAACACTTGGCTTGAAGTTACCACGTTGTTGATTCCTTCGTTGAATGATTCTGACCAAGAACTCGGCGAACTCTGCGATTGGTTCGCCCAGCATCTCGGCAGAGAGATACCGCTGCACTTTTCGGCATTTCGACCCGCAAACAAGTTGCTCACACTTTCCCCGACTCCGCCGCAGACATTGTTTCGGGCGAGGGAAATCGCGCTGTCATCCGGTTTGCGGTATGTTTACACAGGCAACATTAACGATCCCGCTGGACAGTCCACCTACTGTCCGCAATGCGGGCAGACGGTGATTCTGCGGGACAGGTATGTGGTGGTGGAATATCAAATTGATGAAGAATCCTGTTGTAAGTATTGCGGTCAATCTATAAGCGGACGCTTTGCCGACACTGAATCCGATGCTGCCCTTTCCAAAAGCGTGGGCAACAATCTCTAGAAATTGGTCTTTACACGAAACCGGCTTTCGGTGTATACTGTAAACGGGGAGAAATTGGACGTTTTCTTTGCGTCCTTTGCGCATTCCCTTGCGAACTTTGCGGTTAAAAAAAAGAGAATTTAACCGCAAAGACGCAGAGAAGTGCAAGGTTCGCAAAGTACAATTTCATGCCGT
>Ga0099364_10002346_pt1 | contig 30337 bp, 28 predicted proteins | sample TergutTh196P3_FD_73070 | JGI IMG/M metagenome (GOLD analysis project Ga0099364, IMG submission 73070) | Microcerotermes parvus P3 segment gut microbial communities from Pointe-Noire, Republic of the Congo - Th196 P3 | ecosystem: Host-associated > Arthropoda: Insects > Digestive system > Gut ...
AGTTAGGCGAAAGCGTCCGCACGCTGTCGACAACGAAATACAAAAAACGATGAAAAGAATTTTTATTACCACAATTGCAATTATCTGTTTACAGAAAACAACAGCACAGCAAACACCTGATAAATTCGATTGTATTGCTGAAACTCCAGGTATGACAACCAATATGGGCATAATTAGTTTCAAAACAAATAGAACATGGAAAGTAGGCACTCAAGAATGGTCTGATGCCGTAACAACAAGCAAGTGCAAAAAAAACGAATTTCAAGGTGTATCATCAGGCAAATTTAATGCTGATTGCAGAGAAAATCCTGGTTACGGCGATTTGTTTTCTTGGTGTGCTGTTAGTCGTTTTCAAAACCAACTTTGCCCTGCACCTTGGCGTGTACCTACAAAGGAAGATTTTATTGTGCTCGACATTGCTTTAGGCGGTGATGGCGAAGGGTATGTTGCAGAAAAAGAAATTACAGAATACAGAGTTTCTGGTTATGGGAAAGTTCCATCAGGCACAAGAAAAATGACTCAAATGGATCTTTTGAATGAGTATCTTAATAGTTGGGGTGGTACTTTTGGAGGAAAAATGTTTAATCCAGATAGTTTTTTTGGATCTTTAGGTTTTACATCTCAAGGCCGTTCTGGCTACTATTGGACACAAACGAAACATGAAATAAATTCAGCCTACTCAATGTATTTTAGCAATAATGGTATAATTCAACCGCTTACACGGCACGGAATTCAAGAAGGGCTTTTGCTACGATGCGTTCGTGGTACCATCGACAAATCGCTCATCTATTCTTTTTGGGCAAGTACACAACCAAAACCTGATGAATTTGGTTGTATTTCAGAAACACCAGGAATGACTACTGATGTTGGCATAGCAAGTTTTGTTTCAGACAGAACGTGGACTGTTGGCAATCAAACTTGGTCTGATGCTGTTACTGCAACAAAATGTCAAAAAGAAAGATTTCGTGGATTTTCCGATATCTTAAATCATTTCAACGCTGACTGTCGTTCCAATCCCGGAGAGAGAGGCGATTTGTTTTCTTGGTGTGCTGTTGCTCGCTTTCAAAACCAACTTTGTCCTTCTCCTTGGCGTGTGCCAACAATAGAAGATTTCAAAGATTTAGATCTTGCAATGGGCGGAACAGGAAATACCAGATGGAGAGCTACAGAGAAAGATATTCAATTTGTAGAAAACAATTACATTACACGTTGGGGAGGTGATTTTAGTGGGTTTCATAATGAACGATGGTTCGTTGACCAAGGCAAAGGAGCAAATTATTGGTCGTCCTCTTTCATCATGAGAGATCCGGAGCCAGTATCATCGAGACAAGGTCCTACGATGACGATGACCCCCGTTCGAGGTAGTGTTGATGGAACTCCTCTGTACCTAAGATTCGATAGTGATGGTGGAGTTGGATTTACTGTTGTTAGATCCAACCAAGCCAACGGAAAAACGCTTCGGTGTGTTCGAGATAAATAATTTCAATCAAACAAAAATACAAAAAAATGAAAAAAAACTTATTTTATACAATAATTCTATCGCTTGCATTTGCAACATCCTGCAAAAACAATCCGAAATCGGAAATTACAACAAAAATTGAGATTGCCAATCAACAAGACTATTATTACGAACCAACAGAATCTGTAATCTCCGGAACAATTAAAAGTGAAACATTCTTTGGTCCTCCCGGATATGGCGATAATCCTCAAACTGACAGCAGAGAAGATTATTACATATTGTATCTTGATAACTCGATAAATGTTATTTCAGAAAGTAAAGAAATAGAAGAAGGCGATTTTAACTATACAAGATACAACATCTATAAAATTCAAATAGCACCAGCCTTTGGCTCTGATATAACATTTACAAAATATGAAAATAAATTTATTCAACTGACAGGAACATTTTATGGGGCACACAGCGGACACCACAAAACAGATGTTATACTGAGCGTTAATAAAATCGAAGAAATAAAATAAAAACAAAAAACCTGCCACTAACTAGCGGTTTGGCGAAATGGCTACTCGTCCCCGCGTGAAGTTTTAGGAAATCAAAAACATCCCGCTGGACAGCGTAGCCACTAACTCAAACGCCGCCACCCTGTTGGGCGTAGTTTGCACTCAGGAAGTTCGGCGACGATTCCATCGGTCGTCGTAATATCAAGATAGATTCCATCTATCACAACCAAACCAATAAAAAATTTGGTCAATTCAAAAAAAAGATGTAACTTTGCAGATATTTATGTGTTAGCTGCAATTTTAGCCAACGGCAGTGCAAAACAAAAAACGAATATTATGTTTAAAAATTTATTTAAGAAAAAAAACAATTACGAACCATTGGACTACGAATTGAGAAAATACTTTGAAAATAATATTCTCTGTTTGAAGGAAATTTTTTCCGAAATACCTTTAGAAAATAGAAAAGTGTTTCTCCCTATAACATCTGACTTTCCTGTCAAAAGTAACGGTTCGATAGAGAGTGCCATTGAGGTTTTAATAATAGTTGCCGAAGCAATGCAAATCAATCCAAATGAGATAGAAATTGATTTTTACGAAGAAGGTGTGACGGCATTATCAAACACACGTAATTCTTCTATAATTTTAGAAAATGACAATGAAAGTGGGTTGAGTTCTGGGCAGTATCACGGAAAAAACGAAAACGGCAAATATGAAATTTCTGTAAATGTCAATAATCTTAATAATCCAGAAGCATTAATTGCAACTATTGCTCACGAACTTTGTCATATCAAATTATTGGGCGAAAATAACATAGAAGTAAATGATGAGTATTTGACAGACTTGACAGCGGTCTTTTTTGGTTTTGGAATTTTTATGGCAAATGCTTCGTTTCAATTTTATCAAGAAGAAAATGGGTGGGGGTACAACACTGTTGGATACTTGAAGCACGATGAATGGGCATATTCGTTGGCCTTATTCGCATTTTTACGAAATGAAGACAACCCTGAATGGCAAAATTTTTTAAATCCAACCGTAAGAAAAGAGTTGAAAAAATGTTTAGCCTATATGACTGAAAATAACGAAGAAATTTTTAAATTTACAGATAAAACTGAGTAAAAAAAACTGCTGCCAGCTAGCGGTTTGGCGAACAGGCACAATCCTTGTCCCGTTAGGGACAACATATTGGTAGAAAACTAATTTTCCAAAGATTTGGCTGATTGAAAAAAAAATTGTATCTTTGTACTCGAAATTAAAATGGTAAAGCGATGACACAAATTGTATTACAAAACAGCATTGACACTATGCAGATGAACGTGTTGAGAGGACTTTTCAATTCGTGGAATGTTGCAATTGAATTTAGAGAAGAAGAAAAACTTGAAACTAAAAGTTTAACCCAACGTTTTGCAAGGACTCGCGGTATGTGGAAAGATTACGACATTGATGCGAAACAATTGCGTCGAGATGCTTGGGGAACAGAAAAATTGTTGCAAAAATGATACTTTTAGACACAAACATTTTCATAGAAATTTTTCGAGGTAATGTTGATATTGTTTCGAAAGTTGAGGGTATTCCGGAAATTGCTGCCTGTGATGTTGTCCGTGCCGAATTGTTTTATGGCGCAAGAGACAAACGTGATTTGCAGGAAATAAGTGCAGATTTAGAGGGATTGCCAACTTTGTCTTTGCAACCGCAAATAGCAGAAAAAGCAGTGGATTTAGTGAAAACTTATTGCCTTTCTCACAAACTCGAATTTGCCGATGCACTCATTGCATCAACAGCACTCCATTATGATGTAAAATTGTTCACGCTAAATAAAAAAGATTTTACATTTATTCCTAATTTGAAATTTTTTGAGTAGGTAAACACCTGCACTTAACTGGCGGTTTGGCGAAATGGCACAATCCTTGTCCCTAACGGGACGAGGGTACGAAAAATTTTTGAAACGATAACAAAAATTTGGTCAATTCAAAAAAAAGATGTAACTTTGTAGTCGTAATTCTAATCAAATAAGATATGACAAACATAACATTGGAATATGACTTTAATGATGTGAAAACACAAAAAACGTTGGATTACATTCTTTCGTTGGGGTTGTTCAGACCTGTCAATACTATTGCAAGCATTGATGAATTCATATCCGAGAAGAGAAAAAAACTTGACAACGATTTGAAAAATTATTTGGTTGATTTGTCAGAGTTTAAATTTAACAGAGACGAGGCAAATATCTATGAGTAAATTTGCATTAGACACAAATGTCTTGATATACAGCCATGACGAAAACGATGGGTATAAGCAAAATATCGCAAGAGATTTGATTGTGCAGTCGCCTGTAATCTGTACGCAGGTTGTTTCAGAATATATCAGCGTATTAAAACGCATACTGAATATTCCTAAAGCGAATGTAATAAATGCGGCTATTCCTATTTTGAGAAGTTGTCAAATTCAAGCAGTTAATATTTCAACATTGCAAACAGCGGAACGACTGATATTGCAATACGATTTCCAACTATTTGACGCTATCATTGTTGCATCAGCCTTGGAAAATGGTTGCGAAATACTTTATTCGGAAGATATGCACCATAAAATGAAAGTTGATAATTTGGTTATTGTCAATCCTTTTTTGTAACTTTGCAAAAATAGAAATGAAACAAAAAAATGAAAGAACTACTTTATTCCACAATGATTTTATCGCTTGTGTTTGCAGTTTCTTGTGATGACAAGGGAAAAGACCCCGAACAAGAGCAAGAACAGGAACACCCTCTTTTAGGTATAGTCAGTTTCAAATCTGATTCCACTTGGACTATTTCCAACGACACCATCACTCAAGAATGGTCAGATGTTGTTATGGCGAGTGGTTGTAAAAAAGATGGTTTTAATGGAGGTAGACCAAGTAGTTATAGAGCCGATTGTCGTCAAAATAACCCGGGTTATGGCGACTTGTTTTCGTGGCGTGCTGTTTCTGAAAACAAAGATTTACTTTGCCCTAATGACTGGCGTGTTCCAACTCGTGAGGATTTTCGAGATTTAGATATTGCCATGGGTGGTAATGGTGAACTTAGGCCGTCATGGGTAGATAATTTTGTCGAAAATACGTATTTGAATTATTCTGTTTGGGGTGGTGTTGGTGGCGGTATTTACAATAATTATGACTATGGTTCTCCTTCAAATGTTTTCTTTTATTGGTCTCAGACGGAAGCCAATGCAAACAGAGGATTTGCCTTGTCCTGCATTACAGGTAGTATTCATCCGCAAAGTGACGAGGATAAAGACAATGGATTTCAACTCCGTTGTGTTCGAAATAACTAAACTAATCAAAAACAATCAATACCTGCGTGCAATTGTCGAAATGACACCCGCACTTCGCCAAAAGCCTTTGTCGCACTCTGTGCTCAACGAAAGTTTTTCTATGCAAACCGAAGTGCTTTCAAAAAGAAGTCGGGTAAGGGTTTTAGAGGATTTCGTTTTTCGAGATGGAGATAAATTCCCCATTTTTTGAGGATAGGAATTTTGAATGTTTCAACCAATTCAATCAATGTGCCGTCCGGATCTTCAACGTAGGCAAAGCGTCCGGCGGCTTCACCCATATCGAATTTTTCGCCGGCAACGGCAGAATCCACCGTGAACGGATAACCTTGATTTTCGCAATTGATTTTAATTTGATTCATATTTTTTACATCGAAACAAAGATGTATATATCCTAAATCGCCCCATTGACGGTCTTTGTAGAGTTTTCTGCCTTGATAATTTTCGGCTTGTAAAAGTTCGATGTAAGACGCACCAAGCAATCTCGAAAACGGACCAACACGTGGTTCGCTGTGAGAAAGCAACACACGACGGAACGATTTTTGTCCGCCAACAAGTCCCGAAAGGTCAGAAAACACAGATGTTTCGTCATAGATAACCAGATCATAACCCAAAACATCATGGTAAAATTTCATAGATTTTTCCATATCGGAAACCCCAACCATCACACCGGCAACACCGCCTGTTTTGGCTTTTCCACTGTTGAAAAACGGCAAACCTTCCATCACTTCAAAGATATTTCCGAACGGATCCTCGCAGAAAAAATGTTGCAATCCACACGGTGCTTTTTGCGGTTCGCAAAGGATTTTGAAATGTTTTTTCACATGATTGTATGCACCCAAAACATCATCGGATTTGATTTTGCAAATCGCCAAACCCAAGTCGCCGAGTTCGGGTGTAAACGTTGGTGCAAGCGGTGTTCGGGTGGTATATTGCCAAATTTCCATGCCACCACCACCACGCAAATTCAGTGCTAAAATAGCACGACGATCTTGCGGTTGTCCGTTGGTGTAGGGGAGCATAAGTTCTGCAGTGCCCGTATCATCGAACATTCGAACGTTCATACCGAACGCTTGTTTGTAAAATTCAAAACCTTTGGCGACGTCCGTCACGCCGATGCCCATTTGCTGAATGCCTGAAATTAAGTTCATAGTTATGTTGTTTAATTGTTTAATTGTTGGTTTGGTTATTTTAACTTACTATTTACGGATTTACTATTTACTATTTACTATTTGGCGGAGCGTAAATCGTACATTTGTAAATCGTAAATCCTTTTCATTCCGTCAGCAAAGAACACCCCCTCACATCACTACCTTCAATTCTGCCAAGCACTTCAAACGTGCTATCGGGAAAGGTTTTTCCTAAATCTTGCGTAGCAATAAACGGACAAGACTTGTAATTTGCCAAATCAATCACATTGATTCCTCCCGCGACATGGTGTTTTTCTACACCGGACGGATTCGTCAAAGGTCGCGTAAACACCCGCATCCAAGGTGGACACGAAAACAAATTTTCGCCTTTGGAATAGGCTTGCGAAAGCAATTCGGTCATACCATATTCGGAGTAAATTTTTTCAACACCAAACCCTTCGCAAAGTCGTTTGTGAAGTTCGGTTTTGCTCAATTCCTCACGACGACCTTTCATGCCGCCGGTCTCGAAAACCATTGTGTTTTCAAGGGTTTGTGGATACTGTTCGGCGAAATCCAATAAGGCATACGAGACACCAAACAAGATAATTTTTTTATGTTTTAGTTGTTGAATCCTTGAATTCAATTCATCCAAATCATCAAGAAAAAAGCCACTTTCCGGCGATTGGGTTTGCTTGATGAGAGAATCCATCATATAAATCAACGACGAATTTTGTTGTTCCGAATAGTTCGGCAAAAGAGCCAAGATAACATAATTTTCGGGCGAATCCCAAAAATAAGTAAACCCTTTGGTGAAACTTTTTTCGTAAAGATTAAAATCGGCGATAAAATGTTTGGAGGTGTTAATGCCCGTTGTTCCGCTACTGGCGAAGTATTGGTCGGTGTTTTCACCATCGATTAAAATGTTGTGATTTTTGAAAAACTCAACAGGCAAACAAGGAATTTCGGTAAAATGTTCGGGTCGAAAGGTGGCATCGAAAGTCTCTGCCATCGGTTGTTGAGATCCTCGAAACGACCGGAGTTTATTCACAAAATCAGCATACAACGAATTTTTCTGCATTTGAAAATCGAACATTTCCAAAGCGATGTTGTTGAACTCCTGTTCGGACGAAATTGAAAATATTTTTTCGGAAAATGTCACGTATTTCAGTTTTTTTTTGTATCTTTGTAAATTGGGATAAGTGTTCACTAATGAAAACATTTGCAAAGATACGATTTTTTTTCATAATTCCATTAATTTGTGTGGGACTTTTTTCGTGTGATCCGAACGAAAGACTTGATCCGGAATTGATTTTGGAGTTTGATAGTGTTCAAAATCTTAACGATACGGCATTGTTTTTGCAAGTAAAGTTTCAAAAAGGCGATGGAAATTTTGGGCTGGATTCGTGGGATACCGCATCTGCCGCTAACGCTAATCTTTTTGTTTACACATTCGACAAGCAAGAAAACGGCTCTTATGAAGTGATGCGAAGGCAAAGAAGTGACGATATCGAAATTTGGGACACTATCTTTGAGTCATATCACGTGCGAATTTCGAGTGCTGATCGGAAACCGCCGTTAAAAGGAACCTTTGGTATTTTTATTCCGAGAATTGCTTTTGAAACAGCACAAGGTCGCAGTGATTTGGGAATTATTCGGTATGAAATTTACGCATACGATCGGGACTTAATCCAAAGTAATACTGTTTTTTCACCTGATATTTCTGTTCGATGAGAAACCAGCAAGCCCAACGTCAGTCGCAGATTACAACCATGATTGTTGTAGTGTTTTTGATATTTATCGCAAGACTTTTTTATTTGCAAATTATGGACGACACCTCTACAAAAGGTGCGACTGACAACGCATTGCGAAATGTAACGCAGTATCCGGCACGAGGTTTGATTTACGATAGAAACGGCGAATTGTTGGTTTACAACGAAGCGGTATATGATTTGATGGTGATTCCCGGACAGGTTGTCGAGATGGACACGCTGGAATTTTGCACACTCATTGATATTTCGATAGATGACTTTCGCAAAAATCTTGAAAAAGCGAGACGACATTCCAGATTTGCACCGTCAATTTTTGAACGACAACTTTCCAAAGAAACTTACGGACAACTGCAAGAGCGACTGTTCAAATTTCGTGGATTTTACGTTCAACCTCGAACCTTGCGAAAATATCCTCGTCCGATTGCCGCACACGTGTTGGGTTATATCGGTGAAGTAAATGATGAAATGATCGAAAACGATCCGTATTACAAGTCCGGCGACTATATCGGAATGAGCGGTTTGGAGCGGTTTTACGAAGAATTTTTGCGAGGACAAAAAGGCAATAAAATTTTGTTGGTAGATGTTCACAATCGAGAAAAAGGAAGTTTCCGAAATGGTTTGTATGATACGGCTTCCGTGCCCGGAATGTCGATGCAAAGCACGTTGGATATAGAAGTTCAAGAGTTGGCAGAACTGTTGATGCAAGGCAAACGTGGTTCGATTGTTGCCATAGAACCCGCGACAGGCGAGATTTTAACGTTTGTAAGTTCACCGGGTTATGACCCGAATTTGTTGGTTGGACGAGTTCGTGGTGCGAACTTCCACAAACTGAACACAGATCCTCAAAAACCCTTGTTTAATCGGGCATCGCAGGCAGAGTATCCTCCCGGATCCATATTCAAAATTCCGCAAGGTTTGATTGCGATGCAGCAAGGTGTGGTGTCCGAACATACCGGATTTGCTTGCGATCAGTCGCAAGTGGGTTGTCACCCGCACCCTCCGGCATACAATATGCGGGCTGCTGTGAAAGTGTCGTGTAATCCGTATTTTGTGGCAACATTTCGCCGAATCATTCAACAAAATAAAGATCGAAGTGTTTTTATCGATGCTCGAATTGGCTTGGAACAATGGAATAAAGATATTCGGAGTTTCGGTTTTGGAGAGCGTTTGGGTATTGATTTGCCGGATGCCAATGTTCGCAGAGGTTTGATTCCGACTGTTGCATTTTACGATCGTTGGTATGGCGAGAATACTTGGGGATTTAGCACGTTTCGTTCGGTCAGTATCGGACAAGGCGAAGTAGGAATTATTCCTTTGCAAATGGCGAATTTAGCGGCAATTGTCGCCAATCGCGGTTATTACATTACACCGCATTTGGCTCGAACATTTGAGGATACGCTTGTTCCAACAAAAGATTTTGTGGAAAAACATCATACAACTGTTGATCCGAAACATTTCGAACCTGTTGTTTGGGGCATGTACGACGCTGTTTATGAACCCGGTGGAACGGCTCGTCGTGCACAAGTCGATGGCATTGTCGTTTGCGGAAAAACAGGCACCGTACAAAATCCGCATGGACGAAATCATGCGACATTCGTCGCATTTGCACCGATGGACGAACCGAAAATTGCGATTGCTGTATTCATTGAAAACAGTGGATTTGGCGGTACTTGGGCAGCACCGATTGCAAGTTTAGTCATCGAAAAATATCTGACCAGAGAAATCAAACGAAAAGAATTGATGCAACAAATGATAGAAACCAATTTTATGCACACCGCAGCACATTAGAATATGAGAGAGGACAAAGGTTTTTTGAAAAACGTAGATGGTTGGCTCATCTTGATTTACCTGATTTTGGTAGTCGCCGGCTGGCTCAACATTTATGCGGCGGTATATGACGAAAATCACAGCAGTATCTTTGATTTGTCGCAACGATACGGCAAGCAAATGTTATTTGTTATCGGAGGATTAGTCATTGCGATTTTAGTTTTGTTAGTAGATATGCGATTTTTTATGAATACCGCCTATCTGTTTTATGGTTTATCCATCGTGTTGTTATTGGCTGTATTGGTAATAGGGACCATAGTTTCCGGACAGCAAGCATGGATTCAAATCGGTGGATTTTCACTTCAACCGGCGGAATTTGCAAAGTTTGCAACCAATTTGGCTTTGGCGAAATATCTGAGTTCGAGCGGCGTGAGCATGAAACGAATGTCGTCGATATTGATGTCGTTTATCGTTATATTTTTTCCGGCAGTCTTGATTCTTTTGCAACCGGACACCGGTTCGGCATTGGTTTTTGCGGCGTTTATTTTGGTTTTGTATCGTGAAGGATTGCCTGCATGGATTGTTTGGACGGGCTTTGCAGCGATTGTGATTTTTATGTTGGATTTACTTTTGCCGTTTTGGATTGTATTGATTATTTTGGGTCTCGGCACCGGAGCATTGATTTTTATCAACAAAAAAACGTTCAAAAATATCGCATCGGCAATTCTGCTTTTCGCTGTTGCTGCGGGATTCAGTTATGGGTCGAATTATTTGTTTGATAAACTCGAACCGCATCAACAAGACCGCATCAACGTGCTGATCGGCAAAGAAGTGGATTTACAAGGCGTAGGCTACAATGTGAATCAATCCAAAATCGCCATTGGGTCGGGCGGTGTGATTGGGAAAGGCTATTTGCAAGGCACACAAACCAAATTCAATTTTGTTCCCGAACAAGCCACAGATTTTATTTTCTGCACCGTGGGCGAGGAGTGGGGATTCATCGGTTCAATCGTCATTTTAAGTTTGTTTTTGGTGCTGATTTTACGGATTATGCTTTTAGCCGAACGTCAACGAAACGAATTTGCACGAATCTACGGCTATGGCGTAGCGGCGATTTTGTTTTTTCACGTTTTAGTGAATATCGGCATGGTGATCGGATTACTGCCTGTTATCGGGATTCCCTTGCCATTCTTTAGTTATGGAGGCTCGTCGCTTTGGGCATTTACATTACTCCTGTTTGTATTTATCAAACAAGATGCATCAAGGATTGCGTTTTAGAAAAAAAAAACTAAAAAACAGACGAAAATTTAGGTTTGATTTTTTGCAAAATGCATTTTTTTTGCGGTTTTTTTGGAGCCGTTTTTAAGGATTTTAACATTTCGGAAAAAAAAAGGGTCGATTTTGGGTGTTTTTTTGATTTTTAATTATATTGATTTTACAGGTGTTTTGGAGATTTTAGTTAAAATTTTTTAAGTTTTAACACTTTTTAACTTAAAATTTTCGATTCGTGTTTTTTTTTCATATAATTTTGCAGTTCCAAATTTTAGGAACCATGAAAAAATTTATTTTACCTTTAATCTTTGGAAGTTTGTTTACCTTCCAAAATGTGTTGCAAAGTCAAGGACTTGCTCACACAACCAATTTGCCGGCAGGCATTCAACGCACGGGTCGTCTTACGTACGAACTTTCCGTGATTAAGTTAGAACTTCATCCAACAGGTTCAAAAATGGATTTACTGTTGGACGTAAAAACACCGCAAGAAAGTGGCGACACCAATCATTTGCGATTCATTGCGAGTGGTGTGAACTGGTCTGAACAAGGCGGCTTTGCTGATGAAAATGTTCGAATGAGTTTGATGGAAGACTATCGGATTCCGCTCGGAAAAAGCATGGACATTGTGCTGAAAAAAGCCGCAGCGAACAGTGGAACATTCGCTGAGATTGATTGTAACGGACTCAAATTTTTGAGTTTGGACGCCACGTTGGTTTTCGACGAATCGCTTGTTATTCCAGCCGATTGTAAACAATCTCCATGCGACAAATTGTCGGTAGATTTCAGCATGACCATCGAAGCATGGTCGGATTTGATTGTGGGTTTGAATCTTCCGGCGTTTCAGATTCCATCTTTGGAAGGCTGGGTTTTTCAAGCCAATCAGGTGGTTTTCGATTTCAGTGAAAACCGAAAATCACCTATGGCAGAACTCCCGGAAATCTATATCCAAACCTACTTTCCGGGCGATGAAAATCTTTGGAGAGGCGTGTTCATCAAATATCTGGAAGTTACTCTGCCGGAATCTTTCGAGGGAGACGAGCGGTTTTCTTTTCAGGCACAATCTTTAATCATTGACGAAATGGGCATCACCGGAATTCTATCCGCAAAAAATGTTATTCCGAAAGGTTTGGCTCATATTGGTGGTTGGGGCTTGAGTGTGGACACGCTGGGTTTGGAGTTTTTAACGAATCGGTTGAAATCCGGCGGTTTTGCAGGGGAATTACAACTTCCGATTACCGATACAAGCTTAACGTATTTCGGACATATTTTCGAAAACAATCGTTATTTAATGCAAGTCGACTTGCACAGTTCCATACAGTTCGATTTTCTGAAAACATCGTCAGTCGAGATAAAAAACGAATCGTTTGTAAAAATGGAATTGGTTGAAAAGCGATTTTTGGCACAAGCTGTTTTGCATGGCGAGATGAAATTTGAGGAAAAAAACATAGGGGGGGTACTCAGTATTTCGAGCATAGGATTCGAAAATTTAATCTTTCAAAATCAAAAACCCTATTTATCGGTTGGCAAAATTACTCATGACGGAAGTATTGATTTGTCCGGCTTTCCGGCAATAATTGACAAACTTGATTTTGTTTCCGAGAATGAAAATTTATTGCTAAATAGTGCGGTAAGTATTGGTTTAACAAGTGCTACCGACGGCGGTTTCAGAGGAACAACAGGGTTCACCATTCGTTCTAAATTGGAAAAAACCGAAAGACAACATCGTTGGATTTATGATGGTTTTTCGATTGATGAAATTTCTGTCGCAGTAGATGAACACACATTTTCATTAAGCGGAAAATTGGCAGTGTTTGAAAATGATCCGATCTATGGACAAGGATTTAGCGGACAGGCGGAACTCAACATTAAACAGCCGGAAATTGTTGTCAAAACATCTGCAACGTTTGGAAAAACAGAGGATTTCAGATATTGGTTTGCCGACGGATTGGTAAGTTTTGGAAAAACAGGGATTCCTATTTTTGCGGGCTTAGCACTGAATGGTTTTGGTGGCGGTGCTTATCAGCGCATGAAACCGATTTTCGACAAAAAATCATCATCGTCTGTGGGTTTTAGCAATAGCGGGATTCAATACGTTCCGGATGCGTCTACAAAATTCGGAATTCAAGCAGCAGTAACGGTTGCAGCACAAAGCAATCCCAAAGTTTTCAATGGACAGGCCGGACTCGAAATGTCGTTTAATACTTCCGGAGGGCTGAATTTTATTAAATTCAATGGTGCCGCCAAAATAGCACAGGGACTCTCTAACGACTTTTTTGAAACCATGACAAAAAATATCGAATTGTTGGGAGTCATGGATCCGAGCACCCAAGAACAAATGCGAAAAGAATCTGCGAAAGATGCTGCAATTACAGCACGTTTAGCGTTAGAGTACGATTTCAACAATAATGTTTTTCGAGGGTTGTTCAATACGGAAATTTCAGCACCATTCCTCAAAGGTTCGGGGCAAGCCGAGTTGTATTTGAGTTCGAACAAATGGTATTTTCATGTCGGACACCCCGAACGACGGTTTGGAATTAGTCTTGGAGTAGGTTCTCTTTCGTTGAATACAGGTGTATATCTGATGGTAGGACATGATATTCCTGCAATGCCAAAACCTCCGGCAACCATTATGAATCTCCTTAAAAACAACGAATTTTCTTCATTGGAGCAATCTCGTGGCAAAGATATTTCTTCGATAAATACAGGTAGAGGATTTGCGTTTGGCACAGATTTTTCAATGAATACAGGCGATTTAACGTTTTTGATATTTTTTGCACAATTTCAAACACAGTTGGGTTTTGATTTTATGCTGAAAGATTACGGCAATTGGTCGTGTGCGAACAACACGTCTACCATAGGAATTGACGGCTGGTATGGTAGCGGACAAGCGTATGCGTATTTGGCAGGAAAGTTGGGACTTGGTGTTAAAGTGTTTGGAAAAACACGAAAATTCACGATTTTAGATGCCAAAGTCGGTACACTTTTGGAAGCACAATTACCAAATCCTGTTTGGTTTAGCGGACAATTGGCAGCACAATACAATGTTTTGAACGGGCTGATTAAAGGCAATTGTAATTTCAAATTTGAAATAGGAGAGAAGTGCGAACTACCAAACCTTACGGAAATTGAGGAAATGAAAATAATTGCAGAAATGAAACCAAGTCAGGACGATGTTGATGTGAGTGTGTTTTGTTTACCACAAGCCGCATTTAATTTGCCGGTGAAAGAAATTCACGCAAGTGAAACAGAAACGTTCAAAGTTGAACTGGAATCGTTTACGCTGACATCTGAAAACACGCTGTTTGCAGGAGATTTGGAATGGAACAGCGATCGAACTTCCGTAGTTTTGAAACCGCTCGAGATTCTTCCTTCTCAGGCTTCTACGACCATTTCTGCAACACTTCGATTTTTTGAAAAAAGCAATGGGGTTTGGAAACCGTTACTTAACGGAGAAAATCAACCCCAAAAGGAAACCTTATCACAAACCTTCACAACCGGAGATCGCCCGAAAACACTACCTTTATCGGAGATTTTGTATACCTATCCCGTGATTGATCAGCAGAATTTTTATGTACAAGAATCATCGGAGGGTTACATTCAATTGAAACGAAATTTTGAGTATTTGTTTGACGTTGATAATTATGATTATGTTGTGAATTTTGAGGCATCGGATGGGGTTGTTTTTTCTTCGGACGTTGTTTACAACATTCCGAAAATCCGCGTTGAATGGGAAATGCCGAATTTGAATGCACAAACAAATTATACGGTTAGAATTATTGGAAACCCTCGAGAAACAAGTGAAAACTTTACCAATGTTTCAGAAAATTACACCTCACAAGATTTTGGAGACGATGATAATTCTGCTGAAATACGAAATACAGAAATTTCGGAAACGGCAGTAAATCCGCAGACCGTAGAGATTTTTTCATACGAGTTTCGAACAAGTTCATATCCGACTTTTGCAGCGGCAGTCAATTCGATAACGTTGCAAAAAGCCACGCTTCAAAACCTTTTGGTTGCACTCAACAGTGAGCAATATCTTTCAACCGGCGAGCCAATTTATTTGTCTGCAAACTGTAATCAGCCAACCAATTTTGACGACATTGAATTGTTTGGATCGACCTACACACAAGAAATTCCGCTTGTTAATGTGAGAGCAAATCTAAACTCGGAAAACATTTATTTTTCCAATCACATCAATCCGTTGATTTATCAATCTTACAATTACAACGGACTTGTAACTTTGCCAAGAACAACCGAGCAAAGCTTGCTTCCAACGTGGGCGATGACCCCCTTAAAACTATCGGCAAATTCTCAAATGTTTCCTTGGACTTACGATTTACCGGCGGTTTACAGACGTGACTTACAACAGGTTCAAGTTCAATTGGCGGATCAACATGCACAGGGAAAATACGTTGCAAACTACGATTCAATTATTAGCCAAACCTTACCAATTCCGGGTTTTGGAGCCTATCAATTCTCTTTGCAATATCGTCTTCCTTGTGGAAAATCGGGGACATTTGCCAATCTGTCTTTTGATTATACAAACTAAATAATATCAGTAATAACAAACAAAATCAACACAAAATTATATGAAAACACGTATTTTTATCTCCGCATTTTTGGTTTTTTTGTCCTGTATTTTATACGGACAACCTACTGCCAAACTGTATCTTAGTGCAGAATCTCAATCTTCTCAAATCCGCTTGCGATGGGCGGTTGATTGTCCTTTGACTTGGCAATTAGCTAATCGTTACGGTTACACGCTGGAACGCGTTGAAATTTTGGAAAATCAAGTTGTTTTGGAATATCCGAAACGCCGAATTATGAACGAGGTACCGATAAAACCCGCCGACACAACTGTGTGGATAGAAAGGTTTGACTTGCATCAAAGTTATGCTATTCTGTCGCAAGCCTTATTTGGCGAGGATTTCGAGACTTCGTTTCAAGTCGAGAGTCCTTTGTTTCAAGCGGTCAATCAATCACAAGAAAACGAACAGCGATTTTCCATTGCACTTTTGGCTGCCGACCAAAACTTTGAAGCCGCTTGTTTAGCGGGTTTGGGATGGATTGATTCTGTGGTCGAATCCCATAAAACGTATCTTTATCGGCTCTATATCAACACACCGGACAGCCTGATTTTAGGCGACACAGCAAAAATTTTGATTTCGCCGTCCGCACCCAAAAGTTTTCCGAAAATTACCAACATTTTTTCCGTAACCGGCGATAAATCTGTGTTTTTATCGTGGGACATCAAAAATTTCAATGGAATTTACACCGATTATATCATCGAAAAAAGCAGCAATTCAAGACAATTTTTGAGAATAACCGAATTACCATTGACTATTTCCAACGATGGCACAACGGCTGTATTTATGGATACTTTGGACCTAAACGACAAGCCGTATTATTACCGCGTTCGAGGCATCAATATCTTTGGAACTGTGGGTCCTGTTTCGGATATGGTTCAAGTGGTCGGCAGTCCGAATTTTTCTGCTTATCCGCAAGATTTGACGATTCTTGAAAACGGAAAAAATGTTGTTTTGCAATGGGCATTCGAAGAAAATGCTACCCAAGACATATCGCATTTTTTGGTTCTTCATCAATCGAGCATGGACGCTGAAAACGCTGTGTTGTCGCGTGTTTCAAACAGGCAACGAAGTTTCAATTTGAATCTTTCAAAGTTAGAACCGTCGAATTATTTTACGGTTGTTGCGGTTTACCAAAACGGACAAGAACGCAGTTCGTATCCGTGTTTTTTTCAGACCATCGATTCGATTCCTCCGGCAGCTCCGAAAGGACTTTTGGGCTTTGCGGACAGTTTGGGTGTTGTTAATTTACAATGGGCAAAAAACACGGAGTCGGATTTAGACGGGTATCGGGTTTTTCGCTCCAATCAAAGGGATCAGGAGGTTATTCAAATTTCCAAAACACTGATAACGGACACTATTTTTTTCGATACCATTTCTACAAATACCGACAAAAGCGTGTATTATCAAGTGATTGCTGTTGACAAACGCGGCAATAAATCTGATTTTTCGGCGATAGCAGAAGTTAAACGCATACAACAATTTCCACCTATGGCAAAACTTGAAGATTCGATTGCTGCGTTTTCTGCTGATATGTTCGAACCTTTACAATCTCCAAGAGTAACGGCTTTTGCAGACCGAGACAATCGAAAAATTGTTTTAAGTTGGAACACGTCTTATCCGGTTTCCGAAGTACAAATTTTCCGAAAAAAAGACGATGATGATTGGCGACTTTTGGAGATTTTTTCACCAACAAAAAATGCTTACGAAGATAAGAAATTAGAAATCAATTCAACCTATCATTATCGTTTGAAACTCGCTGATGACAAGCGTAATCACAGTCCGGTTTCTGTTCCGATTCGAGTCGTTTACTAAGCACTATTTGGCTAACTCTAAAATTTGTTTCACCACATCAAAAGTGATGTTTTCGTTTTCGCCTAATTTGGTGCCATTTGCTTTGAAGCGTGCCACGATTTTGTCGATAGAGTCTTGACCGATATTCAATTCGGAAAGTTTGGTTGCCAAGCCCAACGAACGGAAAAACTCGTCGGTTTTTGCAATGGTTTTTTCGATTTTTTCATCGGTTGAACCGGTTGTAATGTTCCAAACTCGTTCGCCGTATTGCACGATTTTAGCACCTTTTTGGTGTGCCATCACTCTCATCAACGAAGAGAATATCAGTGCCAAACTTTGTCCGTGTGTGGTGTTGTGCAAAGCCGTAATTTCGTGTGCAATTCGATGTGTTGCCCAATCGCTCGAAACACCCATCGAAATAAAGCCATTCAAAGCCATAGTCGCACAAAGCATAAAATTACTCATCTGCTCGTAATCGTGTTGATTGTTTTGAATTTTCGGGGTGATTTCAACTAAGGTTTGCAAAATGCCTTCTGCCCAACGATCCATCAACGGAGACTGTCCGGTTGTGGTTAAATACTGCTCCATTACATGCAACAATGTATCCGCAATACCTACAGCCACTTGAAATTTTGGCAACGAAAACGTGGTTTCCGGATCCAAAATCGAAAAGGTCGGATATACCGCAGCAAACGGAATTTTTTCAGCGGTTGCCGTGTTTGAAATTACAGAATTTTTGTTCATTTCCGAACCTGTTGCAGGGAGGGTCAACACAGTTGCCATAGGCACAGACTTCCCGATTTTTTTAGGATTAGTAACAATATCCCACGGGTCGTTTTCGTTCCAAATGGCGACAGAAATTAACTTGGTTCCGTCGGACACAGAACCGCCGCCAACCGCCACCAAAAAGTCGATTTGATTTTCTTTGCCCAACGCAATTGCTTTGCGTAAGGTTTCAACAGTCGGGTTGGGTTCGATGCCCCAAAACTCCATACAATTGTGGTTTTTCAAGGCATCTTTCACTTGATCGTAAACGCCGTTTTGTTTCACAGACCCACCACCAAACGTCAACAGGATTTTTTTGTCCGTTGGAATTTCTTTCGCCAATCTTGCGATTTGTCCTTTTCCGAAAATAAGTTTAGTCGGATTTTGAAATAGAAAATTGTTCATAGTGTTTTTTTTGCAAAGATACGAAAAAGTTTTCAAAATTTCATTTTTTTTTCCTATCTTTGCAAAATGTTTCAATCTAAAACCATAAACGAAAAACAATCTTGTTTCAGACCGTCCTCTGAAACCCGCGTGGCCGTACACACACACAATGCCCAAACCAAACCAAACCACCCGCTTTGTAGTTTCTTAAATTTTCAAATTTGCAAATATAGCAAATTTTTTCAACATACAAACCGCACCGATACATCTCATCGGGGCGGTTTTTTGTTTGACCGAAAACCTTCGTGGTTTTATTACGCAATCATTGTGGTTGTTGCGTCTTTGCTTTTTTTCCCTTTTTTAGGTAGTGTTCACTTGTTTGATTGGGATGAAATTAACTTCGCAGAATCGTCTCGTGAAATGATAGTTACAGGCGATTACAATACCGTTCGAATAGATTTTGAACCATTTTGGGAGAAACCTCCGCTTTTTATTCTAATGCAGGTTGTTTCCATGAAACTGTTTGGTATCAACGAGTTTGCAGCACGTTTTCCGAATGCGATTTGTGGAATTTTAACCTTACTTTGCCTATTTAGTATAGGACGAAGGTTGTACAATGAGCGATTTGGAATGATTTGGGCTCTCTCGTATGTGGGCTCCATTCTGCCGTTTTTTTATTTCAAGTCGGGAATTATCGATCCTTGGTTCAACCTTTTTATTTTTATCGGCATCTACTATTCAATACGATTTTTAGATGCAAGCAAAGGAAAAAAAACGGCAAAATCACATCTTTATCTCGTCTATTCAGCGTCTGCTATTGGTTTGGGTATTTTGACAAAAGGTCCGGTCGCACTATTGATTTGGGGTCTCACGGCTTTTATTTACGCTGTTTACCGAAAATTTCGTTTGCCCATACGTTGGTATCACATTCCTGAATTTTTATTGGTGTTGTTTATGGTGGGCGGAGCATGGTTTTTGGGACAAATTTTTGTTGGAAACAAAGAGGTAGTGGTCGATTTTATCAATTATCAAATCAGGCTTTTTCAAACACAAGATGCGGGGCATGGCGGATTTCCGCTCTATCATTTTGTGATATTGCTTTTCGGAGTTTTTCCTGCATCTCTTTTTTCGCTTGCTGCCTATAAAAAAATAAACGATGATACATCTGCACAAAAAGAGTTCAAAATATGGATGATAGTTTTGTTGTGGGTTGTGCTGATCGTGTTTTCAATCGTCAAAACAAAAATAATACATTACTCATCGCTCTGCTATTTTCCACTAACGTTTTTAGGTGCTTATGTTTTGTATAACTATTGTTATAGACACGTCCCTTTGAAAAAATGGATACATGTTTTGGTGATAATTTTTGCGGGGATCTTTTTTTTGATCGTGGCTGTTCTTACCAATATATTCAGGTTCAAAGACTATATCATCGAAAACAAACTTTTTAACGATCCTTTTGCTTTGGCTAATTTGCAAGCCGATGCCGGTTGGACAGGTTTCGAAGTTTTGATAGCCTTGATACCACTGTTGTTGATGGGTTTTGCAATATATTATTATCGCAAATCGCAGGCACTTCGATACACGATAACCGTATTCGTTGGCACATGTCTATTTACGTTTTTCACGATGAGTGTTATCGTCAAACGTGTGGAGGCATATTCACAACGTGCCGCCATAGAATTTTTCAAAAGTATAGAACATGAAAATTGTTATGTTACGACCATTGGCTACAAAAGTTATGCACATTATTTTTACGCTAAAACGCAACACTCCACGAAAGCCGGATTACACTATCTGCAAACCAACGAAAATCCAAGTATTCCCGTGTATGTTTCCGTGAAAAACACACATAAAAGCAGGGTAATGGAACAATATCCGCAATTGGAAGTTTTGTACGAAAAAAATGGTTTTGTTTTCCTAAAAATGACGAAATAAATAAAATACTAAAAAAATGAAATTGTTGAAAAAAATTCTGTGTTATACCTTATCTCCTGTTGGCATTGTGTTAGGCTTGATCTTACTGATTTCAGCATGGTTTTACGCTACATCACCCATCTACAAATTTGAAGAACCCAAACCCTTTTCAGGTAAGAATTTCTACAATCCTTATCAACATATGGATAAAGGGGAATGGAAAAAATGCGTATTTCATTTACACACGAAATCTTGGATGGGATTGATTGAAGATGGGAAGGACACGCCGGAAGACGTTTTAGACGTTTACAAAAAATTGCATTTCGATGTTGTTGGGATTTCTCATCATCACATCAAAATTAACAAAACAGATGCGAACAATCCTTTTTACATTCCAATTTATGAACATGGAATTGGTGTCAAACAAGTGCATAATTTGGCTTTGGGAGCACAGGGATTAGTATGGCGAGACTATATGTTTTCTAAAAATTTAAGTCAAAAACAACACCTTATTGATTTGTTAAAAACTAAAAGTCGTTACGTTGCTATAGCCCATCCTGCAAGGCGTCGAGGATATTCTCTCGAAGATTTCAAGTATTTATCAGGTTATGATTTATTCGAATTGCAAAGTGGTGGAATAAAATCCGAGAAGCAATGGGATGTGGCACTTTCGAGCGGACATCGAGCATGGTTAGTTGCCAACGATGATGGACATTCCATCACCAATCTTGGACGTGTGCAAAGAGAAGTTACGTTTGTGAATATTTTGGAATCAACAGGCGATGCAATTTTAGAATCTCTTGTACAAGGCAAGGCTTTTGGCGTAAGTTTTCCACGTGTTGATCAGCCAACGTTTGAACTAAAAAAACAGGCATCATCAATGGTTTCGTTTCCCGTAAGCGTTCGTATAAGCGAAGACAGTTTGTTAGTGCAATGGGGACAAACCATGGAACAAATTGAATTTATCGGCGACAGCGGGAAGTTATTAAAAACAGTAACCGACAGCGATTTTGCCTATTATTTGATAACTCCGGAAGACACCTACGTGCGTGTCAAACTCCACTGTTCCGAAGGTTTTGTGTATTATCTCAATCCGATTGTTCGCAGCCTGTCGGGCGATATGCCTGCGTTGCAGTTGCTAAGTAATGTAGACAGATGGAAAACAGTTGGAAAACGGACACTTCTTGGAGGTTGTTTCGTAGCATTGGTCGTATGTATTATTAAATTTCGTCAAAGAAAAAAGTTTCAAAAAAACAATTAAAGATATGATAAAAAACAAACGAATTGCCGTAGTGCTTCCGGCATACAATGCGGCAAAAACTCTTGCCCAAACCTATAGCGAAATTCCAATGGATATTGTGGACGATGTTATTTTGGTTGACGACAAAAGTCGCGATAATACCGTGCAAGTGGCTAAAGATTTAGGCATTAAACACATTATAGAACATGAAAAGAATCAAGGATATGGTGGCAATCAAAAATCTTGTTACAACAAAGCCCTTGAATTGAATGCCGATATCGTAGTGATGTTGCACCCTGATTATCAATATACACCAATGCTCATACAATCCATGTGTTACGTAATCGCCAACGATGTATATCCTGTTGTGTTGGGCTCACGTATTTTAGGGCGAGGTGCTTTGATTGGCGGAATGCCGGTGTACAAATATATCGCTAACAGACTATTGACATGGTTTCAAAATGTTCTGATGCGTCAAAAATTGAGTGAATACCACACCGGTTATCGTGCGTTTTCTCGTGAAGCCCTATTGGCAATTAACTACGAAACCAACTCCGACGATTTTGTGTTTGATAATCAAATGTTGGCTCAACTTTTTTTCAAAGGTTTTGAAATAGGGGAAATTACTTGTCCGACTAAATACTTTGACGAAGCCTCATCAATCAACCTGCAACGTAGCATCAAATATGGACTTGGCGTGTTGAAAGTCTCAATTTCCTATCGCTTGCAAAAATGGCACTTGGCAAAATTTAAGTTTCTTTCTTGAAAACAATGATTTTAACGACCGGAGGACGAAATGCTATAACCAAAACTCCAATACAGAAATTGTGCAACGGTAAACTGTGTTGCACTGATTCCGAATGTAGCGAAAAAATTATCTTTCAAATAAGCCTTGACTCCGAGAACTTGATAAAAAGGGACATCCATGTGATGTTTGTGGTAAACACTGTAGCCTATCGAAGCAAAAATAGACGCCACAGGCAAAGAAAGTTCACCCAAAAGCCCCAACCCAAACGACAAGCGATCAGAAAAATTTGAAATCGCAATACGATTGTATTCCAAACCGTCCTCAGGATTTAATTCTCGCCATGCCCTTGCATTTGAACTTTCATCGTACAAAAAGCGAACGCTCGGACCCCATTTATATTTGTAGCCTTTCACGATCATCGGACTGTAGGCCAAACCTAAAACCATAAAATCCCGATCAACGTACGGCGAAGGTAAACCGGTGCCGTTGGTTGAAAATTCGGTCTGCCGACTTGAGGTGATAAATTGGACATCATGACTGATATGACGAGGTGTTTCAGGAATTTCCATAGACGGATTTTTCAACAAAAATCCTTTATTTACCGGATTAAAATTGTACGCTAAAGAAACACTCAAAGCCCCCATATTTACGCCTTTATTGGGCTTGCGAGAGGCACCGTTTGAAAAATGATTGAAATCAACACCGAATTTCATTTCAAAATGTTTCGATAAAAAATAATCCATATACAAGCGCAATCCGGCATGGATATTATTGGGCGAGCCAATGGTGAGATTTCCGGGATTGTCAAAAGGATCATAAGAATCCCAATTCATCGACAAGCCCAAACCTACTTCCCAAACCAATCCGAGTTTTTCGGTAAATTGTGCCAATGTATTTCCTCTGAACACGTAGAGGGAAAAGGGGTTGCCGAGACCCGGATTATCCGTAAAGGAAGGTTTGTAAAACCCAATCCCGAAAAAAGGCATGTTGAACGCAAAATCCTCCCAAGAACTACCATTTGATGCACGTGCATACCTCAACGAAATTGCTTGATAATGCGGAATGGGCTTGAGAAAATCATCGGTATTGAAAACGTTGCCGAATGCTCCACAAGTTTCGACAAACGACGCTCTTTTGGGCGATATTTCGGCTCGACCGACCATACACAACATTATGCCGAATAAAAAAGCCAAATTTTTCATCATAAATATAGAGAAATTAAAATTAAACATGAAAGACTAAGGGTAAAAAGCAGTTGTAATTTGGCTGTTTTTTCGTCTAAATCTAAAATAGGTGTCAAGTTTTCTTTCGAAACTTTTATGATGGTTTTCGTGTTGATTATACCGAGCGGAAGCGTTAGGAAAATCCCCAAACACAGCAAAGGCAAAATTTCGAAAAAAACCAACACAACGACCATTAAATACCCACCAAAAACCAAAATCGCATATTCGATTTTTGCATTTCGCAATCCGACTAACGATGCTTGTGTTTTTACTCCTGCTTGCAGATCGTGAACGATGTCGCGTGTGTAGTTGGCATGCAAAATTGCCGTTGTTATTAATCCGATCGGAACCGATAGATATACTGCCGTTACTGATAGTTCAGACGTCAACACGTAAAAAGTTCCTTGCACAATTAGAACGCCGAACAACACAAAAATCAACAAATCACCTAAGGTATATTTTTTGAAAATATGATAAAAATAGCCGGCAATCAAACCGATTCCGCCCATCCAAAGCAGGTGATAACCACTTGATATTGCCATAATAAATCCAAGACCTGTCCCGGATAAAAGAATGGAATGTGCAACAATTTTCCATTGTTTTTCGCTGATTACGCCCATTACAAGCGGGCTTTTGTAACCCAGCGATTCTTTAGTGTCTACACCTGTTTTGAAATCGTTGAAATCACTAATCATGTTCAATCCCGCATGATAACAAACAACGGCAACGAAAACCGCCGGCAAGAAAAACCAACTTACTGAAAGATCAGTCGTTTGTTGCTGATAAAAAACGTATGCTGCCGTCAACACGACGGGCATTGTAGACGCCGGAAACGACCATGGGCGTGTGGCTTTGATCCAAAAGTGCATGGGTAACATTAATTTACGATTTACGGATTTACTATTTGGCGTAGCGTAAATTGTACGTGGGTAAATAGTAAATTGCTGTTAAACAATATCGATGATTTGTCCCGAAAAATATAGGGTTTCGCCGGCTAACGGATGATTAAAATCCAACGTAATAATGTCGCCGTCAATTTCCAAAACCACAGCTTCCATTTCTTCGTCATCGTCTGTAACGATAGGAACAATCATACCTTCCGAGATTTCGACACCTTCAACATCTTCCATCAATTCGGCTTTCGGAATGCTTACAATACCCTCTTCATCGTAGTTTCCGTAGGCATTTTCGGGAGAAAGTATAAATTCAAAAACATCACCTTTTTTCTTTCCCATAATTTTTTCTTCGAATTTTTCGATCAGGTCTTCGTCGCCGATGATGACTTCCAAAGGATTTTCTGCAACAATATTTTCAATAATGTCGCCATTTGCATTGTCGTATTTTAGCGTATATGCTAATTTTACGCGAGAGTTTTTTTCGATTTTCATAAAAGATATTTTTTGCAAAGTTACGAAAAATATCTGATAGGAGCAAATTTTTTGAAAATTACGAAATTCTACGGATCCCCAAAAAATAGAAAAATAACGATATAACAACTCTAAGTATAATGTTGCCGATTATTATACTCATATTTATACCATCAAACGCCCCAAATGGCAAAAGCAGCCCTGTAACAGCATGGAAAATAATGAATGTAACAACGATATTTTTCAAAGCATATTGGTCAGTAATGTTCCTGCTTTGGAAAGATAGAAAGGCAATCGCAAACTCCGCTGCTCCCAAAAAATAACTCAACAGATATTGCTCTCTACTTATCTCAATATTTATCATTCCGGGTATCCATGCCGGTGCAACAACAAGTGCAATCGCTGCTGCTAAAGTCACTGCTGCATGTATGACGAATAGTGTTTTTAAGCCTTTCATGATAGATTTAAGTTTCTTGTTGTTATCCGCAACACTGTTTCTATTGTGCCACCGCAAAGTAGCATTACCTATAGTTGAGTGCCATATATCTGTGCGAATTTACAAATGCTGTGCTATTGTGTGGTTGTTGGCGATGAAATGCACCAAATAAACTGTATCGTCATTTTCATTGTACTTTGTAAAAAATGCGTACCACGTTGTTCGCTTATTTTTCTTGAACGTGGCATAAAACATATTTTTTTCGTACTTGTCAAAATATTCAGGTGCTGGTTTGTGTTGGCGAATTGGCAAATTAGTGGTAATTTCATCGACAAGTTCCTTCACATATTTTCGACTACTTTCTAAAAAACCAAAATATCCTAACTTGTGGAGAATAGGTATAAGCGATTTGAAATACTTTCGTACTTCTTGCGTAAATAAAACTCGTTTCATTACTTACCGGCGAAAAAAGTTTCTAAATCTTGATAAATACCTTCCAAAAGTTCGTCGCCCGTAATTGCGTTGCGTAATTTTTCATCGGGCTGTAAAACCATTTGCTCCACAACGATTGGCTCCGGCATAATTCGGTATGTATAGTTTCCGCTTTGAACAAGCACTCTTTGATGATGTGCCATAAGGAAAAATTTTTCTTGTTGAGTTGCGAACTCCGTACTACTTACTACTTGCATGGCAAATTTGATTTTAAACTTTCTACAAAGTTACATCTTTTTTTTGACTTGACCAAATTTTTTTTGTCGTTTCAAAAATTTTTCGTAACCTTGTGCCATCATTTTGCCTAATCGCATTCGAACAACCAATTCAAAAAAGATTTAAGGCTTTTGATAGAACCATCAAATTTGGTAAAGTGGTGTACCATAGCGTACACTCACTTTGTTTGATGGTTGGCTTTGGTTGGCCAGAATGCGTGCAGAGTAAGGTGTACGCTTTTTTTATGTTCGAAATATTAACCAATAAAAATACAAAACTATGAAAAAAATTCTATTCACAACAGCAATCATCAGCCTGCTATTCGCAGGTTGCGACAAAGACAAAGAAGATCCAAATGACCCGTCAACAGAGGCGGTTAAGAAACTACCCTCGAAAATAGGGTCAACAGATTATCAATATGATGATTTTAATCGTTTAGTAAAAATTGGTGATCTGGAAATCACATACAATGCTAATCACAATCCAGTCAGATTCAACAATGGTAGCGCTAGTGCTGACATTAAATACATTGATAATTCTGTGATTTTTAGTAGCGATTATTATTGGCTGTTTAGTAACGACTCACTTACGTTAGATGCTAATGGACAACTTGTAAGGAGATTGCGTGAAATTTATGGCTCTGGCTATGAAATTTGGGATTTTACTTATAACTCCAATGGAAATATAACAGAAATCACACGAACTTACTACAGAAACAACTTAACAGGATATGATGAGATTGTCTATACTTATACCTACACATATAGTAACATAAAATCTATTTGGCGACACGTAAATACTCCCGATTGGTTTTTTGCTTATCTTGCGGGCGAATTGTATTTTCCATTAAAAAAAGGGTATATGCCGTTACAAACACAGTACACAGGCTTTAGCACAACGATGCGTAAACACGCCTATCTACAAGATTCAGATGGTTATGTTATACAATGGGATATGGAAAGAACGGAAAACGGAAATGAAACAACCGAAGTATATACCATTGAATACGTTCCTGCGAAATAAATCAAAAAAAAGTACTAATCCCTCTGATTAGAAAAACTCCAAGCGACCCCAAGCAGCACCCGATACTCCCACGAGGAATTGTAAAGCGAAAGATTGTTATTCTCGTAATCCACCATAATCGAGGATTTGAGGGCAAAGCCTCTGCGGAGTTTCGCGTTGATGGAAAACTGTGTGATGAGGTAGGGATATATTTTCCGCAGTTCGGGATAGGCGGCTTTGACTTCCTCGCTGAACGGCGACACCAAACTTTGTTGATACGACGTGGTCAACTTCATACCCAACCGTTCGCTTGGCTTGTAGTTTACGTTCAACAACAGCATAGGGCGAAACTCGTTATGATGCTGATACATGTCGTTTTTGAGTTTGGTATGGCTGTTGATGAACAGAATTTTTTCTCTCAGTTCGGGCGAAACATCATTGATTTCTTCCATATTATTCACCTCCCACGACGACCAATCATACACAAACCCCATCCCCAAATTCACCTTGATTTTCGGATAAATCATCTTCAGCGGATGAAGCAGCGCACCCGTCTGAAAACGCCATTGCAAGCCCCAATTCGTGTTGTTCTGAAAAATAAACAACGGCTCGACATAGAGGGGTCGAACCACCGTTTTCTCAGCACTAACCGGACGGTATTTGTACAACCCGGACGAAAGCATAACGTAATGCGTATAGTAAAACAGCCCATCGTCCGAATGGTCTAAAATCTGCTTGAAGTTGAGTTCAAAATCGGAATGATTGAACAGATAATTGCATCGGGCGGTGTGCACAAACACGAGGCTGGGATACGCATCCATTTCCTCGTGTGAGAGGATGGTCTGAAAGTCCAGATCGATAGCAACCGAGCGGGTATTCAGCGTGTCGAGGTTGTCGATTTTTTTCTCTACAACTTCGATTTGACTGTGTGCTTTTGCTGCGATGAGGCAGAGCAGTAGGGTGATGGTGTTTCGTGTGGTGCGGGGCATTTACGGATATTTTTTTGTGTTATTCGTTAGTTTGAGGTTGCATACCAACCTTTATTTTTGCGCCAACCTAAAAGCCTCCAAAAACGCCGTCACCCATTCTTTCTCTGCATCGTTGGCAGTTTCAAAAAAGTATTTTGTTCCTGAACCTACAATGATGGCGGGCGTTTTCACAATCCAAGTCGAACGATGTCCTTTGCTTCCTCTCTGCACTGCTTTGTCTGCAAGTCTTATCGACTGAATGTCTTTCAGGTTATATTCGTGCCTCCGGGTGTAGATTGGTCTTGATTTGACAAGCGTCAGCGTTGACTTCGTGGCTTCGATGGTTTGAGTTCCATAAATGCCGTTGATGGCCATTGCCAACACGACAAAACCTACTATCCAGAAAGGGATTGTAAACAATATAGTGAGTAATACATCTTCGCCGTTTTGTACCATCGAAGTGGCGAAGGCAATGAACCCCAGCCAAAACAGAGCAAACGCCAACAGCGCAATGTTTTCAATCGCAAAACCTCTCTTTGGCATCGATACCTGAAAGCCGTCGCCCACGCCTTTCCTCATTTCGATTTTACTGCCCGCAGGCGGTGCTGCAAGCGCTTTGTCGTCCATCGCAGGAACAAGCGAACTGACTTTGTGGATAGCCCCGCAACGCTCGCATTTAGCGAGGTCGGTAACGACATTGACGTTTGCGCTGTCGATGGGCATTTTACAGGTGGTGCAGGTTAATTTCATTTTATTTGTTGTTTTTTTATGATATTCCTTTTATCCTAATCGCCGTTCAGTTTTCAGTCTCTCTGAAATTGTCGCAAAAATACGGTGCAAGTTCTGTCATATATTGATAAAACTCGTCGCTCATTTTCGGCTTGATAAAATCCATTTCAAGATTTCTGTAAATTTCTTTCGCTGTCATACTCTCGATATTTTTGTTTCGCTTCACTGTCCCCACGCCACTGTCCCGCATTGCTGCTAACGTCCGAGCGGCTTGGCGTGGTGGCGGCTTCCACTAAACTTCCTGCGGAGTACGATGTTTCAAATTTGCACTGCTGTTTCTGCGGACTACTGCCGCCATTACGCTAAACCGCCCGTTAACTGATGGCGTTTTATTACTCATTTCAATTATCTTCGAGTGCATTCAAATACCTTTTATACAATTCAATAAAAATCTTATCTATTAATATCAATATGGCAAAACGAATAAAATAATTTTCATATAGGTAATTCTTATCTGCCAATGTTTTTAATGTTGGTAAATTTTGCTGAAATGATTGTGTGTTATGTGCGCATCTGTTTCTGTGGTTATATAATAAATCATATTTTAAGCAATTTTCAAGCAGATTTTTTTCATTAGCAAAATGCTTAATTTCAATGGAATTTATGTGATGGTTAATAAACCAATTAAAACTTTTCTGCGCCCAAATTGATAGATTGGAGCCTGAAAATATGTTTTTAATATCTGAAAAAGTTTCACTTAATATTTTTCGTTTATCTATATCATTTAACAAATCAATTTTAGCAACCAGTCGCTTGTATATTGCATTTTTGGCTTTAAAAGAGGAACATTCTCCCAACTTGTCTTCATCTGCTAACAATACTCGCCTATACTCATAATCACTAGTTGCCAATTCCCAACAAATACATTTCATTTTTTGTTCTTGAAATCCTGTCATTTTTAAGAATACAGATTGCATTATATAATCACACAAAGGATAAGTTTCAATTCCACTGCCTATTCCTGCACTTGCTGTTACAACATCTTTTAAAATGCCAGAAATTGATTTTTCAATAAATTCACTATGATTATTCATATTGCATATAGTTTATATATTCTTATTGACTCTTCAATACGGGTTCTCAAATATTTTAATGCACTTGGAGTTTTCTTGTGTGAATAATCATCTTTAAATGCATTTATTTTTTTGTCTAATCCTTGTTTAAGGTCATCTTTCCTTTCATTGTTTATTGCTTTATTCTCAAAAAC
>Ga0099364_10002347_pt1 | contig 30335 bp, 21 predicted proteins | sample TergutTh196P3_FD_73070 | JGI IMG/M metagenome (GOLD analysis project Ga0099364, IMG submission 73070) | Microcerotermes parvus P3 segment gut microbial communities from Pointe-Noire, Republic of the Congo - Th196 P3 | ecosystem: Host-associated > Arthropoda: Insects > Digestive system > Gut ...
GGGCGCTGTCGCAGTACGGGGCGAAGAAGACCGGGCTTGCGCGGGCGGGCAATGTGTCGGGCAACCTGGTCATCGGGACGGGCGACAAAACGTTCGACGAGCTGGTCGCCGGCATAGAGAACGGTCTTTTGATGAACCGCTTTTCCGGTGGCGTGCCGTCGCGCAACGGTGACTTCTCGGGCGTTGCGAAAAACAGCTTCTTAATAAAAAACGGGCGGCTTGCGGACGCCGTCAGCGAGACGATGGTGTCAGGCAACCTGCTCGATATGATAAAAGACATCGCGGGGATCGGCCGTGACGCCATATGCGACGGCAGCGGCGCCGTCCCGTTCGCGGCCTTCAACGGAATAACGATTTCGGGGAAGTAGCAAGCTGTCTAAAATATTTGCGGGCGACGATAGTGTCCCTGTCGACCTGGGCTTTGACTGCGTCGACGCCGTCAAATTTCATCGTGTCTCGGATATACATGTGCAGCTCCGTGTTAATATGCTGGCCATAAAGATCGCCGGTAAAATCTAATAGATGGGTCTCTATCGTAATTTCGCCGGACGTGTCGACTGAAGGCTTTTTGCCGATGTGCGTCAGCCCGAAATAACTATCGCTTTCACCGATCCTTGTAACCGTCGCATATACGCCATGCGCGGGTATGAACTTGCGCGGGTGTGTTTTCAAATTGGCGGTCGGCATGTTTGAGCGTCGGCCAAGCGCCCTTCCGCGTGTCACTGTGCCGCTGAGCGCGTAGGGCTGCCCAAGCATCGCATTGGCCCTGCTTATATTTTTATCGCAGAGTGCTTTTTTTATCGCTGCAGCGTTGACGATGCCGTTGCGAAATGCGCCTTCCTCGCCGCCTAAGGCGCTGACGATGCCATCGTCATAGGCGCAACTTTCTGCGACTTTTTGCTCGTTTACTGTTAACAGTTTATATCCGTATGTGCCCGCCAGCTCGCGCAATATATGTATAGTGCCCGCGCCGTCTTTGCCGAACTTGCAATTTTCGCCCGCTACGACAATATTGGCCCGAAGCTTGTCGATCAGGCAGGTTTTAATGAACTGTTCGGGCGCAAGCTTCATTTCGGCGCCAGCGAATGTATAGTTTACGACAGTGACGGGCGCGATGCGCTGGATGAGCCGCTCCGCTTCGTCGCCCGCTGTCAGCCGTAGCTGCGCGCCGAGCGCCGTATCGGACGTAAAGTCTATCTTCAGTAGCGTGGCCTTCATATTGTATGCACGAGCCGTGTCCATCAATGTTTCAATGATCCTTTTATGCCCGATGTGCACGCCGTCGAACATGCCAAAAGCTAGACAGACGCCCGCGTCGCCCGTCGCGTATTTTTCGCATTCGTCGTTTATATTAACCATATGCGCCTCCCGCTATGCCGCCCATATATGCCTCCCGCACTGTCTGCCCGATCATACCAGCCCATTATACCATGCATGTGGTATAATGAAAGCCGTGCGAAAATTTGTATATAAATATTACTAAAATAATTATTGCTTATCGAATATTACATACTGAATATAGCACACTGCATATAACGCACTACATATAACACATTATTTAATAATAATTACCCGTTTTGGGCGGAGGTAACAATGATCAGCACTACCCCCGGCATGATGTCGGGAGCAGACGCGATGGTAGAGGGCCTTGTGCGCGAGGGGGTCTCCGTAGTATTCGGATATCCGGGCGCGGCTGTCGTCCCACTGTACGATGCACTGCGCGGATCCGGCGTCACACATATATTGACCAGGACGGAACAGGGCGCCGGCCACGCCGCGAGCGGGTACGCGCGCATGTCCGGGAGGCCGGGCGTCTGCATTACCACATCGGGCCCGGGCGCCACCAATCTATTCACGGCGGTAGCCACCGCATACAGCGACAGCATCCCGATGATTGCCATTACGGGACAGGTAGCGACGCACAACCTTGGCCGAGACGTTTTTCAGGAAGTCGATACCACAGGGGCTGCAGAGCCGTTCACAAAATACACGTATTTAATAAAATCAGCGCAAGACATAGGCCGCGTCGTCAAAGAGGCGTTCCACATATGCTCGACGGGGCGCAAAGGGCCTGTTCTCATAGACTTGCCCGTGGACGTCCAGCAGGAACGCACAGTTTTTGAGTTCCCGGAGAAAGTGGAGATTCGCGGCTACAAGCCGAGCCACAGCGGCAACGCGCTCCAGGTCAAGCGCGTGGCGGAGGCAATAAGCGCGGCGCGGCGCCCGTTGCTATGCCTGGGCGGCGGGGTGTTCCTCTCCGGTGCGGAGCAGGCGGCGCGCGAGTTCTGCGAAAGGGCGAACCTGCCCGCAGTCACGACGTTGATGGGGATTGGCGCCATGCCGCGCGATCATCGGCTATACTACGGCATGCTGGGGCAGAGCGGCAGCGGCGCAGCCAATGTCGCCGTGTCGCGCAGCGACCTTTTGATCATCATCGGCGCGCGCGTCGGCGACCGCGCCATACAAGAACCGGCCAGCCTGACAGGCGCCGCTGTGGTGCATATTGACATCGATCCGGCCGAAATAGGCAAGAACGTGGGGACGACCATCCCGCTGGTCGGCGACGCCGCGCGCGTTTTGGAACAGCTTATGGAACGCGGGGTCTCCGGCGAATGGCCCGATTGGATTAAAGATCTGGACGAACTCAAAAACGAGGAGGGCCGGAGGCAGGAAGCGCGCCAAGGCGCGCGGTTCGGCGTAGATCCTGCACGGTTCGTCCGCGATCTGTCGGGGCGGCTGCCTGACGACGCGGTCTATGTTTCGGATGTCGGGCAAAATCAAATATGGTCCGCCAACAACTTCATATCAAAGGGTCGATTCATAACAACGGGGGGCATGGGCACGATGGGCTACGGGCTGCCAGCCGCGATCGGCGCGAAGCTCGCGCGCCCCGGGAGGCTCGTGCTGGCAGTGATGGGTGACGGGGCCTTCCAGATGTCGATGAACGAGCTTGCCACAATAAAAGCCCTTGGGCTGCCGATTAAAATCGTGCTGATGAACAACGGGACGCTCGGGCTCGTGCGGGAGCTGCAGGCAAAGGCCGGGCTGGAAGCATTTGCCGTCGACATATCGGGCTGCCCCGACTACAGGCTCATCGCAGAAGCGTACGGCGTCGCATACGAACGCGCGGAGGACGCTGACGGCGCCTCCGGCGCTATTGACCGGATGCTGGGCTGCGAAGGCCCCTTTTTGCTGGAGTGCGTCGTCGACCCGGAGGTGTCTACATAATGAAAAGCATTTTTTCGGTATTGGTCGAAAATAAAGCCGGCATTCTCGCCCGCACTGCGGGGCTGTTTGCGCGGCGAGGCTTCAACATAGAGAGCCTGGCGGTGGGGGAGACGGCGGACCCGCTCGTCTCGCGTATGACGATTGTCGTCGACGGCGAGCAAAACATTATAGGGCAGGTCGAGAAACAGTTGAACAAGCAGATAGACGTTATAAAGGTGCGTGTCCTGGACGCCGGCGACGCCGTTAGCCGGGAGGCCGCCCTGATAAAGGTGAAAGCGGAAGCTGAAGTGCGCGGGCAAATAACGGACATCGCCGCGATAATGAAAGCGTCCATCGTGGATCTATCGCAGACGACGGCGACGCTCGAAATAATCGACACGCCGGAGCGCGTACGGCAACTGCTGGGCCTGCTCGCGCCGTATGGAATAACGGAGATGGCGCGCACGGGCACAGTGGCGCTGTTAAAAGGAGCAAACGCCCTGAGCATATAGGCAATTGTAATATGTAAATATTTTGGTTTTCGTAGGGACGGCCGCCTCGGCCGTCCGTAAACGCAGGTATGCAAGTGTATTAGATATCGTAGGGACGGCCGCCTCGGCCGTCCGTTGCGTTATAAAATTATATACGGTTGAATATCATACATCGGCGCGATGAGGACAACGGCACAATGAAGACACGGCGCGATGAGGACAACGGCACAATGAAGACACGGCGCGATGAGGACAACGGCGCGATGAGGACATCGCGCCCTACGAAAATTTATTTTGATTTACTATACGAAGGCATTTATGTGTTTATGTCGCCGCGATTTTCGGCGGACTTTACTTTGTCCCAATATGTGTCCATCTCGGCAAGGCTCATGTCCTTCATCTGCAGGCCTTCACTGTCAATCATCTCTTCCATCGCGCCAAAACGCCGGATGAATTTTTCGGTGGAGGCCGTCAGCGCGAGCTCCGGGTGCGCGTCAATGAAACGCGACAGATTGACCGCAGCGAAAAGGAAATCGCCCAGTTCCTCATATATATCCCCATCCTTTTCGACGCTTTTACTGCCGCCAACCTCGCCGCCGCCGTTGTTACTGCTGTCGCTGTCAATGTTATCTCCGCCGCTTCCGCCCTCACCGCTAGCGCTGCCGCTCCCGCCGTCCCCACCGCTTCCCGATGCGGCTATTGCGCGGCGCAGCTCGGCGAGCTCCTCCTCGACTTTGTCGAGGACCGGCCCTACGCCGTCCCAGTCGAACCCGGCGTCCCGCGCCTTTTGCTGCACCTTGTAGGCCCTCATCAGCGCGGGCAGGTTGGACGGCACGCCCTTTAAGGACTGTATATGCCGGGTCAGCCCTTTTTCATTTCGTTTTATGGATTCCCAGTTTTCCAGGACCTCTCCCGGCGTGTTTGCGACTACCGTCCCGAATACATGGGGGTGCCGCGATATCATTTTTTTGCATACGCCCTCGATGACGTCGCCTATATCAAAATCAGCCGCTATGTGCGCATGAAACACGATCTGCAGCAGCACGTCGCCCAGCTCCTCGCACATAACCGCCGCGTCTTCCGCATCGATGGCCTCGAGCACCTCGTAAGCCTCCTCGATGAGATAGCGCTTGAGGCTTTCATGCGTCTGCTCGCGGTCCCACGGGCACCCGTCGGGCGCCAAAAGAGCGTCCATAACGCGGAGCAAGTCCCCAAAATCGTATTTTTCTTTGTTGTTCATAAGATCATTGTCCATCATGCCCATCATTCACCCACCGCCTTGTTTATCGAGGCGCCCACTTGCTAGCCTGTCCGTTTATTCTATCATATAATGGCGAAAACCTGTCCGATCAAACTGTGTATAGTAGATTATATGTGAACAATAATACACGGACAGGCCGGATGGGCCGGGCAGGGCCGGGCGGATATTTTTTTTCGCTATTGAATTGTATGGGCGAATTATGGTACAATAGCTTCGCGGTTTATCTGTGGCGCGGCCCATTGGTCAAGCGGCCTAAGACTCCGCCCTCTCACGGCGGCAACAGGGGTTCGAATCCCCTATGGGTCATAATAATTGGGCATAACAAGCAAGCTATGCATAATATGTAAACCATGCAAGCCATGCATAATATGCAAAACATGTATATTATGCAAAACATGCATATTATGCACGGTAAAACTCCCATATCGGCTCTCATATCGATGGGAGTTACGCTCTCACAACGATGGGAGATTTTTTTTATGATGATATTCTACGCATATATATACGACGGGGAGGGTTAAATATGAGCGAATTAAAAGGGGCGGCGATATTTGCGCAGTCAGGGGGGCCGACTGCGGTGATCAACGCGAGCGCCGCTGGCGTCATAACGGAGGCCTTGAAGGCGGACGCGATTACGCATGTATACGGTTCGGCGCATGGCGTCCGGGGGATGCTGGACGACGTCATCTACGACATGTCAAAAGAGGATGCCAGGGAGCTGGAGCTATTGACGACGACGCCGTCGTCGGCGCTGGGCTCCGCGCGCTACAAACTGAAGAATTTTGAAGACGACGATACGGATTACGTTAAGCTGCTCAGCTTGTTCCGCAAATACAATATCCGATATATGTTCTTCAACGGCGGCAACGACTCGATGGACACATGCAGCAAGGTGAGCCGCTATCTAAAAAGCGTGGACTATGAGTGCCGCGTGTTCGGCGTGCCCAAGACCATCGACAACGACCTGTGGGGGACGGATCACTGCCCCGGGTACGGCAGCGCAGCCAAGTACATTGTCACCTCCTGCATGGAGATCGCGCTCGACGCAAAGGTGTACGACACCGGCATGGTCATCGTGATTGAGATAATGGGCAGGAACGCCGGGTGGCTTACGGCGGCCTCCGCGCTGGCGTCATACAAAGGGCTGGGGCCAGACCTTATCTACCTACCCGAGCTGCCGTTCGACGTCGACAAGTTCCTCGGCGAGGTGGATTCGACCTACAAGGCGCACGGGAACGTCATAGTGGCCGTGTCCGAGGGGCTACGCGACGCGAACGGCGTCTACGTGCCGGAGATGAACTACACAAACCTGGCGCAGGACTCGTTCGGGCATACGCAACTGGGCGGGGCCGCCAGCGTGCTCGGCAACCTGGTGAAGCAGAGCATGAAGGTGAAAGTCCGGCCGATAGAGTTCAGCCTGTTGCAGCGCTGCGCCGCGCACTGCGCGTCAAAGACCGACGTCGACGAGGCGTTCCTCGCCGGCCAGTTGGCGGTAAAGCACGCGCTCGACGGTAAGTCGGGGTACATGGTGGGCTTCGAGCGGGCGCCTGGCGCGGACTATGTCATGAACACAACGTTGCTTGACGTCAATGAGGTGGCGAACAAGGAGAAGACGGTCCCGCGCGACTGGATCAACGAGGCGGGCAACGGCATGAAGCAGCAGTTCATCGACTACGCGCTGCCGCTCATTCAGGGCGAGTCAAGGATAGCGACGGAAGGCGGCTTGCCAAGGTTCGCGAAATTGAAAAAAATACGCGCATAAACACATAATATATAAAACAAAAGGATCAAACAAAATGGCAACCGCAAAGGTTGCCATTTTTATGGAGCGGAAATATTAATGAAGCCCCTATCTATTCATCTTCATTTATCTTGACGCTTTTGATGGTGTGGCAGATTGCGCCGTTTACGCGCCTCGTGCCGTAGTCGAACTCAACTGTTTCAAATGTGTAAGAATCGTTTACGACGGCGGTTAAAATGTCAATATATACTGTGAAGATGTCGTCCGCGCTGATGCTGTGTATGATGTTCCTGCGCAGGTTGCTGACGACTTCCGGTATTTTGTTGACGTTGGAAATCTTGGCGTGCTGCTCGTAAAACGCTTTCATAAATGCGATCTGGTTCGCAGTCCTGTCGGTCTGGACCGACAGTTTCCCGCTGCTGTCATACCCCTGCCTGAAACGCACGAACCCCTCGGCCTGTGATCCGTTCAGCACCTGCGAACCTTTTGAAATATGTATATTGAGGTTCTGATCGGGATCGTTGTAGCGCATATAGACCGGAACGTTAACCCGCACCCCGCCAAATGTGTCCACCAACCTTACCAACCCATAAGTATTTATCTGGACATAGTCGTCGACCCGGATGTCGAACTTTTCATATATGACCTGCGCCAAAAAGTCGTACGCCTGGTTTTCAAAACGGTTCTCGTTGTATTCGACGCCTTCCAGGTTCTTTTCCGAATTTCGCGCGACATTGTACGTGTTGTTGATTTTATGGATGCCCGGCAGCTTGTTGTGCCGCAGCTTCTCCAGGCTCCTCTCGACCTCCGGCGAATAGCCGACGTATAAATCCCGGGAGAACATGATGAGCCTGACGGACTGTTTTGACGGGCTGATGCTGACCACCCCCAGGGTGTCGGCCAGATAGGCAGTCCTGTCGACCCCGATGATGAGCACGTTGACGCTGTCCTCCTCGATCAGGCCATCGATCAGCAGTTCGCCGTCCGTCGCGATGTTGACGGGCTCCCATTTGGGCGTCGGGGTGGGCACAGGCTTGGGTGTGGGCGTCACCATGAACGCGTCGATAATATTCAGGCCGCCGCCCTGCGCGCCCGCCGGGTCGATCGCTGCGCCGTTCGCTGCAGCAGGCGCTTTTGGCGCCGCCGCGCCATCCGAGATCACTTGCACATGCCCGTCCCCGGCAGGGCCGGCTTCGCCCTGCGGCGCGTTCGCCAAGTCGTAGCGGGCGCTGCCGTACAGGTACTTCTCAAAATCGCCGGAACCGTTGCCGGGGCCCAGCGAACTAATGGCCTCCTGCACGCCCTCGTCGTTAAACGCCAGATACACCGGAACGGTGAGCACGGCTATGATAATAGCGATCGTCGCTATTTTTTTGGGTTTTGATAAGTTGGACATTTATCGGCACCAAATACAGCATGTCATTTGCCGAATGTTTGGCGCATTTTATCGAAAAAACCGCGCCGCAGATCATGCACCTCGTCGCCGCTGAGTTCGGCAAAATCCCGCAGTATTCTTTTCTGCTTTTCGTTTAGTTTTTTGGGCACCTCGATAATCGTTTTGACGAACTGGTCGCCCCTGCCGTTCCCGCGCAAGTGGGGGATGCCCTTGTTCCTCAGCCTGAAAACCGTACCCGTCTGCGTCCCCTCCGGGATGGTGTACTTAACTTTTCCGTCGAGCGTAGGAACCTCTACCTCGCTGCCCAGCGCGGCCTGAACAAATGTGATGGGCATCTCGCAAATCACATCGACGCCGTCGCGCGAGAACAGCGCGTGCCGCTTTACGCTCACGGTGACGTACAGATCCCCGCTGGGGCCGCCGCGCAGCCCCGGCTCCCCCTCGCCGCGCAGCGATATGGACTGGCCGTTGTCGATGCCCCCCGGTATCTTGACGGCTATCTTTGAAGATTTCCTTATTGTACCACTGCCCCCGCACTGAACGCAAGGATTTGATATCACTTTACCCTCGCCCTTGCACGCTTCACATGTCCTGATTGAGGAAAATTGGCCAAAGGGCGTGTTTTGCCGCACCTGCGTCTGCCCCGTGCCGTTGCACTCCTTGCAGGCGACGGGGCTGCTGCCCTCGCGCGCGCCCGTGCCGTCGCACTTTGCGCATTTTTCCCTCCTGGAGATGTTGATTTCCTTCTCGACGCCGAACGCCGCCTCCTCGAACGTCAGCTCGATGCGTTGCTTTAAGTCTGCGCCCCGCTGCGGGGCGTTGCGCGTACGGGTGGAGGAACGCCCGAAGCCGCCGCCGAAAAAGGAGTCGAATATGTCGCCGAGGTCGAAGTCGGCGCCGCCAAACCCCCCGAACGGGCCCGCAGAGGCGTTGGGATCGACGCCCGCATGGCCGAACTGGTCGTAGCGCGCGCGTTTTTGCGAGTCGCTCAGGATGTCGTACGCCTCGTTGACTTCTTTGAACCTGGCTTCGGCAGTTTTATCACCCGGGTTGACGTCCGGGTGATATTTTTTTGCCATCTGACGGAAAGCTTTTTTTAGATCGTTGTCCGAAGCGTCTTTATTTACGCCGAGCACGTCATAGAAATCTCGTTTATCAGCCATTATATAGCCCTGCTCCACGGCGGTGGTCGCGCCGGGGAACCCTGCAGCCGCCATCGCCGTTATGATAATTATTCGCCACCGTTATGCCTGGTCGCCGCATGCCGCGACCGCACCTGCTACAATACAAAGCTACGACAAGCCGCGATCGCACCCGTTACTATACAAAGTCATTGCATGCCGCGACTGCACCCGCTACCGCGCCCGCTACCGCGCCAGAAACTAAGCCGGGCTACTCGCCGCTGTCGTCGTCGTCGACCGATTTAAACTCGGCGTCAAAGACATTGTCGCCATCGTCCTGGCCGCCGCCCGTGCCGAACGGCGCGTCGCCGTCGCCGAACGGGGCGCCGGGGCTTCCTGGCCCGCCCGGCCCGCCGGCTTCGGGGTTTTGCTGATATATCTTCTGCGACACGTCGAAAAATGCCTTCTGCAGCTCGTCGGTCGCGTTCTTGATATCGTCCAATGGCGCGTTGTTTTTGAGCAGATCCTTCAATGCGTTGAGCTTGGACTCGATTGCAGACTTGTCGTCGGCTTCCAGCTTGTCGCCAAGATCCGTCATCGTCTTCTCGCACTGGTAGACGAGCCCGTCGGCGTTGTTGCGCGTGTCGACTTCCTCTCTTTTCTTCTTGTCCTCGTCCGCGAACTGCTCGGCCTCTTTCACCGCCTTCTCGATGTCCGCCTCTGAAAGGTTCGAGCTTGCCGTGATGGTAATTTTTTGCTCGTTGCCCGTGCCCAGGTCCTTGGCCGAGACATGCACGATGCCGTTTGCGTCGATGTCAAACGTCACCTCTATCTGCGGCACGCCCCTGGGCGCGGGCGGGATGCCGCCCAAGCGGAAGTTGCCGATTGTTTTGTTGTAGGCCGCCATTTCGCGCTCGCCCTGCAGCACATGCACATCCACGCTGGTCTGGCCGTCCGCCGCAGTTGAGAATACCTGGCTCTTTTTCGTCGGGATCGTAGTGTTCCGGTCGATGAGCTTTGTGAACACGCCGCCCATCGTCTCGATGCCCAACGACAGCGGGGTCACATCGAGCAGCAGCAGGTCTTTAACGTCACCCGTCAGCACGCCCGCTTGTATCGCGGCGCCAATCGCCACGCACTCGTCCGGGTTAATGCCCTTGAACGGCTCTTTGCCCAGATATTTTTTCACGGCGTCCTGTACGGCTGGGATCCTTGTGGAACCACCGACCAGCAGGACCCTGTCGATATTGTCGGGCGACAGACTCGCGTCGCTCATCGCCTGGCGCAGCGGGCCCATCGTCTTTTCCACCAAATCCGCCGTCAGCTCGTCAAACTTCGCCTTTGTCAGCGTTATGTCCAAATGCTTCGGCCCGGAGGCGTCCGCTGTAATGAACGGCAGGTTCACATTGGATGTCGACAGCCCGGACAGCTCGATCTTGGCCTTTTCCGCCGCCTCTTTGAGCCTCTGCAGTGCCATTTTGTCCTGTTTTAGGTCAATGCCGCTCTCCTGGCGGAACGTCTGCGTTAAATAGTCGACGATCCGGTCGTCGAAATCGTCGCCGCCGAGCCGGTTGTTGCCGTTAGTCGCGAGCACCTCGAATACGCCGTCCCCGATCTCCAGGATGGAGACGTCGAATGTCCCGCCGCCGAGATCGTAGACCATTATCTTCTGATCGTGCTCCTTGTCCAGGCCGTACGCGAGCGCCGCCGCCGTGGGCTCGTTGACGATGCGCAGCACCTCGAGACCCGCAATCTTGCCGGCGTCCTTCGTCGCCTGGCGCTGGGCGTCGGAAAAGTATGCCGGGACGGTTATGACCGCCTGCGTCACGGTTTCCCCCAGATAGCCCTCTGCGTCTGTTTTGAGCTTCTGCAAAACCATCGCCGATATTTCCTGCGGCGTGTATGTTTTGTCGTCAATCTTGACCCTGCGGTCTGTCCCCATATCTCTTTTTATAGACGTCACGGTGCGTTCGGGATTTGTGATAGCCTGGCGCTTCGCCACCTGGCCGCACAGGCGCTCGCCGGTCTTCGTGAACGCGACGACGGACGGTGTCGTGCGGCTGCCCTCGGCGCTCTGCATCACGACGGGCTCGCCGCCTTCCATCACGGCCACGCAGGAATTGGTGGTCCCCAAATCTATGCCGATTACCTTTGCCATATGTTAACCTCCCGTTATACTTATAATGATAGTATCGATGTATTAATTCGACACTTAGATATACTAATTAGCCACTTTGATTTATTAATTCGCTGCTTTGATTTATTAATTAGCCAATTAGATTTGCTAATTAGCCACTTTTATTTTATTAATTTGCCACTTTGACGATGCTGTGGCGCACGACCCTGTCTTTGTACATATACCCCTTTTGGAATTCCTCGCAAATGACATTTTGGCCGAGGGCTTCGTCCTTGACGTGCATGACGGCTTCGTGCAGGTTGGGATCGAACTGCTCGCCGACGCCGGGCAGCGGCGCCACGCCCAGTTTTCGGAGGACGTCGCTAAGCTGCCGTTCGATAAGTACCAGCCCCTCTTTATATGGGTCGGGCCCGCCGGCGCCGCATTCGGCGTTATTGCAGTCGGCTGTGTTACTTAAAACCTCGATGCTTTCGGCTCCGCCGCCATCGGCCCCGCCGCTCTCGGCTTTGCTGCCTTCGGCTCCGCCACCATCGGCTCCACCGCGCTCGCTGCGCCCGCCGTCCCCGCCATTTTTGCTGCTTTCGCCGCCTTCGCTGCCTTCTCCGCCTTCGCCGCCGGCGCCGACCGCCCGTTCGATGCTGTCCGCCACCGGCAGGAACGCGGCGATGACGTCTGCTGCGCTCGTTGTATACAGGCGATCCATTTCGTTTTGGGTCCGCCTTTTATAATTCTCGAATTCGGCCGCGCTGCGCTGCCAGCGATCCAGATACTCGCGGCTCTGTTTTTCCGCCTCGGCGAGCTTCACGGCAAGCAGTGCGATGGCGTTTTCGTCCTTGGGCAGACTGCCCGACTCTGTTTCGACCTCCGCCGAGCCGCCGCCGTTATTGGCGCCGCTCTCGCCTGCGGCTGCGCCATTGCCGGCCGCGCCGCTCACATTGGCGCCGTCATCGCTTGCGTTCCCGCCGGCGCCGTCGCTTGCATTGCCGCCGGCGCCGTGGCCTGTGCTATCGTCAGCACCGCCGCCATTGCCGCCAGCAGCATCGCCGCCAGTTACGCCGCCGCCCGCCGCGCCCTCGCCCACCTGCTCGGCCTCCAAGATAAGCCCTTCGTCGCCCGAACTGCCGGCGTCCGCGCCGGCTGCTCCGGCCGCTTCGACATCCGTTTTCTTATTTCTTCTCTTCACGTTATTACATGCCCCCTTGGCTATATGATATTAGCCGTTTGGTTATTATGCTTTCGGCGCGCAGAGGACTGCGCGCCCTACAACCATATTAAATATATTAAACGTCATTTATATAAACGTCATTTATGTTAATTGTCATTACCTATACACTTTTAAACTTTATACGTTAATACCATTTTTTATCGTTGCGTTCACATCATAAATTGCGCGGCTCCTCGCTGAACCGTTTGATTTCGCGCGAAATGACGCCGTTGATGTACTCGATTATGGAGACGACTTTCGCGTATTCCATGCGCTTAGGCCCTATTACGCCTATGGTGCCGAAAACCGTGTTGCCAGCGCTGTATGTCGCCCCGACGATGCTGCAGTCCTTTATCTCTTCAATAGGGTTTTCATTGCCAATCAGCATTTTAACGCGTTCGTCCCTGGCTAACTCAATCAGCAGGTTGCCTATGGACTTTTTTTCCTCCAGGATTTCCAAAAACTCGCGCGCGCGCTCGACGTTCCGGAACTCGGGGAAATTCATGATATTGGTCGTACCGTTAAGGTATATCTCCGTGTTGCACATCTGCGCGATGCATTCGAAAACAGCCTCCAGCATCATGTTCGCCGCCGCCTCGCCGATGCCCCGCGCTATGGCCTCTGCGCGGATGATTCCCGGCGCAGCATTATTTATATGCTCCGGCGGGACGCCGCACAGGCGCCTTTTGCAAATGTGCGCGAACGAAGCCAAATCGCGTTCGGTATATCGGGAGGGAAGCGAAACGACGCTGCTTTTGACAGTCCCCGACTTGGAAACGACTATGATGCAAATCTTGTGCTGGTCAATGCCGACCGCCTCCACAGCTGTAATCTCCGAATCGTCCTGTATTGGCGTCAGGGACACGGCTGTGTATTTTGTGAGCTTGGATATAATGGCGGACGCGTTCCGGATTACCGCCCCGAGCTCATTGATTTTTATGTTAAGCTCGCTCGTGACCGCATTAATTTCGTCCAGCGTCAGGTCCCGCAGCTCCATCAGGCTGTCGACGTACAGCCTGTAGCCTTTGTCGGAAGGCACCCTCCCTGCGGACGTGTGCGGCTGCGCAATAAGGCCCATATCTTCCAAATCGGCCATTTCGTTGCGTATAGTCGCCGAGCTTAAATTAAGTTCATGGTTTTTTGCTATGGAACGCGACCCCACCGGTTCGGCTGTGTCGATGTACTCATCGATGATAGCCTGCAATATCCGGCGCTTCCTGTAGTCAAGCCGCATTAGTCATCATCACCTTTGTTAGCACTCAAACTCAGCGAGTGCTAATACCTATAAAATAACACCTATTTGTATTCTTGTCAACCCGTCCCGCGCGCTTGTCCCGAACACGCAAGCGACCCACATGAGCGACCCGCATATGCATTATGTGATATAATATTTTCGAGTCTAACATCAAACGGAGGGGCTATGAAGTATATAGTAGTGCTTGGGGACGGCATGTCGGATTACGCGGTGCCCGAACTCGGGGGCAGGACCCCGCTGCAGGCGGCGAAAAAGCCGTGCATGGATTTTATCGCCCGCCACGGGGTAATGGGGCTTGTCCGTACCGTACCGGAAAGCGTCCAGCCTGCCAGTGATACGGCCAATTTATCGGTGATGGGGTTCGACCCGGAAGTATATTACACCGGCCGATCGCCCATTGAGGCGGTCAGCATGGGCGTGGAAGTCGGGGACGACGACATCGCATACCGATGCAACCTTGTCACGCTTTCGGACGCGGAGCGGTATGAGGACAAGCTGATGCTCGATTACAGCTCGGACGAGATACCGTCGGACGAGGCGGCCACGCTGATCGGCGCGGTGAACGAACAGCTCTTGCCCAGCCAGCCCGCACGGTTAATAAGCGGAGACATAATCGATCTCGGTAGCGCTCAGGACGCACAGGTCGCGCAGGGCGGCAGTCCTTGCGGCAATTTGTCGGAATCCGCTCATTTTTACCCAGGCATTAGCTACAGGCACTGCATGATATGGAACGGCAGGGGCGCGGGCCCCGTGTGCGTGCCGCCGCACGACATACTCACGCGCAGGATAGGGGAGTATCTGCCGGCGGACGCCGACGGCAGCGGCGACGCGCATATATTAAATAAACTGATGAAAGAGAGCTACGCGTTCCTGTCCGAACACGAGGTCAACAAGGACAGGGTCAGGCGGGGCCTGCTCCCCGCGAACTCGCTGTGGCTGTGGGGGCAGGGCGGGCGGCTGACGCTGTCCTCTTTCTACGATAAATACAAGGTTTCGGGCGCGGTAATCTCCGCCGTCGATCTGGTCAAAGGGATTGGCATCAGCGCCGGCCTGCGGTCCATCGACGTCGATGGCGCCACGGGGACGCTGAACACAAACTACAGGGGCAAGGCGGAGGCCGCGCTCGCGGCTCTCGAAGGGGGCGGCTGCGACTTCGTGTACGTCCACATTGAGGCGCCGGACGAATGCGGCCACCGCAACGAGATCGACAACAAAGTCAAATCCATTGAATATATCGACGAGCACGTCGTTTCCGTGCTGCTGGAACGGCTGCGGCAGATAGGCGACGAATTTTCTATCCTCGTGCTGCCGGATCACCCCACGCCGCTGTCATTGCGGACGCATGCGCGGGACCCCGTGCCGTTCGCGCTGTACACGTCCTCGGCGCACAAAGACGCCCCGTCCGCCGCCGGGTATGACGAGGTGCAAGCGGCGCGAACGGGGCTTTTAATTGATCCGGGGCACACCTTGATGGATCATTTCATTGCAAACACGTTAAAATACTAGTTTCGCTTTTCGCCCAACTCGATTGTCAGGTCTACGAAACTGCCGCTGGCATAGTCGTTTGTGCTCCAGTCGCGGTAGACTGTAATGCTCACCCAGTCGCCCGGCTTGCATTTGTTCTTTTCGTTTTCGAGCGAGTCGAAGTTTTCGACATCGACCGCGTTGAATTTTACGATGATGTCATTTCTGTGTATTATGGACTCCGACGGCCCGCTTTCGTCCACTTCGTACACGTAGACGCCCCTCGGCATGTTGTACTGGTCCGCCAGTTGCTCAGTGTATTGGCTGTACGCCGTTATGCCGATATATGGCCGGCCGGTCACATATGTATAGTTCATCAAGTCTTCGCATATCTTGACGGCCGCGTTGATGGGGATGGCAAACCCCAGCCCTTCGTACGCCCTGTCGGCGATTTTGATGGAGTTGACGCCGATGACCTGCCCGTTTTTATTTATGAGCGCGCCGCCGCTGTTGCCGGGATTGATGGCCGCGTCCGTCTGGATCAGTTGTATGTTCCGGTAGCCCTCCGTCTGGATGGAGCGGTTCAGACCGCTGATCACGCCGAACGTGACCGAACTCATATATTCCATGCCGCCCGGGTTGCCGATCGCCACCACGAATTCGCCGACGACCAGTTTGTCCGCGTCGCCCAGCTCGGCGGCGGGTAGGTTATTCGATTCGATTTTTAATACACACAGATCCGTGCTCTGATCGTAGCCGACTATGGTCGCGGGGTACCCCGTGGTTGAGTCGTCCGGCAAAAATATCTCAATTTTTGTGCCTTCGAGTTGGTTCCTCGTATTGGCGTCAATGACCTCGGATACAACATGGTGGTTTGTCATTATATATCCGTCTTCGCGTATGATAATGCCCGAGCCTTCGCCCGAACGCTCCTGCCCTGGCATCAATATGCCCCCGAAGCGGTATGCCTGCGACGAGAACGTGATGCGGATGCCCACGATGGACGGGTACACTTTCTGGTATATTTCCGGCACGGTCATCTCGCCCTCGTGAGGGGGGTTCAGCGTCAGCGACGATATGCCCGAAGCGGCGGCGCCTGCCTGCGTCTGGGGCAGCGATTGGCCCGGTTGGCCCGGCTGCTGTCCTGATTGCTGGCCCGGCTGCTGGCCCTGCTGCCTATTTTGCGCCCGACCGCCGCCGTCACCTTGTGCGCCGTCCGCGCCCGATGCGGCGCCTGCGTCATCCGCAGCGCCTGTATCAGATTCCGGGCCTGCTGCGGCGTCTGCCCCTTCTGGAGAGTTGGCGTCCGCCTCCTCGTTCTGCCGTTCCTGTGGCGGCAGCAGCGAAGGCCTGTCCTGTTGGTTCCCGAACAAGCCGCCGGAATTTTGGCGGTTCCCGCCCGGGTCGGCCTGTTGCGCCTGCCCGCCGCCTGTGTTTGAACTGGCGTCTGCCGAGACCTGCGATACATTCGAGTTGCCGGACAAGAAGTTTATATTATTGTTGCCAACAAGATAGCCCGCAGCGAATATGCCTGTCAGGAGCAACGCGCCCGCCAGTGCAGCCGCCATAATGCGGAGGCGCGTCTTGCGCTTGGAACGCTGTGCATCCTGCCTGGCCGGCTGGGCGGGGGGTATATATTGCTGCTGTCGCGCGCCGTAATAATATGACGCGTCCTGAAATTGCTGGGGGGCGCCGGTCTGGCCGGTTTGGCTGGTCTGGTTGGGTTGATGGTATGCCGGCTGCCTTGGGGGCGCGTACTGCGGGCTGTACTGCTGCCGGCCGCCGTCCCGCTGGTAATTTTGCGCATCATATTGGTTTTGGAAAGCAGGCTCGCCATATTGGCCGCTGTATTGGCTGCCATATTGGTTTTGTTGGGCAGGGCCGTCATATGGGCCCTGATATGCGTTTTGCTGCCGCCCGGGCCAATTATGCTCCTGCGATGCGTATGCGCCCTGCGCGTATGCGTTCTGCGCGTAGCCGCTTTGCGTGTAGCCGCCCTGCTCGAAGCCGCCCTGCTCGGCTGCCTGTGTCGTGCGCTGCTCGGACAACTGCCTGTTATATGAAAGCTGGCGATTGTGCCACTCCCGATCTTGTATCTCTCTTTGCTGGCGTTCCCATTCCTCCCTGGACTGCGGTGGGGCGCCGGTTGCATCGTGCTGTACGGCTGCATCGTGCTGTCCCGCTGCATCGTGCTGTCCCGCCGCATCATGCTGCCCTGCCGCTTCGTGCAGCCCGGCCGCATCATGCTGCCCTGTCGCATCGTGTAGCCCTGCGGCTTCGTGCAGCCCTTCTGCTGACAGCAGCTTTTCTGCCGGCTGCTGTTCGGCTACCGGCTGCTGCCCGGCTGCTGCCGGCAGCCCTTCCGCAGATTGGATTTCGGCCGCTTCATGCAGTTCGGGCGCGGCAGTTTGCCCAGCATCAAAATACTGCGCAGCTTCCATGCCTTGTGCGGCTTCTATCCCCTGCCCGCCTACATAGCCCTGCGCGGCGTCTTCAACCTGTCCGGCATCCATGTTATTTATTACGCCCGCGTTTTGCCCGGCGCTCATGTTATTTATAGTTTCCGGGTTCTGCCGCTGCTCGTTCCCGTTATCATTATATTGAGACTGGCTGTCCATCCATTTACCTCCAAAAATATCGATTGATATGCGATTGATTACATTGTTCATTACTATTATATCGAAGAAAAATGACAGAGTTTTTACTCATTTGTAAACAATTCGCATAGCTTCCGCATTATTTTTCGCACTCGGGCGCTGCGTTGCCCGAGGCCCTCAACATTATAACGGACCTGAACGAAATGACCCCAAGCAGCACCGCGCCGCCCACATATGTCAGCGGCGCCGGCCTTTCACCCGTTGCTAAATATACCCATACGGGGTTCAGAAGCGGCTCGATTATCGGTATGAGCGCCAGATCGAGGGTCGAGGCGCGGACCGACGCCTTTGCGAACAGTATATACGGCAGCGCGATTTGGAATGCCCCCAAAAAGATCACCGGGGGGAGCGCCGACAGCTCGACCGGGTACAGGACAGCGAACGGGATGCCTATTACGACGGCGACCAGGTTGCCCAGTATGATCGTCTCCACCTGCGAGCCGGTCTTGTGCATTTTCAGAAAAACCATGAACGAGCCGAAAAACAACCCGCTGAAAACGGCGACGACGTTCCCGGCCATAGAGCCGAACCCGATGGAGCCGGAAAAGAGAAATACCAGCCCGACGGACACCCCGCCCATCGACAGATAGTCGTACCAATATAGTGAGTCTTTTAGCAGCAGATAGCCGAGTATCACGGCAAAGACCGGGGAGGAGTATTGCAACAATATGGCGTTGGCGGATGTCGTCAGCTTCGTCGCTGTGACGAACGAGGTGACAGTGGCTGCGTAGCATAACGCGCCGAGGCACTGCGCGCGCGTGAACACGAAGTGCGGCCTCCCGCGCAGGTATGCCAGCATGCACAACGATGCCGTGAGGGATCTGGCGTATGAGATGACCATCGGGTGCGCGTCGGTCGTCTTGATGAAGACGCCGCCGAGGCTCCACAAAAAGCCCGAAGCGACCAGCAGGGCGACTGTCTGCGCCCTGCCGGCCATTTGATTGTCCCTACCGACTTTTTGGTTGTCCCTGTCAGCCTTATGATTGTCTCTGCCGGCCATTTGGTTGTCTCTGCCGTCCTTTTTCATCATATATGCATATTAAATATCAAATTTATTTTTTATTGGCACTGCATTATTATTGGAATTGCATATATGGTAAATTGATGCGCTTAATTTTCCTGCATAGGCTGGTGCGATTTTCCAACAGCACCTACGATTATGTCTATGTTTTTGCCCGCGCCCGTCTCGCCGTTTCCGTTGTTTGCGAGGCGTATTGTCATCCTGTTGGGCACGCATACGATGACCGACTGCGTAGCCGGCGTGCTGTCGATGGCGCCCTGCCTGACGCACAGCATGTCCGGGCAGTTGGCGTCCGCCATACGCACCTGGCCGCCCTCTATGGCGATGACGTTGCGGCGCCCGCCGGAACTGTATTCCAGCCTCGCGTCAGCGGATAGGCTCGCCTCGCGCCACACGGCCCCGTCGACTTTTATTGTGACGCCGCTTGCGCTTTCGCCGGTGAGCCTGGGGTATATCGCGACGGCGATCGCAAAGAGCAGCACGCAGGCAATCAAAACCGCGTCGCCCGCCGTGAATGGCCGCCTTTTGCCGTCGTCTGCTCCATTAATGAGGCGCGCCACGGCCCTTAGCCTATCAGCTTTTCGAGCAACTGCCCGCTCCGCTCGAGAAATTCCGTCATGGCCGACGGTTCCAACTGCTGGTTGCCCAGAACCGCCATATCGTACACGTGCTTGCAAATGAGGTCGACCTCTTCGGTCTTTGCGCCATCGCCCAAAAGCTTTGCCACCGACTGGATTAGCTTGCTGCTGCGGTTGAGCACCAGCGTCTCGTCCCTGGGGAACATCGCCGACATGTCCATGCCGCCGCCAGCCCCGTACGCGCGGCTCATGTCGCGCATCCTGCGCGAGTACTCCGACAAAAGGATCACCCCGGGCACAGACTGCGTTTTTAGCGCCTCAAGCTTTATTTTTAGCTGATCGTTGCCTGCCGCCCTCTTGAACGCCTCGTCCAGCGCCTTCTCCATTTTATCGGCGTCGTCCTTCGACAGCCCGTCGTCCTGCGCCTTCAGGCTGTCGGATATGTCCGAATCGATCCGCTGCATCTTGACGGAACGGTCCTTCGACTCCAGGAACTGAATAAAATGCGTGTCGAGCATGGTCTTTAGCTCGACGGCGTCCATCTCGTTGTCGCGGAATATTTTGATGTACTGCGCCTGCTGCTTCTCGTCCGTCACATAGAACACGGTGTTCTCGTGCTTGCTTTTGGCGTTTTCGAGGTAAGTCTTGAGCGTCAGATATTTATTGTCGAGGTTCTTATATATAATGATGTCTTTTACGCGCTCATACAGGTTGTCCTCGCGTATGCACCCGTATTTTATGAATGGGTTTATATCGTCCCAATATTTTTCGTAGTCGTCCCGGGCCGTTTCGAACAGCGACGTGAGCTTGTCGCCGACCTTTTTTGTGATGTGCGTCGAAATGCGCTTGACGTAGCTGTCGTTCTGCAGGAAGCTGCGCGAAACGTTGAGAGGGAGGTCCGGGCAGTCGAGGCAGCCCTTTAGCAGCAGCAGAAATTCCGGGATGACTTCCTTTATATTGTCCGCTACGAAGACCTGGTTGTAATACAGCTTTATCTGGCCCTCCATCGTCTCGAACTCGTGCCGCAGCTTCGGGAAGTACAGGATGCCTTTGAGGTTGAACGGGTAGTCCATGTTGAGGTGGATCCAGAACAGCGGGTCCTCAAAGTCCATGAACACGCTGCGGTAGAACGCCTTGTATTCGTCGTCCGTACAGTCCCTCGGTGTTTTTTGCCACAGCGGCGATACGTCGTTGACCGGTTCGTACTCGCGGCCCCCATATACGACCTTCTTGCTTGCCGCGCCGTCGCCTGCTTCTAATGCTTCGCCTTCAATATCGTCTGCATCGAAAGCTTCGTCGTCAATATCGTCGGCATCTAATGCCTCGCCGTCGCCTCCGTCATCTGCATCTAATGCTTCGCCGTCAATATCGTCGGCATCAGTATCATCGTCCGCCTCGGTAGCTTTCATATCCACCGCGTCCGCGCCGGCCTTTTCTTTTTGCTCGCTGGCCTTCTTTTCCGCTTCTTCCGCTTCCTGCGCCTCCTGGTCCCTGTCCGCAACTATGATCGGATATGGCATGAACGCGCAGTACTTGCGCAAAACCTCCCTGATCTTGAACGCGTCCAGATACTCAAGGCTGTCGTCCGCCATTGTCAGCGTGACCGTCGTGCCACGCTCCACGCGCCCCGACGGGCCCATTTCATAATCCATACCGCCGACGCTCGTCCATTGGACAGCCTCGGCCCCGTCGAGATATGAGAGGGTGTCAATGGACACGCTGTCCGCAGCCATGAACGACGAATAGAAACCGAGCCCAAAATGCCCGATTATTTGCTCCTCTTCATTGATTTTGTCTTTGTATTTCTCCAAAAAATCCTGTGCGCCCGAAAATGCGATTTGGTTGATGTATTTTTTTATCTCGTCCGCCGTCATGCCGATGCCGTTGTCGACGAACGAGAGGCGCTTATCGCTTTTTTCGATAATGACCGCCATCACGTACCCGCCCGGATCAAACGGCGCCGCCTCCCCGATGGTGGCGAGCTTTTTGTGTTTGTTTATGGCGTCGCTGCAGTTTGATACGAGTTCCCTGATGAAAATATCTTTTTCCGAATAGAGCCATTTTTTGATTATCGGAAAAATATTTTCTGTGTTGATGGATACATTGCCGCTTTCGGTAGCCATTTACGTTACGCCCCCTGTCGTAAGTCTTTTTTATTATCTATATATCTTTATTATTTAAATTACTAACATTAATATAATATTACAGGCGCGCGTTGATGTAGTCGCGGGCTATTTTATCGTATTCCGCCATGATGCGCCGTATCATGTGGTCGCTCGTCGAGTTAAGCTTCACCCCGCCTATCCGCGCGATAGGCAGCACGCCGATGGACGTCCCCGTGAGGAAGGCGCCGTTGACGGCTAGCACGGGCAACGCAGGCTCCGGCGCCGAACCGGGCCAGGGGCCCGGCGTGGGGAACGTCAGCGTCCTGCGCGGTTTGTGCAGCCGCCCCCTTGGGCTCTCCGGCTTAAACCGGTTCGCGACGGCCCTGCCGTGCGCGCGCCGCCTGTCAAGGCTGCCGGGCGATAGGCCGATCTCCTCCAGGATGACGGGCCGCTCGACAATCTCGATGCCGGCGCGCTGCGCCGCGATGAAGACATATTTGCGTATGGTCCCTTTCAATATAGCGCGATCCGGCGCGGTAAACAACTGCTCCCCGCGCGAAAAGAACAGGTTTGAACGGCTGCCCTCCGTCAGGCTGTTCGTATTGTCGTAGAGCAGAAGCTCAAACACCCCGCCGCTCTGGATCAACGCCTCCACTTGCTCCTTGAACCCCGAAACCACCTGCTTGACATTGGGGTTGTCGCGCGTGTAGGCGTATAGCCCGGTCGGCACGCCGTCCGCATAGTATTCCGGCGGCGGGTAGAAACTGCGGTTGATGTTGCAGAAGAGGTTGATTTTTTTATGCGCGTTCTTCGCGCTGTGCGCTCCGTGCGCACCGTACGTGCCATGCGCACTTGGAACGCTTTGTACGTTCTGCATGTTTTGCACGTTCTGTATGTTTTGCATGTTATGTACATTATATACGTTCTGCGCACCCGGAGCGTTTTGCGTGTTCTGAACGCCCGGAGCGTTTTGCGCGTTCTGCGCGTTCTGAACGCCCTGAGCGTTCTGTGTGTTCTGCGCGCCCGGATCGTTATGCGAAGCCCACAGCTTCACATTGCAATCGCTGACGCCGTTCGCGCGCAGCAGCGCGACTATCGGCTGCAGCAGCTCATATATGCTGGCTTCGGGGGGAACCTCGGCCAAAGTTACTGCACCGGTTTCCTTACCGTAGCTGAAATCTTCGCCGATTCCGCTTCCTGCTCCGGCCCCGGCCCCGACCCCGCTCCCGATTCCGCCTCCAGGCCCGGCGCCGGCCTCCATATTCAACTTTTGCAACGACTCGTTGAGGCGCGCGCAGTGATCCTCGAAAAACATGGGCACGCCCTGTATGACCCTGACGACCTCATACGCGATGCCGCCGCCCCAAAGACCAATGTCGTCGACCTCATCTGCGTAGCGCCGGGCCTCGATGATTTCATTATTCAAGCATATATAAGCGCCCACATTGTCCGTAAGGAAATCTAGATTGCCCATTTTTAACCCCGCCATATTCGTAATGTGTTATCCAACGAACGATCCCCCGTTGACCCGCGCCTGCGCGCCCCAGTGGATAGCCTGATGGCCCCGCTAAGCTTGCCTGTAGCCCCCGATGTCTTTCCTGTAGCGCATTTCATTGAAAGACACATGCAAAATACCGCCGTACGCTCTTTCCAGCGCGTCGCCGAGGTTCCCCCCGAGCGCTGTAACGCCAAGCACGCGCCCCCCCGATGTGACCAACCTGCCGCCTTCCTCACGCGTTCCGGCATGGAACACCATCACGCCGCCGTCGGTGGGGCAAATGTCAGGATCGAGGGATCGCGCTATGCTTACCTCGTAACCGGTTTTATACGGGCCCGGGTACCCGCCCGAAGCGGCTATGACGCATGCGGCGAAGCCGCTCTCCCACTCCGGTTCGACGCTGTCAAGCCGCTCGTCTATCACTGCGTCGATTATTTCTAGTAAATCGCTCTTTAGCAGTGGCAGTACGACCTGCGTCTCCGGATCGCCGAACCGCGCGTTGTATTCGATGACCTTGACGCCGCCCTCCGTCAACATAAGACCGAAATACAAGATGCCCCGGTAGCGTATGCCTTCGGCTCTCATCATGCCCAGGGTGGGGGCGTAGATGCGCTCCCAACACTCGCGCGCGACCGCTTCCGTATAGATGGGCGACGGCGCGAAAGCACCCATCCCGCCCGTGTTTGGGCCCTGGTCGCCGTCGAATGCCCGTTTGTGGTCCTGCGAACAGGGCATCGGTTTTATTGTATGCCCGTCCGTGAACGCAAGCACCGTCATTTCCGGCCCGGTCAAGTACTCCTCCAGGACGATTCGAGCGCCCGAGTCGCCATAGATTTTGTCGAGCATGATGGAACGCACTGCGGCCTCGGCCTCCGCCCGATCCTCCGTGACGACGACGCCTTTGCCTAGCGCGAGGCCGTCAGTCTTCACGACAAACGGCGTGCGGGCATCGGCGGAAGCGATCGCCGCGATGGCGTCAGCCGCGTTTTCGAAAACCTGGTAGCCCGCCGTCGGGATACCGTATTTCCTCATCAGGTCCTTCGCGTAGCTCTTGCTCCACTCGAGGCGAGCCGCCGCCTTGACGGGGCCGAACGCACGGATGCCTGCGGCTTCGCACGCGTCCGCTAGCCCCAGTGCCAGCGGGTCGTCCGGCCCGATGACAACCAGGTCGACATGCGCGTTTTTCGCGAAAGACAAAATGCTGTCAATGTCCGTCGCGCCGATGTCTACGCATTCGGCCAGGTGGGCTATGCCCCCGTTGCCCGGCGCGCAATAGATTTTTTTGGCCCTGGGGCTTTGTGCGAGCTTCCAAATAATGGCGTGTTCGCGCCCACCGCCGCCTACTACTAAAATATTCATAGTCGATTCCCGATTTCGCTGCGCTGTCCGCCGTTAGTGCCTGAAATGGCGGATGCCTGTGAAAACCATGGCTATGCCGTGGCGGTTGCATGCCTCGATGGATTCCGCGTCGTTCACCGATCCGCCTGGCTGGATAATCGCCGTGACGCCGGCCGCGGCGAACGCCTCGACGCAGTCGTCCATAGGGAAGAACGCGTCCGAGGCAGCGACGGAGGATTTCGCCCGGTCGCCGGCCACTTCGATGGCTATCTTTGCCGCCATTATGCGCGAGTTCTGCCCGGGCCCGACGCCCGTTGTGGCATTGCCCTTCGCCAGCACGATTGCGTTGGATTTCGTATGCTTGACCACCGCCATAGCAAAACTCATGTCCGCTAGTTCAATATCTGTCGGTTTCTTTTCAGTTACCACTTTTATATTATACATATCCGCAACAATGTTGTCGTTAGTTTGCAATAATAATCCTCCGCCGACTTTTTTCATGTACATCGGCCCGCCGGTCGACACGTTGGTTGCCCCGCTGGTTGGCCCGCTGGTTGGCCCGCCGGCTGCACCGTCGGCTGCACCGTTGGCTACCTCGCTGCCCGCCCCGCCGACAGCCCTATCGGCTGCTCCGCGCGGTGCTGCGGGTGGCGCCGCGGGTGGCGCTGTGGGTGGTGCTGCGAGCGGCGCTGCGGGCGGATCAATGGCCAGCAGCCGGATATTTTTCTTTCTCGATAAAATCTTCAACGCTTCGTCGTCGAACCCCGGCGCCGCGACAATTTCGATAAATATCTTGCGGATTTCAGCCGCGACGCGCGCGTCGATCGTCCTGTTGGCCGCAATGATGCCGCCATAGATCGACATCTTGTCAGATTCGTACGCCCCGGTCCAGGCGCTGTATATATCGTCTGCGACTGCGGCGCCGCAGGGGTTAGCATGTTTGACCGCGACGACCGCCGGCCGGTCGAACTCGGCAAGCAGCGACAGCGCGCCGTCCAGATCACCGATGTTGTTGTAGGACAGCTCCTTGCCGTGTAATTGCGTATATGTTGCAAGCGAGCCGCGCTGTGGAATGGGGTCTGCATAGAACGCAGCGCCCTGGTGGGGGTTTTCCCCGTAGCGCATTTGCTGCTTTTTTTCAAACGTCAGCGTCAGCTTGTCGGGGAAATAGGCCTCTCTTTGCATTGCTGCGCCCAGGTGGCTCGCAATTAACGCGTCGTAGCTGGCTGTGTGTTCAAAAGCTTTGACGGCCAGCCTGAAGTTCAAGGATTCGGGCGCAGCGGTTTTAGTTGCTGTGCTACCGTTATCCGCGCCGCCGCTCGTTGAGCAGCCGACATTCACGCCGCCTGCCAAGCTGCCGCCATCCGCACCGCCACTCGTTGAGCAGCCGCCGTCCGTAACGCCACTTGCTGGGCAGGCGTCATCCGCCCCGCCGCCCGCCATGCGCGCAATCGCGTCCAGCGCTTGCGCGTAGTCGCCTGGATCCACAATGACCATCACGTCCTGATAGTTCTTCGCCGCCGAGCGCAGCATCGCCGGGCCGCCGATGTCGATGTTTTCTATCGCTTCGGCCAGCGTCGCGCCCGGTCTTTCAATCGTCTTTTTGAAAGGGTACAGGTTGACGACGACGAGATCGATCATGCCCACGCCGTTTGCCCGCATCTGCTCCATATGGCCCTCGTTCGAGCGCACTGCCAGCAACCCCCCGTGGATTTTCGGGTGCAGCGTCTTGACGCGCCCGTCAAGGCATTCGGGGAAGCCCGTCAAGTCCTGCACTTCCGTCGTGGGCACGCCGGCCCCGTTGAGGGCGGCAGCCGTTCCGCCGGTCGATACAATGTCCACGCCCAGCGCGGCGAGCGCTTTCGCGAACTCCACGATGCCGGTTTTGTCAGATACGCTGATCAGCGCCCTTTTTATCATTAATGTAATCCGCCCTTTCGCACATTCTTTCAATCAATAAATAAAACAATCAAACAATCAATCAATCAATCTTATTAATCTTATAACCATACTTTATCTATCTATCCATCCATCCATCCATCCATCCATGCATCTATTTTGTTGTCTATCTGTCTATCTGTCTATATATATATATTTATCTATTTTTCTTAAAATATCAATCTATAAATATCAATCTATAAATATCAACCCATCTATCTCTATGAAATTATTTTTGTTTATGGAGCGCCAAGGTCTTTTATTTTGACTATCCTGCCCTCTACGCTAATGCGGTTCTGCGCGAACAGGCGTATCGTTTTCGGGAGGATGACCTGCTCCGCTTCAACCATGACGCGTCGCTGCAGGCTCTCCGGCGTGTCGCCATCCTCCACGGGTATGGCTTTCTGCATGATTATGGGGCCCGAGTCGACCTCCGGCCACACGATGTGCGTGGTCGCGCCGGTTATTTTGACGCCGTATTCAAGGACCCCTCTGTGCGGCGCCAGCCCGTAAAAGCCTTTCCCGCAAAAAGACGGGATCAGCGCTGGGTGCACATTTACTATGCGGTTCGGGAACGCGTCGACTACCGCTTTGCCAAATATGGTCAGGTACCCTGCGGTCACGACCAGGTTTACGCCATGCTCCGTCAGCGCAGATATCAGCGCTCTGTCGAACGCGTCCGGATCGGTAAATTTTTTACGCTCCACGCACAGGCAGGGGATACCGGCGGCTCTTGCCCGTTCAATGGCGTAGGCCTTCGGCCTGCTGGCGATAACGACCGCGACGCGGCAATCCGCAAGATAGCCGTCTGCGACCCTATCAATTATAATCTGCAGATTCGTCCCACCGCCAGATACAAGCACGCCGATGTTCATCATATTGATCGCCCCTACGCCAGCGGGTACAATTTACGTAAATTTTCCTGCAGCGCCGTGTCCTTTTGTTCGATTTTCCTCACTAGACCAGCCTTGTATTCCTTCATTTTCGCACGCATGACGCCGTCCCTGACCGCAATGATCTGGACGGCCAGCAGCGCCGCGTTCTCCGCACCGTTCAACGCGACAGCCGCGACGGGCACGCCGGGCGGCATCTGTACAATGGAGAGGAGCGCATCGAGCCCGCCGAGCGCGTCCGACATTATGGGTATCCCGATGACGGGCAGCGGGGTGTGCGCCGCCAGCACGCCGGGCAGCGCGGCCGCTTTCCCGGCGGCGGCGATGATCACGTCGACGCCGACAGCCTCCGCGCTCCTTGCCAGCTCCGCCGCTATGTCGGGCGTCCTGTGCGCCGAGCAAATCCGGACTTCCGTTATAACAGCGAACTCGTTCAGCAGTTTGACACAGGGCTCGATAATCGGATAGTCCGAATCGCTCCCCATGACGATCAACACCCGAGGCAGTTTATTCATATAATATAGTCCCCTCCGCGCCTGCACCAATCAGCGTACCTGCGCCAATCAACGCGTTTACACCGATCGGCGCGTTTGCGCCTATCAGCCGCCAGCATCTATCAGCATACCTGCGCTGATCGGCGCATTTGTGCCTATCAGCCACCTGCGCCTATCAACGTGTTTGCACCAATCGGTGCGTTTGTGTCTATCCGTTGTTGGTATAACGGTTGGTCTTCTTAATTTATGTAAAACATGCACATGAAACATCGTTTTCATTATATGGAAACTCTGCTAAAAAATCAATTACATGTTATGTGCCGTTATATGGTAAAATATCAGGTGACATATTTGATCATTTGCGTATGGGCGCGCGTCGCTCGCCCGCAACAAGGGGGATACCGATGAAACTGATGTGGCGAATAGCAAAAGAAGCCAAGCGCTATTCCAGGCTGTTGGCAATCGCCGTGACAAGCACATTTATGCTCACGGGGGTCAACCTCGCCGCGCCGCGCATTTTGACCGAAATCACGCGCCTGGTGACCAATGTGCGAACGGACGGGGCGCTGGACATGATTGCCCGCTATACCGCCGTCCTGCTCGTGCTGTACCTTTTTCGCATATTGTTCCGTTATTTGAGCAACTTTATGGCGCACAAGGCGGCTTGGCACCTAGTGCAGGAGCTGCGCCAGCGCGTTTACGACCACATACAGAGTTTCTCCATGGGCTATTTTTACAACCAGCAGACGGGCGATCTGATGAGCCGGGTCACCAACGACACGGCGACGTTCGAGGCCCTGTACGCCCATATAATCCCGGAGATGATAACCAACTTCGTCACGATCGCCGGGGTCGTTACCATGCTGATGCTGCTTAACGTTCGACTCGCGCTGCTGACATGCATACCGATCCCGTTCATCTTAGTGTCGGGCTGGTTTTTTACAAAAAAGGTGCAGCCCAAGTTCCGCGCGATGCAGAGGTCGCTCGCAGACCTTAACTCGCGCCTCCACGACAATTTCAACGGTATTATAGAGATCCAGGCGTTCGGGCAGCAGGAGCGCGAGTCCCGCCACGTGACGAGCCGGCTTTCCGCGTTCACGAACAATATGCTCTCTGCGCTCAACATCAGCGCAAAGTTCCATCCCGGCGTCGAGTTCATGACGTCGCTCGGCACGGTGATTGTCGCCGGGTTCGGCGGCTACCTGGCTTACATGGGTTCACTGGAAGTGGCGGACATACTGGGCTTTATGCTCTACCTCGCACTGTTTTATGGGCCCATTGCCGGGGTGGCGCGCCTTTTGGAAGATTTTTCCCATGCGCTGGCGGGCGCCGAGCGCGTGATCGAAATTTTAGATACCCCATCGGGCATCATCGATCTGCCTGGTGCGAAACCCATAGGGCCCGTGGCGGGCGAGATCGCATTTGACCATGTCAGCTTCTCATACGACCCGAACGCCCCTGTGCTGAACGACATATCCTTCATGGCGAAGCCGGGGCAGATGATAGCGCTGGTGGGCCCGACCGGGGTGGGGAAGACGACGGCGATTCAGCTCGTGTCGCGCTTTTACGAGCCGGACTCGGGGAGGGTGCTCATCGACGGTAGCGATATAAAAGACGTCACCTTGGACAGCCTCCGGCAAAACATAGCGCTGGTGCTGCAGGACACGTTCCTTTTCACGGGGACCATCGCGGAGAACATCGGCTACGCAAAGCCTGAGGCGACGATGGACGAAATCATCGAGGCGGCGAAGATCGCCAGGATACACGACAATATATTGGAAATGCCAGACGAATACGATACCCAGGTCGGCGAGCGCGGCGCGAAGCTCTCCGGCGGGCAGAAGCAGCGCATCGCCATTGCGCGCGCGGTTCTGCGGCAGGCGCCGATACTCATTTTGGACGAGGCGACGGCTTCGGTCGATATAGAGACGGAGGCGCATATACAGCAGGCGATTAACGATTTAGCCGGCACACGCACTATCATAGCCATCGCGCACAGGCTCTCGACAATCAGGAAAGCTGACATGATCCTTGTAATAGAAAACGGCGAGATTGTGCAGCGCGGATCGCACGAACAGTTGATGGTCGCCGATGGCCTGTACCGGCGCCTGAACGCCTCCATAGCGTAGGCTCAATAGACATATTTTTAATATGCATTATATAATATGTAGGGATATGTGGGGACGAACAGTGTTCGTCCGCGACTTTCACGGTTGTCTAATATAAGAATATAGGATATTTACGAGGTGTGGCTCAGCATGGTAGAGCGCCTGGTTTGGGACCAGGATGTCGCAGGTTCAAATCCTGTCACCTCGACTTTTAGCGGCCGCCGCCCCGCCCGGGCGCGAGCTACGGCGGCAAAATACGCGAAGCGCAATATATTTGCGTTTTTCGAACGAAAATTAGTATTTGAAAAAAGGAGTAAATAGTTGTAATATAGAATAATAGAATATATGGATATTTTTACTTTGTAACAGGTTTGGCAGTCCGATCCGGCGGCGCGCGCCACCGAGAGAAAAAGGAGGGCGGAACAGCG
>Ga0099364_10002348_pt1 | contig 30330 bp, 27 predicted proteins | sample TergutTh196P3_FD_73070 | JGI IMG/M metagenome (GOLD analysis project Ga0099364, IMG submission 73070) | Microcerotermes parvus P3 segment gut microbial communities from Pointe-Noire, Republic of the Congo - Th196 P3 | ecosystem: Host-associated > Arthropoda: Insects > Digestive system > Gut ...
CTTCAACAAGAAGATGCACTTCAACGCGCTTTAATAAAAGGGATGGTTGAAAAGGCTTCGTTATATAGTCAATGGCTCCCATAGACAGCCCTTTAAGCTCATCATCTGAATCAGTGCGGGCAGTAACAAAAATAACAGGTATGTCCCTTGTTTCAGGTTTTTCTTTTAATTTGGTTATTGCCTCATAGCCATTTACATCCGGCATTTCAACGTCCAAGAGGATCATAGCCGGGTTGTTTGTTTCTAACAGGCTGAACATTTTTTCGGCAGAAGGCGCGGTAGCAATTGTATATTTTTCCCCAAGTACGTTTATGCCAAGGCGGAGGTTTGTAGGGTTATCATCTACAAGTAAAATTAGCCTTTTCTCAGCTTCCATGTTTTTCCTCCAATATTTTTTCGACAATCCTTTTTGCATTGCCATATTCTGCCATCATTACTTCGTCAAAAATTTTTTCAAGGGTTTCTCTGCCTTCTGAATCCAAAGGATGCAGAAGGGATATTTCCCTGATTTCTTTCATAATCTGACCAATGTCGCCGGCTTTGCCGGAATCCAGCGCTGCCGCAAGTTCGGTGAAAAGCGAGAGGTGAATATTGGATATTGAAAGACCGGCAGTTTGTGTTTCCGGTTGTTCCATAGCGGATTTTATGTTATTTACCAGTTCAGCGAGCTGCTGTGCAAAAACGGGGAGCTTGTCTTTAATTAGGGCTAAATTTCCGGCTTCACCGGCGCGTTCCAGTTCCTGAGCCAATTCCGAAACATTAGCCGCCCCGATAGACCCGGATGCGCTTTTTAGAGCGTGAACATAGGTGACAAACAACGGCAGGGTTAGGGCTGAAGCCTCCCCAGTTTCCGGCGGGCTTTGCAGAAGGGGCAGCCTGTCTTCCGCATCTTTACAGAATATGGCCAGCACTTCATGATAACCCGTTTCCGTACCGCCTGTCATGGCGATCCCGCGCTGTACGTTAAGGCCGGGGATCATGTGTAATGAGATTCCCGATTTTTCACTGTTCATTGTTTTCTCCGCCATTTTAATATAGTTTTCGACACAGGCAGCTAGCTCTACTGGATCAAATGGCTCTGTTATGACTATAGCATGTTTCTCTTCAGGTAGAAAGGCAGTGTAGTCAATATCTCCAATGTATCATGGTATACATATCCCTCAGATTTTATTACGATAGAGGAAAAGAACATGGGTATAAAAGACATTGTTAAGTCGAATGGCTCCGGGGCGGGCGGTTTTAAGATTGGCGTTTTGGCGGTGCTGATTCTGCTTTTTCTTATTCCGCTTTCGATGGTGCAGTCAATCATTTATGAGCGAAGAAGCAGAGCCCAATTTGCCGAGGCTGAAATTATGGAATCCTGGGGCGGGGAGTTTTTGGTTTTGGGGCCGGTGTTGCAGATTCCGGGGAAAACATATACACAGGTTAGAAGCCGTAATGAAAGCGGTGTGGAGATTACGGAAACCAGGGAAAGCGATTTTTCCCTGAGGGTCGTGCCGGAAGAACTAAATGTTGAAATAGATCTGGGAACAGAGACAAGAAGGCGCGGCATTTTTTCTGTTCCGCTTTTTTCCGGCACTGTGAATTTCTCGGGGCAGTTTGATCTTGACAGGGTGGTAAGAGAGCTCAGGGATAATCAGGAAATTTTTACGGAAGATGCAGAACTGCTTTTTACCCTTGCAAGCCAAAGGGGAATTCGGGGGATAAACAGCGCTGAATGGAACAACGGCACAATAGACTTTTTGTCGGGGAATCCCGGAACAGTTTCCCTGCATGGCGGCAGCAGGGGAGGAATATACGGGCCGGTTCATGCAATACAGGACGGCATAAACAACTTTAATATTTCTATCTCTGTTCAGGGCGGAAGATCAATACGGATGGTTCCCCTGGGAGAAGAAACCAGCGTTATGCTTCAGGCAGACTGGCCTTCGCCTTCGTTTCAGGGAAGTTATCTTCCTCTTTCCCGGAACATAGATTCAGATGGTTTTTCCGCACACTGGCAGATCAGCCATTTAAGCCGGAACATACCACCTTACTGGAATGACAGTCAAAGAATAGAGCTTGGTTCAGAAATGTTCGGCGTAAATTTTTTTGAGGCTCTGGATCATTATGCAATGAATATAAGGGCTGCAAAGTACGGCATACTTTTTATCATCATTCCATTTTTAAGCCTTTTCATTTTTGAAATGATCCTGCGCCGGAACATCCACATCATACAGTATATTCTTTCCGGTATAGGAAACGTAACGTTTTATCTTTTGCTGCTTTCGATTTCCGAGCACATTTCTTTTCCGGCGGCTTATGTTATTTCTGCTCTTTCTGTAGCTGTAATGATGACGCTTTATTCCAGTTCGCTTCTGGGTTCATGGAAAAAAGCTCCTGTAATGACATTGATCATGATTCTCTGTTATGCGTATCTCTACTTTACATTGCAGTCCGAGGACATGGCTCTTTTAATCGGCTCCATCGGGGTGTTTGCCATAACCGGCACAGTGATGTTTGTTACGAGGAACATTAAAGGCGGGGAGAAGGCAGCAGGATCTCCGGAAAACACACCCGGGAATTGACATTATTAGAATTATGATATATATTTTAGTATATATCATCCTGGAGGCATACAATGGCAGATACAGCAAAAGTTTTTATCAGCGGAAGATCACAAGCGGTGAGACTCCCTAAGGAATACAGATTTAAAGGAAGCGAAGTTTATATCAAGAAAGAGAAAGGCAGGGTTATTCTTTCAGAAAAGCCGCAGAAAACCTGGGATGAAATTTTTGAAAATTTTCAGGGGGATCCTGATTTTTCTGTAAAAAGAAAAGTGCTGAAAGATAAACCACGCAAGGTAAACCTGTGACCTACATGCTTGACACTGACATGGTAAGCCTTGTTGTTAGAAGAAACCCTTCGGTAATTCAGAACCTAATTAAACATGAGGAAGACGAAATCTGCATAAGTGCCATTACTTATGCAGAAATTTACTATGGCCTTGTAAAAAAGGGATCAGACAGACTCTTTTCGGAAGTAACCGAAATTCTGGGGAAAATATCAATTATTGATTTCGATAATACACAATCAGAGCTTTACGGGAAAATTCGTGCAGAACAGGAAAAAACAGGGATGATCCTTGGAAGTATGGATATGTTTATAGCTGCCGCAGCAATGTCACAAGATGCCATACTGGTATCGCATAACACTAGACATTTTTCGAGAGTAAAGGGTTTAAAAATCGAGGACTGGTCTATAAAATCCTAGTGCAGCATAATCTGTCCGCCTGTTACGGGGACGGCCTGACCGGTTTCGTATTCCTGTTCCACTGTATAGAAAAGAGCCCTGACCAGGTCCTTGCCGGTGCAGCCCCGCTTCATGGGGACTCTGGCTTCGTAGGCGGCCCGGACATCGGCGAGGGTTTTTGCGCCTGGCACCTTGCCAGTGTTTAGGTACTGGACGAAGAGACCCTTTTCGGGGTGAGACCAGAGGGGGCCGTCCAGGAAGTTTCCGGGGCAGATGGCGTTTACCTTGATATTGTACTCGACAAGTTCCATGGCAAAGCTTGCTACAAGGCCTATGCCGCCGAACTTGCCTCCGGCGTAGGCGCCGTTCTTGTTTGAACCTTCCAGACCGGACTTGGAATTAATCTGTACTATGTCGGTTTTCCAGGTTGGTGCTGTCAGGTGCTGGGTTTTAAGAAGCCGGCCTGCATATTTACTGACCACAAAAAAACCTGTGTAGTTGATGTCGGTAACAAATTTAAAATCATTCAGTTCCTGTTCCAGAACACTGCCGGCCCTGAGCACACCGGCATTGCTGACACAGAGATCAAGGCCGCCTGACGTGACTGCTATTGAATTGATCATTTCATAAACAGAATCTTCCCGGGAAACATTTACTTCCAGGGCAATGGCGGCATTCCTGCCTTCTTCGGTATTGATGTCTTCCGCTAGCTTGATTGCTCCCTCCATGTTCATATCAGCGATGAACACCAGAGCTCCTGCCGCTGCCAGGTTCCTGACGATTTCTTCACCTATGCCCTGAGCGCCGCCTGTAACCAGGGCTATTTTATTTTTTACCACGCTGGCCCTGTCTTCTGTTTTGACTTTTGCATTGGTAACGGGTTTTTTCCCGGTTCTGGAAGATGCGTTTTTTTCCTGGAGCCGTTTTCGGGCAGAATCGAAGTCATTATCTGTCCAGAATGTGGCAGCATGTTTTCCGTCGAGTTTTAGGACAACGCAGGATGGTACATGAGGAGCGGCTTTTTTCCAGGCTTCGTATGCTGCTCGGATTTTTACCGCCGCGCTTTCCACGGCTTCATCATGGTTAAGTTCAAGAACCATTACCCCGTCACTGTCCGAAACTGTCCCAGCCTCTCCGGTAATGACAAACTGTGGTTTTCCCGTTATATCAATTAAAAGCCCCCGAATGAGTGCTGCAACATTTCCTGAATTCATGTCATTTTCCTCCGTTACTTTTTTATCATATCATGCTATAATTAATTATTATATATAAATAATATTGGAAAGGCGGTAAAACATGAAGCTTTTAACCAGATCTGACTTTGACGGATTGGCCTGCGGGGCCCTTCTCCTTTATCTGGAGCTTATAAATGACTGGCAGTTTGTACATCCCAAAGATCTACAGGATGGCCTTGTAGAGGTTACGGACAATGACATTTTGGCTAATGTTCCCTACGTTCCGGGCTGTAAGCTCTGGTTTGATCATCATTCCAGCGAAACAGAAAGACTGGGGAATAAAGCCTGCTTTGAAGGAATTTCCCGCCCTGCCCTAAGCTGTGCCAGGGTGATCTATGATTATTACGGTGGTGATGAGAAACTTGGCCGTTTTGCCGAGATGATTCGCTATGTGGACAAGGTGGATTCTGCAGATCTTAACTTAGATGAGATTGATGATCCAAAGGGCTGGGTTCTTTTGGGATTTATCATGGATCCGAGAACCGGTCTTGGCAGGTTCAGGGATTTTACCATCAGCAATTACGATCTGATGAAGGAGCTTGCCTCCGCCTGTGCAAGTAAAAATATCGAAGAAATACTGGATATGAGTGATGTAAAGGAAAGAATCAAGGTATATAAGGAACAGGAAAAGCTATTCCGTGAAATGCTTAAAAAAGTATGCCGGGCCGATGGTAATATTATTGTGGCAGATCTCCGGGGAACCGAAACAATTTACTCCGGCAACCGTTTTGTCATGTATACAATGTTTCCTGAGCAAAACCTCTCTGTCTGGATTGTCGATGGGAAAGGTAAGCAGAACTGCGTTATTACGGTGGGTTATAGCATTATCAACAAGAGTGCCGAAGTTGATGTTGGGAGCATGCTTTTCCATTACGGGGGAGGCGGACACCGCAAAGTTGGCACCTGTCAGGTTCCCTACGATGATGCCGACAAGGTCATTAGCGAGATAATTGGGAAATGTAAAGGCTGATTGACAACTATTTTTCAGATTGATACATTAAAACATACGTGAAGATGGTTGAATGGAGGAATTATGACAATAGGTGAGATGATAGGCCAGAGCGGAGTTATTGCCCTTCTGGGTATGGGAACGGTATTTGGTTTTTTGGCAATCCTGATCGTTGTTATCAGTCAAGTAGGAAAAATCTTCAGCGAAGAAGACGGGAAGTAGCAATATGTTTAAAAAGGATCCTGTATTTGTTACCAAGATTTGTGTAATTATAATTATTTGTGCGATTATTTTTTCCTTTGTAGGTTCTGCTTTTGGAGCCAGAGCCAATGCTCAAACTGCCCCGGCAACCGGACAGAGTGATGGTATAATTCCAGGAAGTGAAAATATTCCCCGTGTTTCTCTTGGAGACTTTTTCACCAGGATGATAGAAACCACCGGTATTTTCTCATTTATCATGGACAAAATTGACAGACAGTCTACTGAATATGATGAAGTTACCGGCGGATACAAGACTACTACAGTGTATGGCTGGCAAACATTACTGATGATTTTTGTAGGCTTCGGCTTGATATATCTGGCGGTGGGGAAGAAATTTGAACCGCTGATACTCATACCCATTGGCTTTGGTACAATTTTTGCCAACATTCCTTTCGCAGGGATGGCGGAAGCAGGCGGATTTCTCGATATTATCTACAATGCCGGAATAGGGAACACCTTCTTCCCACTGCTTGTGTTCATGGGAGTAGGTGCAATGACCGATTTCGGTCCTCTTATTGCCAATCCCAAAACTGCTATCCTGGGTGCTGCAGCCCAGTTCGGTATTTTTGGTGCCCTGTTTTTCGTCAGCCTTTCAAACTTTATTCCCGGCATTGATTTCAATATTCTGGAAGCCTGTGCCATTGCGATCATCGGTGGTGCAGATGGTCCCACGGCTATTTACATAGCTCAGACACTTGCCGATCACCTCCTTGCAACCATAGCGATTGCGGCGTATACCTATATGGCTCTTGTGCCCATCATTCAACCGCCCATTATGAGACTGCTCACAACCAAGGCAGAACGGAAGATCAGGATGAAGCAGTTAAGGGAGGTATCCCAAAAAGAGAAGATGCTCTTTCCGCTCATGGTTTTTGGGCTCTCCGTATTCCTGCTTCCGTCTGCAGCTCCCCTTGTCGGTGCATTTATGCTTGGCAACTTCTTACGGGAATGTAAGGTGGCAGACCGGCTTTCGGATACTGCACAGAACGCCATGATCAACATCGTGTCAATTTTGCTCTCTCTTGGAATTGGAAGCCGGATGACTCCCGAAAGATTCCTTAACCCTTCATCGCTCATCATCATTGGAATGGGTCTTATAGCGTTTATGATTGGTACTGCAAGCGGCGTTTTGATTGCCAAGTTTATGAACCTGTTCCTTAAGGATAAGATCAACCCGCTTATAGGTTCTGCCGGTGTATCCGCAGTTCCAATGGCCGCACGTGTTTCCAATAAAGTTGGCCTTGAAGAAGATCCCGGCAACTTCCTGTTGATGCACGCCATGGGTCCCAACGTGGCCGGTGTTATTGGAAGTGCTATTGCAGCTGGTGTCATGATTGCTGTGTATGGCGGATAGAAGGAGTTTATTCCATCCATAGAGCCGCGGTTGGCACAGCGATTAGATTGTCGCTGTAATTAATTGTCCTGTCACCAGAGTACAGCACAATCGCGGTATATGGATTTTTGTTCTTGATTATGTTATCTCTAAACCATATTTGCGGTGCGAAATCATCGCGTGAAACGTTATGTCCCGCTTTGACCTCTATTCCCAATAGTGTAGAATCGTCGCGTTCAATTATAAAGTCTATCTCGCGTTTTTCCCTGTCCCTGTAGTGATATAGAGAATACCTGCTTTCCATATCTATTTGCGCCGCCAGTTCATTATAAACGAAGGTTTCAATAAGTTTGCCGGAGCGGTCTACATCCAGCATGACTTTGTCTATCTGCCAGTTTAGGATGGATGTCATAAGACCTGAGTCCGCCGCGAAAAGTTTGGATTTTTTTCCAACCCGATCATAATCTGTTTTTAGCCATGGCCTGACTTTATCAAAAATATACAGTGATAAAAGCCAATTTACGTAACTATCCAGTGTTGTTTTTGTCAATGACAATGATGCACCGATAGAGCTAATATCCATAAACCTGGCAGACCAGGCTGCTAAAACCGGAAGCAGTTCTTCAAGTGCATCTTTGCGCCTGATATTGGCAATGTCAGCCAAGTCATAATCTATCAATGTTTTTATATAGTCTTTATGCCATTCACGCCGTTCGATGGGATCATGTATACGAACTGCTTCGGGATAACCCCCGCGGAATGCCAAATCAAAAATTGCCCTCTTGTCATATCCCTGAATAAATGCCGGAAAATCAGCATTAAATGCTTTTTCCAAAAAACATGGGTTTATTTTCAGGATCTCTCCCACAGTTAAGGGGCGCAGTCGTATGTTTTTAACCCTACCGGCAAGGCTTTCTGTTGTCCCGGGCAGGGTTTGCAGGTTTACAGAGCCAGTCAGTAAAAACTGACCATTACGGTTGTCTTTATCTACAATCATCTTAATTTCGGGGATAAGTTTGGGTGCTTTCTGTATTTCGTCTATAACCAGTGTTTTTGCGGTTGAATTTACAAAACCTTTCGGGTCGGCAAGGGCCAAATCCAGTAAATTTGTGTCATCAAGAGAACGATAGATAAAATCCGGTGATTTTATCTGCTCTGTCAGCGTGGTTTTGCCTGTTTGGCGTGCACCGGATACAGTAACGACCCTGCGGTTTTCGAGGGTATTTATTAATCTTTTTCCCAGCCATCGGTTGTATTGATTATCCATCCTGCATTAATTATACATTAATATCCGCGAAAAGTGCAATAGGGTGGCCGCGTAAAGAATAGTAAAATGTTCGCGAAAAGTGCAGTAGGATGCCCGCAAAAAGTGAAATAGGATTTAAATACGGCTTTAGGCTTGGCTTCTTATCTTAGCCTGTAGATCATGCTATAATGGGTGTTATGTCGTCCAGGGTTAATGTGTTTCTCCTGCTTTTTATCTCTTTCGGGGTATCTGCTTTTGCCCAAAGCCCTGTTGTTTCGGCAGCTATAGATGTCTCGACATCTGTAGTTGCCGCACGCATGGAAGGCTCAAATATCCTTTATTATTCCACCTTACATGAGGCTGTAGCAGCCGTGCCGACTGTTCATGCGGCAGCTTCCAGCTTGTCTCCGGATGCTCCAGACGAAATCACCCTGCTGGAAGATATTACTATATATGCTCCGCTTGAGATTTCTGATGGTCAGCATATTCGTCTTGTGGCAGGTAATGGAAAAAGAATAATAATGCGGGGCGATGATTTTCTGGAGTACCCAATAATTTGGGTAAGTGGCGATGCAGCAAGTTTTTGCCTTGGGAAACCTCGAGCCGAAGGTTCGGGTATGGAGCATGAACTTTTTATTGACGGCGGATTTTTAAATACTCCCTCCATCGAAGCTCATGCGCCGCTTGCTGCGGTGAACGGACGTAACTCGCAGTTAATAATGTATGATGGAGTTTCCCTTCAAAATAATTACAACGTAGGCCCCGGTGCAGGAACCAGTCTTCACCTGAACGGCACGGGGGTTTTTATCCGTACTGTAGATAACGATATGGAAAACCCAGCGGAATTTGTTATGAGAGGCGGGGTGATTCAGGGCAATATCAACAATGCCCAAAATCCAATAGCCTGCGGCGGCGGTGTATATATTGCAGGGTTTGGGCTTTTTACCATGGAAGGTGGGGTTATAATGAACAACACTGCCTACCTTTCAGGAGGCGGTTTTCATACAGGAAGCAGGGGTTCATTTATAAAAACCGGAGGCATCATTTACGGAATAGATGCACCTGTGGGTCTACGGAACATTGCAATTAACGGAATAGGTTCACCGGAAGTTTTTGGTCACGCGGTCTGCATTGCTTTGGTAGATAATCCATCCATACAGTTCAGAGATGATACTGTGGGAGAAAATGATAGTTTAAGTTATATGGGTTCTGCTACGGGGAATGGTGTTTTTGGAAGAAAAGAAAAATGGCATAATCCCCAAACTGCAATGCACAGGATTCTTTTAATTTGCATAATAGCTTTCGTTGTTCTGGCTCTTCTGGCTTTTATTTTCATATTGAAAAAAACCAGAAAAAAGCATTTGAACGAAGCATCAGACTTGCTCAGTCTTGAAAGTGTGGATGTGGATTTCAGCCCCCAGGAAAAAAATGTGCTGGATAAACTCCTTACAGATCTGTCCATAAAAATGATTGCCCAGGAGCTTGGACTAACATACAAGGGTGTAATGTATCACAGTAAAAAGATTTATCGCAGACTAAGAGTAAAAAACCGCACTGAACTATTGGTAAAATACAGGAAATAAGGGAAACTTGACATTCCAAACAAAAGCGCAATAATTTATATATGCCGTCCAAACTTATGGCATTTTTTCTTCTTTTTGCTCTTACCGGGGTTTATGCCTTTGCTGACACTCTTCCCCCTCCAGCTGCCGCCCGTACGGAAGGCTCAACGACCCTATATTACGCTACCCTGCACGAGGCAGTGGCAGCCGCCTCTGGTCTTTCCCCGAATGCTCCTGATGTGATAACCCTGCTTGCGGACATTACTGTATTTTTTCCCATAATAATAGAGGACGGAGTTCATATCATGCTTGTAGCAGGAGGTGGCGCCAGGACAATAATGCGTGGCAGTGACTTTCTTGATTATCCCATAATCTGGGTGAGGGGTGATTATTCGAGCCTTAATCTGGGTATGCCTTTTAACAGCAGTCATACGCGTATGGCATACGATCTTGTCATAGATGGCGGATATTTAAACTCTCTTCCCATAGAAGCCAATGCAGCTTTAATAGCAGTAAACGGACTTGGAGCAAAGCTAATAATGCATGACAGAGTAACGCTTCAAAATAACCTGAACAAAAGTACAACCAACATTAACACTTTTTACCAGAATGGCGCGGGTGTACTAATACGAACCCGTGGTGATCTTTCGCATAACCCGGCGGAATTTATTATGAAGGATGGTGCAATTTCTGGAAATATAAACGCTGTGCAGAGTTCACCCGCCTATGGCGGTGGTGTGTATGTAAGCGGCTTTGGTATATTTACCATGGAAGGGGGAGCAATTTACAGCAATACTGCACAAAGAGCCGGAGGTGGTGTATTTATTTACAGTACAGGTTCTTTTATTAAAACCGGCGGAACTATCCATGGGATAGACAGTCCCATATCATCTCCGAATATGGCCATAGACGGTGTAGGCCCTGATAGATCCTTTGGTCATGCTATTTTTGTTGGGACTGTTGAAAGTAATTTTTTTCGATACAGAAATGATACGGTAGAAGAAAATGATATGCTCAGTTATACTGGCTCCCCCAGAGGAAGTGGTGTCTATGGGGAAGGTGAAAAGTGGAGCCGTCCCCGGCAGGAACTTAACATCAACATATTACTTATTGTTCCAGCTGTATTTGTTTTAGCCCTTTTTGGATTTATTCTTTTTAGGAAAATTTTGAACCAAAAACGCTTAAACCATGACTCTATGTCTTTAGACCAGATAACCGGAGTAAAGCTGAGCCCCCGGGAAAAAGAAGTTTTCGAGCTCTTTATAAAAGGTCATACAGCCAAGCAGACTGCTCAGGAACTTGGCCTGACAATTTCCAGCGTCAATCACTACAGTGAAAGCCTGTACCGCAAGTTGGGCATACAGAGCCGGACAGAGCTTTTGGTGAAATACAGGGAATAGTTCTATCCTCTATTTTGCTGATTTTTTCCCTCTATTTTGATGGTTTTTATCCTCTATTTTGTTGACTTTACATCCTCTATTTTGTATAATTAAACCATGGAATTAAGAGACCCTCTATATAAAGATAGGCTCCTTGATAAGCAGCTTAAAAGGCACCTTAAAGCTTTTGGCGCTGTGGAAATAATCGGAACCATGTGGTGCGGAAAAACATGGATGGCCGAGGCTCATGGAGCTAGCAGGATCAATCTATCTGATCCGCAAACCAGAGCCATAATTGAAGCAGATTACAATCTGGCTTTTGAGGGCGGCAAACCTCATGTAATAGACGAATGGCAAGAGATTCCGGCTCTTTGGGATGCTGTACGTCTAAATATTGATTCCAGAGCAGGCGAGCGGGGATTATTCATTCTAACGGGATCATCAACACCAAGAAAAGAAGAAGCCCGTCACAGTGGAACAGGGCGTATTTCCCGTTTGCATCTTAGACCAATGAGCCTTTTTGAAACAGGTAATTCTGATGGGAAGGTGTCATTGAGCGGATTATTTGAGGGGAATTTTAAGAAAGCCCGGGTAGAGACTGATTTAAAAAACCTTGCCCACATAATTTGCAAAGGAGGATGGCCTGGTGCTTTATACCTTGAAACCGATGACACACTGCTAATTCCAAATCAGTACCTTGATACCTTGATTTCATTTATTGGTAAAAAAAATAGTACAGACGAATATAGGCTAAGACGCTTCCTTGTCTCATTAGCAAGAAATTCCGGGCAGGCAGTAACACACAAGACTTTAGCCGCTGATATAATGGAAGGTCAACATGACAATCAAAATGAAAATACAATAAGGCAGCATATCGAAACATTATTAACTGTATTTAAGGAACGTTTTATAATCGAAGATCTAAACGGCTGGGATGCTCCTGTTCGTTCAAAATCCCGGGTGCGGGTGAAGCCAAAACGCTGTTTTGTAGATCCATCTTTGACTGCTGCCCTTCTTGGGGTAAACAAAGACCGGCTGCTGCAGGACGGGCAGTTGTTTGGGATATTGTTTGAAGAGTTGGCTTTACGGGATTTGCGTATATACGCTTCTTCTATGGATAATGCCCTGCCGAGTCCCATTCAATATTACAGGGATTCAGATAATCTTGAGGTAGATGCCATCATAGAACTTAGGGATGGCCGCTGGGCAGGTATAGAAATAAAGTTAAGCGAAAACAAGGTTAGTGAAGGAATTGAAAATTTGATGCGCCTTAAAAACAAAGTGAATTCCAATCCTGCAGCCAGAAATCCCGAACCTGCATTTTTGGCAGTAATATGCGGCAAAACAGATTTCTGCAGAATAAGCCCCGAAGGGGTATATGTTTTTCCATTAACATCTCTGACAGGGTAAAAATCCCCCATACTATCCCATTTTCCAGGTAAAAACTCCCCAAATAATCCCAAAACTATCCCAATTTCCAGATATGCAGTGCAGTCATACCGCTTTATTGTGTCCTCATGAAGCACACAAGCAGTTCATCCGCTGTCTTGTCTGTGGTAATAAGGGTCGTAGACCCTTTATATATAATATGTCTTGCAACCTGACCACTCCAGAGTGGTCAGGAGGTAAGGCTGAAACTACGAAAGGGGATTTTATGAAAAAGATTTTGATGAATTTAATTGCGGTTTTGTTTACAGTAACATTGATAATTGGCTTTACAGGCTGCGGAGGCGGAGGCGGTAGTAATGACGCTGTAAAAAACATTGCCGGTACATGGGAATATGAGGTGTACGGTCAGACCATTACACTTACTTTTAATGCGGATGGCAGTGGACATTCCATAGGCTTTGGTATGGAAGAAAATTTTTCATACGAAACAGAGGTTGTAACATATCAGAATCCTCAAACCAACAGGGAAGAAAAAATTACCCGCTTTACTTATGGAATAAAAGATGCTGACGGAACCTGGATGGATACCAGAGGACAATTTTTCTATGACAAAGGCAACGAAATAACTTTCCCAGGCGGGTATGTCGCCACCAGAGTACGCTAATTATTGATGCTAACCAAGAAAACGCCGGATGACAGATAAAAGTGTTTTGGGTTCAACCGGCTTTTCAAGATGGTAGTTCATCCCCGAGTTAATTGCCATGTCTACATCTTCCTTGTAGCTGCGTGTTGTAACGGCAATAATGGGTACAGTCAGGGCCTTGGGTAATCCTGAGGCCCTGATTTGTTGTGTGGCTTCATAGCCGTCCATGTTTGGCATCATGATATCCATTAAGATTAAATCGATGTTTTCTGATTCTACAAGAAATATATCAATGGCTTCTTTGCCATCGGTGGCTTCAATGATTTCCATGCCTGTTTGGCTTAGCATGTTTATTAATACGGTGCGATTGACTCTAACATCATCAGCAATAAGCACCCGTTTTTTTGAAAAATCTATTTTTGATATATCCATCTCCTCTGGCTGTGCGGGCATTGTTGCCTTGGGCAGGTTTAAGGTGAATGAGAAACAGGATGTAGATTTATAGTTATCTGTTTTGCTTTCTACCATAATCTGTGAGCCCATCGCCTTTACAATTCTGCTGCAGGCAGAAAGCATAATTTCACTTGAACTGTAATGAATGTCATCACTGTTCAGGGCGAACATTTGTGTTAATTCGCCAAGTTTCTTTTCTGTCATACCAATGCCGTTATCATACACTTCAAAACGAATACAGACAGTCTCTTTTGTTTCTGATTCAAGATCAATGATAAATAAAACCCTGCCCTGTTCTTCATTGGCATACTTGACTGCATTCCTGAGTAAGATAGCCAGCACCTGCATAAGTCTGATTTTGTCGCCTTCAAGAGATAGAGTGCCAGGCACATTGATCCGGGGCTCCCAGAGAACGCCTTTGGCCTTGCAAAGGAGGGATATCAAATTATTTATTTCCAGAACTACCATTCCCATCAGGAATGGAGAATTTGATAGAATGAGACTGCCGCTTTCAATGTTTGAAATTTCCAATATGGTATTTAAAACTGACAGGAGATCATTTGATGAAGCAAATGCCTGCTGCAGGGCCTTGCTTTTTGTTATATCATCATTTGCAATAATTGCTTCTTTTATCATGTTAATTGAGCTGTTAAGGGGAGTTCTTAGCTCATGGCCCATATTTGCCAAAAATGCATTTTTTACACTGGATGCTCTGCGCTCTGCTTCCACGGAATTAAATATTCGTGATTCCATGTCTATAATTACACGTTCCAGAGCTTCAAGCTCGTCGCCATAGCGCATTGCAGCTTGCCTCGGATATATCGGGGCTTTGCCTGTTTCTGGAGTATATGAGGTTACGCCGCTGTAAATTTTGTTTATTGGCAAAATTACGAACTTTCGAATAATAAAAAGATTAATTATTACTGAAGCGAATAAAACCAGGGTTACTGTTATTGTTATTATTAAGAACTCGATTCTATAAATCTGCAGTACATTACCCAGGTATAGATGAGACAGAAAAAATATCATAACAATCCCGGTAAAAACTGAAACAGAAGCAAAGAGTATCGTTAAACGGAATTTTAATGATTTTTTCCATGGAATGTTAAAATTCACCTGCCGTTTGTTATTACTCATTCCATTTTTACTGCCTTTTTTAATAAAGACTCCATTTTTGGAGAATATATTAGTAAATCGGCTGGGCTGACTCTTTTAATATATGTCCTATAAGGATATTCTTACCTTCTTTTTTGGCAGTTGTCAATATCACCTATGGCAAGGAATCATATAATTGTATTATTTAAACGAGCATAAAATAAATTGTATGACAAGTCTTAGAGCCGTGTTGTCCTTTAATATCAAGGAACAACGCCATAGATTGGGGATTTCCCAGGCAAAATTAGCAGAAAAAGTTAACACTTCTACCCACTATATAGGAATGATAGAGAGCAGGAAAAAATTTCCCTCTCCGGAAATGCTAGAAAGGATCGCCTTTGCCCTGGAAGTAGATGCCCCTGAGCTTTTTTCAACTAAAACCTTCCCTTCTGTTACAAGTGGAACAATGGCTAAATTTCAGGATCGTGTTATAAATGATATCACGCAGATTATTTCCAGTCGTGTCAGGGAACTTGAATATGGTTTATCAGCCATTGATGAAACAATGGATGCAATTAAGAAATAGTGTAATTTTCTAATTATGCAGATCCTCAAAAATCACCTTATTGCCAGGTTCGTTTACAAATGAAAGATCCATGCCAAGACCAATACCGCCGGGGATGTGAATTTTTCCGTCTTTAACCGCCAATGCTCCAGGGGTATGGGCATCGGGGCCCTTATAATGTTTATACTCATGATAACGTCCGGGATTATCAATGACTGAACAGAACAGGAGCATGTTATACGACATATAACCTCCGGACACATGCGGTGTAACAACTTTCCCCGCCGCTTTGGCCATGCGGGCTACTTTAATGCACTGGACAAATCCGCCTGTGTATTGCAGATCCGGTTGTAAGACCTGGGCGGCGTCATTCTCGATGATCCAGGCAAAACGGCGAAGGCTTGTTTCCTGTTCACCAAAGGCAATGGGAATATCCAGAGCATCGGCTATGGTTTTTAGATCCCATAAATCATCAAAAGGTGAAGGTTCCTCATAAAAATATCCATTAACGCTTTCAACGATTCTGCCTATTTCTATTCCTTTTTCTGCGTTGAAGGAACCATTCCCGTCAGAAAGGATGGCCATACTGTCTCCGAAATGTTTTCTGGCCAGACGGAGGAGTCCTTCACTCCGGCCTGCTATGGAATCAGCATTTTTACTCATTCTGCCGCCCAGCTTGAACTTAACGGCTCTTACACCAAGTTCATCTACCCTGCTTTGCAAAATATCTACTTCTTCTTCCGGTGTGGTATAACGGTTGCCGCTGGCTACATAGAGTTCGAGTTCGTCCCGCTTTCTTCCGCCCAATAGTTCTGTAACCGGAACACCTGCTTTACTTGCCAGCATATCAAGGATTGCTGCTTCTACCCACGAAATACAGCACCACCAAGCCAGTCCCTGTATCTTGTAATTCAGATCCGCCACAAAAGCTTCCAGGAAGAAACCTTCCATGTCTCTGGCATCTTTTCCCAAAATATATGGGATGATTTTTTTTCTGAGGAGAATGTGAAGATAGTCAGCCATTGCCGAACATGGAGCTATGCCTTCTTCTCCATTCTTTCCCCTAAGACGCAGAAAATATCCTTCATTGGTTAGAATGAGAGTTGCGGATTTTATAATAACCGGCTTATTCAGCAGCGTTGTATCCAGCACCTTTTCTTCCATGATGCAGTTGAGTTCTTCTGCACTTACAGGTATGTGTGGGCCGTAGTCTTTGTGAATCTGATACATGGTATATCTCCCTGATTTTCTATGATATGATATTATACAATAAAAACATTATATTACACCGGAGGATTATATGATACGAATAGGTCTTAGAGCCCATGATTATGGAACCCTGCCGCCGGAGCAGCTGGCGGATAAAATCGCTTCATATAACGTGGAGTCCATACAGCTTGCCCTGTCCAAGGCCTTTGTTCCCGCTCCCAGCCCCGGTTCGCTTAGTCCGGGATACGCACATCGCATACGAAGAATTTTTGATCAGAGGAATATCGCCATATCAGTTTTGGGCTGTTATATTAATCCCATACATCCCGATCCCGGTGAGCGGGAGAAATCTCTGTGTTACTTTGAAGAAATTCTGCGTTTTGCACGAGACTTTAACTGCGCCATGGTAGGAACAGAAACCGGTTCTCTGAATGCCAACTGTTCTTTTCATCCCGATACCGGGAAAGAAGAAACCTTTAACATGTTCTGCGCTTCGTTGGAACGTCTTCTTAACTGTGCGGATAAATGCGGTTCCATCGTTGCCATTGAACCTGTTGCCTATCAGCATACTATTTCCAGCGTCGAGAAAATGGACAGGCTCCTTCGTCTTTTCCCCACTCCTGCTCTCCGGGTAATATGGGACCCGGTGAATCTTCTTCCCATAGAGGGTCTTAAGGAGAGCCAGGAATCCTTCTTTACCCATGCTCTGGATACATGGGGTGATAAAATTACAGCGGTTCATGCCAAGGATTTCCGCATGGAAGGGGGGCGAAAAAAAGGAGACCTTCCTGCCGGTACAGGCGAACTGGACTGGCCTGTGCTGTTAAAGCTTCTTCAGGAGAGAAAGGGCGGTGTGGACATACTTCTGGAAAATACAAAGCCTGCCACTGCTCATTCAACAATTGCTTTTCTCAGAGAAACTGCTGAAAAAGCAATAGCTATATAAAATTCTTTATATCTTTTTCTTCATCCTGGAATTCGCACACACGACCAATGGCGTGTGATGCGACTGATGTGATCATCACATCAAGAAAGGTTCCAATGGCGATAAGGTAGAAAGCCATAGGTTTCAGTGTAAGATAGCCTGCTTCAATTCCCTGGCCGTAGCCCAGACATAGCACAGCCAGAGCTGTATATGCTCCACTGCCCGGATGGGATGAAAGAAGGAATGATAAAACCAGCGCACTGAAGCCGATTCCAATTATGCCGGCGGGAGTGATATCCATCCGGAAATTGGTATTTATTATTGCGATTAACGAAACCGCCGCCACCATGGCGCTTCCTGCCCTTCCAAAAAAGGCAAAGATCGTTACTGTAACCGTATTAGCCCGCCGCCGGGTTCCCAGGTTTTCCTTCATACTGCGGAAGATTATCGGCAGCGTAAAATTCATGTCGCCGGAGAAAAACCCTGCCAAAGCCTGACCGATCGATCCGTACAACACACGCCAGGGATTTGTCTTTGGCTTAATTAAATATAAAAACAGCGGTAATATAACACAACCCAGAAGAACACTTAAAATACCAAGAAGGAGAACCAGATTCATAAATATTTCTGATTTCATGATGCCATTAAAACGCACAGCCCAATATGCACTGATGGCTATCATCAGAAGTCCCAATACTTCAGAGAAAATCCTGGTAATATGGTAGAAAATCCTGGAAAGAGAATCCAATAGTGATATTACCGGTTTTGTATAATTACGGTCGTAGGAAAGCCCCACACCTAAAAAGAACGCAAAGATACATGCAGGTAAAAGGTAAACCCCGTCGCTCATGATTGCGGCAAACATATTTGAAGGAAATAGTTTCATTATATTATCAGCTGTATTCAGGGAGATTGCTTCCGCCTGTTCAAAGTCAATGGGGATGCGGCCGGGAGGGAAAATCCTTACTGCTGCAATGCCTACAGTAATGACAAAAGCGGAGCAGATGACCATTACCGGAAGAGTTTTTAATATCAATCCCCAGAATTTATTGTCCTGCCGCAGCTCATAAACTGCAATGGTCAGAGAAAAAACCAGCATGGGAACAAGTACATAGCGGCCGATTTGAATAAACAGCCCGCTCAGCCAGGCCATGTTATCCAATAACGCCTGATTATCGGAAGGAATAATAAACCCGATGCAAATTCCCAAAATGGAGCCAATAAGTAATTTAAGCCATAATTTCATTTCTTCATCCTATATCATTGGTTCGGTGGATTTCAAGTGCTGTACAGTTGTATTGTGTAAATGGGGCACAAATAAACTTATACCAGCAGCCTTGAACTCATCCTGTATGTGCTGATAAAGCAGAGAATAAATAAGTGAAACCCTGTTAATCTCTTTTGTGTAAACATTAATTTCATAACTAGCACAAAAATCGTCCAGAGACTTTTGGTATACAAAGGGCTTGGGATTTTCTTCTATGTGCGGTGTTTTTAAGGCTGCCTTTACAAGAATGTCGTAGACATCACGCCATGGGACATCGTAACCCATTGTAACATTTAAATGGAGTATCAGCCCGTCATGCTCACCGAAAGTATTATAGTTTGTTACATCCGAATTTAGAACTGTTACATTAGGAATGGTGATGTTTTCATTTTTTGGATTTTTGAGCCTGACTACAAATGGAGTTTTTTCTACTACATAGCCGGTGGTATCTTTAATATTGATTAGGTCACCAACCTTGAACGGTCTCATGTAGGTAATTATAAGACCCGCTACCAGATTCCCGATTGCAGAGCTAGAGCCGATGGAAATAAGAATGCCAAGAAAAACAGAAACGCCCTGGAAAACCCTGGATTCAGAACCTGGCAGGTAAGGAAAGATAATTACCAGTGCGAATGCGTATAATAAAATTTTTAAAAGATGAAATGTTGGCTGTGCCCAGTCAGGATAAAAACCAGGCAGTACCATATTTCCTTTTTCGATTTGTCTTGCAAAAAATCTTAATGCTTTAAGTACATATTTGGTAATTAAAAGTAAAATAATAATAGTTATCAGGTTAGGGATATAGTCAATAAATCCAAAAAGTATGTTTCGAAGTGGATTTATAATATAACCAAATAAGGTTGATGAAAGTCCTTCCGTTGCAGGGTGTAGTCCAAAAATAATCGGCAGTGTAATAAACAACTGCAGTAAGATTATAATATACTTAATTATATTTAAAAAAAACAGAAAAACATTTTCTATTTGCTTAATGGTAAGAATTCTGATTTTCTTGATCGTCAGCGGTTTTATTCTTTTCCCCGCACCTGTTTTTATAACCTTTCCCAATTTTCCGAATAAAAACCATATAAGCCAGATAAACAGAGCCTGTCCCAGAACTACAGCGGCGGAAATACAAATTCTCCAAATCAGATCCGGATGAATATCAACGTTAAGAATATTAACCATTAAACTTTCTGCATTGTTTTCCATTTTTTCCTCTTTTTTAAACGCCGTTTATTAAACGCCGTTTATTAAACGCAGCTTGCTATTGCATTTTTCAGAGCCTCCGGATGAGGATCTATAAGCGCAACAGGAGAAGACTCTTTTTTAAGGAGGGTCAGCTTCTTTGGGATTTCCGGGCTTTGACCTGTGGCAGTTCTAACCAACGCTGCCTCTCTTGCGGGATGCCCTGTAGCCAGAACAATTATATGAGAACAATTTTCTGCTCCGATAAAATCTCTGGCGGCAGCATAAGCCACAGCCGTGTGTGGATCTATAAGCTCGCCGTATTGCTTCCATGCCTGTTCCATTGCCTTTACTGTAGTATTATCATCAACAGAAGCCGGAAATACCATGTTGCGCATAACAGATGGTGCTTCATCGTAAAACGAACTCAGCCTTGCGTAGTTGGATGGAACTCCAACATCGAGAGCCGGTGAATTGGTTGACTTAACTGGACGTGGATTAAATTTCCTGCCCTGAAAATATTCACCAAAAGCATTGTTGGCATTCATTGCCGCAACAAATCCGTTGACAGGCATTCCGGATTTCCAGGCATAAAGACCAGATATAAGGCTGCCAAAGTTCCCTGAAGGAACGCTAAAGAAAAGTCCTCCTGACAGTTTTTTCTTGATTTTAACATAGGCATAAAGGTAATAAAACATCTGCGGCAAAAGCCTGCCAGGGTTAACTGCATTGGCACTGGTGATATTGTAACGCCTGGAAAACGGCCTGTCATTTATTGCCTCATTTACCAGATGCTGACAGACATCAAAATTTCCCTTTACCTGTATTGGTATTATATTGCCTCCGTTTGTTACAAATGTCTTTGGATCCAGTCCCCTTATTGGCCCGGTTGGGTAGAGCATGACAGATATCAGCCCTTTGCGGCCGTGGAAAGCTCTCTCCAGATTTATCCCCCCGTCTCCCCTTACTGTAGAGAGGATCATTGCGTTGGCACCATCATCCAGAAGTTCCTCCAAAACTGCCGCAAGAAAAGCAACACCAAAATCCTTGAAAGATCCGCTGGGGCCATTGTATAGATTCAAAATGGAAATATTTTCGTCAAGCTGTTTTAGTTCCGGCTCGAAATCATAGGCGTTTTTTGCCAGCCTTGAGGCAGATAAGGGACTTAGCCCTCCCTCGAAAAGGGGAGGTACCACAGTTGCCAGGAGTTCGGTGAAACTGATCCCTTCCTCCATGTAGAGAAAAAACTGGCGCAGATCCGCCGCTGAGGTTGGTATGTAAAGCCCTCCGGCCGGAGGCAGGCAGTCAAGAATTGCCTCCCTGAAGGACACCTGAGGTTCATTTGAAATTGTAGATCGAAACCGCATGATTATTTATACTATTAAAGTTACTTAATTTCAAACCCTGTATTTTTGGAGAGGTATAATAATGAGCTGTAAAATCAAGAAAACATCGCCTGTCTTCTTTTTGCTCGGTTTATTTTTTCTTGTGGCCATCCCTATCCAGGCTCAACTGTTCAGGCCTTTTACTTCCATGCAGGTTATAAAAACAGAATATTTTGACATTATTTTCCCAGAGGAATCGGAAAGATCCGCCCGCCTTCTGGCTTCTTATGCCGATCAGGTTTACAAAGAGATGAGTACCCTCCTGGGTATTGAGCTTCCCCGTAGGCTTCCCGTTACCTTTACACCCCATACGGAAAGATTCAACGGATTTTACAGTTCCATGCCAAGTTCCAATATAATGCTTTTTGATACTCCCATGGATTTGGAGTGGACTGTTTTTGCAGATAACCTAAAGGGTCTTTTTATTCATGAACTCGCACATGCCATTTCGCTGAATTCGAGATCACCTTTTTACAGTGTACTCCACCGTATTTTCGGTAACTGGGCAAGCCCTGCTTTTCTTAATGCCCCATTATTTATGGTGGAGGGAGTAACTATCAGCTTTGAAAGCTTTGATGGTTATGGCAGAGCCAACGATCCACGGACAAGGCAGTATCTTAGGCAGGCCATACATGAGGACAGATTTCTTACGCCTTTTCAGGCTTCCGGGGTTTACGATGTTCCCCTGCGGGAGTCTTATTATGATTATGGCGGACTTTTTTCTTTTTGGCTGATTGAGAATTATGGAATGGAAAAGTATGCAGAGCTATGGCAGGCCATGGGTGGAAATTCCAGGTTTTCTTTCTCTGTATACCGCTCGGATTTCTACCGCCTTTTTAGTAATGTATATGAAATTGCTTTTCTTAATGCCTGGGATGCCTTTGAGGATTTTCTTTCCCTTGATAATCTGGAGGAGAATGACAACGAAATCCTTCCCGTAAGATACCGTTATTTTTCAGAAAGAAACAGTTTTCTCCAGGGTCTTAAGGCCAACGGAAACAATCTTTATTTTATCAATATGAGCGAGAGAAGCATCAATTCTTTTGATACACAAACAGGAGAAATTTACAGCTTTAACGCCGGATATACCTACGATCTTGATGTTGCACCAGATGGATCAACCTTACTATTGTCGGGATACGATTATACGGGGGAAATGGCTATTGCAACAGTTTCTGAATACAGCCAGGATTCGGGAAGCAGGACGGGTAGGGGGTTTCAGAGTCTTTATAGTGCTCGTTATTTTCAAAACGGTGTAATAGCCCTTGGATCGGAAATGCATAACAACAGTATTGTTTTTGCAAATTTTAGCGGACACAGGGAAACTCTTTTACAGGGCCACGAAGGGCTCATGTTTTCCGGACCTCAGGTGATAGATGATGAATGGATAGCGTTTATTGCCGCGTATAATGGTGTCAGAGAGCTGTGGCTGTTTAATTATCTTTCCCGGGATCTTTTTCGTGTTGATGTTGATTCTGACGGTGATCACTTTCACGCCAGTGAATACTGGCGCAATGTACGCAGCCTGAGTGTATCTGGAGGGAGGCTCTTTTTCAGTCATAACAGTGACGACAGGATGTATAAACTGGGTATGATTGATCTTGATGCAATGCAGGTGGTTTTTAGCAACAGGGATTTTTCCGGTGGTGTTTTTAGTTCTATTTCCATTGGTACAGAAATTTATTACCTTGGTTCTTTTTTTGGCAGGGACAGCTTGTTAAAATTTCCCGAAACAACTGCTTCATTGTCAGGATTTCAAACAGGAATTAATCTTGTAAGTATATATATAGATGATTACCGAACCGATGAGGAGATGTTATACACTGGATCATCGGAGAGGTATAATGCTTTGCGTTATATGAATCCTCTGCAATTTTGGCTTCCCCTTCCGTTGATTAGAACATCCGGCGACAATTTTCTTGACTTTTTTGATGGTGCCGGTATTATCTCTCTTATGTCTGATCCTACCGGCAGACATTTTATCACGATGGAAGCTTATGCAGATATTGAATACCAAATGGCTATGATAAACCAGTTATCCTGGCAAAACACACTAATGGGCTTTCCCCTGACATTGAATTTTTTTGATCGAGTTGTAGAAGGAAACAATATTTATCGAACCACCGGCGGCGGTATCAGCGGTAGTTTAGTCTGGTCAAGCGGAAAATGGTGGTATGGAATTTCTGCCGGAGGGACTTTTGTAAGAAATGCTCTTCAGGGGTCTACAGGAAGTGCTTATGGCTGGGAAGAATCAAGTAATTTATTCTATGTAACTTCTGGTTTCTCATTGTCCAGTTCACAGTTTAGTTTTCAATTCAGCGGTATGAGCAAAGTAAATGATTTTGTACCCCGCCTGGATGGTGTAGTCAGGACGAGGATCAATACAAGGTTTCCAATGGGGTTCACCCTTTTTGGGGCTTATGATAACAGCGGAATGAATCTGCGTGGTGTCTCTGGAATTTATGGAAGTACTTTAATGAGTCAGTTTGCACTGACAGAATATAGTGCTCCTTCCGGTATTATACTAAACTGGACTGCTGGTGCAGAAGCGTCTCTGGGTTTGTTTTCTTTTGAAATTCAGGGAAATATTTCTCATGCTTATTTTAACCGATTTTATGGCTCATTAGCACTGAGGAATCAAATATATGACAGCGATAATCATCCTGGTGCAGAAGGGCTAAGTATGAATAATTTTCATCTGATTCAATCACTAATGCTAAAGCTTGGGATGGAGATTACTTTCTTGCCGTTCATAAAACAACCATTAAAAGTTGCACCGTATTTTCATACAGCATGGAAGTTTTCCAATAGCATTACCGGAGAAGGATTACCTTTCTATATGGGAATTGGTATTGATTTACAGTTATAAGACTAATATATCCTATTCCAGTATCTTCAATAAACAATATAGCGCTTCACGGTAGCCTTCAAAACCTTTACCGGCTATTGTTTTTTTACAAGCTTCACTGGTATAAGAAATTCTCCGATATTCTTCACGTTTTGATATGTCGGAAAGATGAACTTCCACTGCTGGAATGGCTACAGCTTTTAAGGCATCAGAAATGGCAATGCTGGTGTGTGTGTATGCGGCAGGGTTGATAACTATCCCGTCATAATTTCCTAAAGCATTTTGTATTTCATCTATGATGGAACCTTCTGAATTTGACTGGAAGCAGTGAACTCTTAGTCCAGCTTCCGAGGCAGCTTTGTCGATAAACGCTAAAAGATCGTTGTAGTTTTGGGAGCCGTAAATTTCTGGTTCTCTTATTCCCAGCATGTTTATATTGGGGCCGTTAATGACAAGTATTTTTTTCATTTAATTTTCTCCATAAGCTTTTTGTATATATCAGCTGCTGTCTCATTAACCCCTCGGACTTGTACTGTGTGTTCGCTCCACTGTGAGTAAATTGGAAGGCGTTCTGCTGCCAGCGCCGCAATGCTGTTTTTTTGAGAAAGCGGCCTGTTTGACAAGTCCAGCTGATCTATATCCCTGTCTAAATAAACTACAATTCCGTTCTGCATGATTATACGCTTGTTCCTAGGCTGTGTGACTGCACCTCCGCCTGTTGCAATTACAAGACCGTTTTCCTTGCACAGCTTCTGGAGTGCTTCAGTTTCCAGTATGCGTAATACGTTTTCACCGTCCTCGGTTAGAATTGAGGTTACAGCTTTACCTGCTTTTTCTTCTATCAATGTATCAGTGTCGGCAAACTTACGTTCCATTATTTCGGCGAGAACTTTACCTATGCTAGTTTTACCGCAGCCTGGCATACCTATTAACACAATGTTGCTGGTAAGCAGTTTAATTTTTTCTACAATAGCTTCAATGACATCATCTGATATAGAGCTGTTAGTGAATATTTCAGCCGATCTTTTTGCCTGAGCAACGAGCATGTCAAGTCCATTTAAAGTTAAAATTCCCTGTTCTTCTGCCTGTAACATCAGTTCTGTGCGGGAAGGATTGTATATCAAGTCAACAACAGCCTGACATTGATGAAATATTTTCAAGTGAGGTATGGGCGAGAGACCGTTGCCTGGGTATTGGCCTACAGGAGTAGTATTTATAATCAGAGCTGCGTCATTGTGTTCTTCAATATTGTCATAGTTAACAGGGCCTCTGCGAGACACTACAATTACATCCTTGGCACCCATGTCGCCTAAAACTGACTGTACTGTGAGAGATGAGCCTCCGCTTCCAAGTATAAGAGTTTTTCCTCCAGCTGGACTCATGTTAGTTTTTTTAAGTAAGTGCATAAAACCGTAATAATCGGTATTATCGCCGTATAATGAACCATCTGAATTGCGAATGATGGTGTTTACACTGCCCACAGTGCGGGCGGTGTCAGAGAGATTTTTGCAGAAAGGAATGACGGATTTTTTATATGGAATGGTAACATTCAGGCCGTTAAATTCTCCGTGCTGAAAAAATTTTTCAAGCTCATCAGGCTTTTTCTCATATATGAAGTAATCATAATTTCCAAGTTCTGCATGAATTTGAGGAGAAAAACTGTGAGGGAGACTTTCGCCTAGCAGTCCGAAACACATTAAATCATCTCCGGTGAGGATATTATACGCTCTTGTTCCGCTCTGCTTAGTTCAAAGATAAGGGAGTAGAGGGCTGTGATGTAAGATTCTCTCCCTTCTTTTACCTTTGCAGAAATATCCAGTAATTTTTGCTTTTCTCTGGCAGAGTCAAATACTGGTAGATTGTTTTCTATCTTGTATATAGCCACTTCTGCGGATATGTCCATCCGTTTTTCAAAAAGATACACAATAGCGTCATCAATCTCGTCGATTGTTTTTCGTAATTCCTGTAAATTCATTAAAATATCCTGGTAAGTGCTTCAAGCAGTGCGTCGTATAACGCTATGGCTGCGGCGGCCTCAATACATGGAACAGCCCGAGGAACGATGCATGGATCGTGACGGCCTGTAACAGAAAGTTTTACATTCTTTCGTTCTGATAAGCTGACGCTGTCCTGTTCAAGTGAAATAGACGGAGCTGGCTTAAATGCAACACGGAACAATATGGGCATTCCTGAAGTGATACCGCCAAGAATGCCGCCGTGTTTGTTACTGCTTGTTTGTATAGTATTACCATTTATTACAAAGGCATCGTTGTTTTCAGAGCCTTTTATTTCCGCAGCACCAAAGCCGTTGCCGAACTCAATTCCTTTAACAGCAGGTATCCCAAAAATTATATTTGCTAGCCGGTTTTCCATGCCCTCAAAAATTGGCTCTCCTATTCCGGCAGGTACACCTAACGCAGTACATTCAATAATTCCGCCGACGGAGTCGCCTTCCTGTCTAGCCTCCTCAATGGCCATAAGCATTCTTTCACCTGCATCCCTTTCCAGAACCGGAAAATCTGCATTAGCCAGAATACGTAAATCACCGCTGTCAACATGAACCGGGTCAAAAGGCCGGTCGGCGATCGTTCCTATTTGGGCAATGTGTGCTGCAATGCTGATGCCTTCACGTCTGAGCAGTTGAAGACATATGCCACCGGCAATACATAGTGGGGCAGTCAAACGCCCAGAAAATGCACCGCCGCCGCGAATGTCATGGGCTTTCCCGTATTTTACCCAGCCTGTGTAGTCTGCGTGTGAAGGTCTTGGAACATCCTTTAAATTGTCATAATCAGATGAACGTGTGTCTGTATTGCGAATAACGACTGTCAACGGCGCTCCGCAGGTAATACCGTCAACCAGTCCCGAAACGATTTCTGGCGTGTCTTCTTCTTGGCGCTGAGAGCTATGTGCCCCCCCAGGTTTTCGTCTTTGTAAAAATGTCTGAAGTTCATCAAAATCGATCGCAAATCCCGCGGGAAGGCCGTCAATGCTCACTCCGATTGCAGGTGAATGGGATTGTCCAAAGATCGATACCTTAATTATTTTTCCGTAGGTAGATGACATATATACCTCCTATATAATTTCAAATTCACCGCCCAGCGAGCGGAAATCATCAAAAAAACCAGGATAAGATTTCCGTACAGCTTCCGCCCCCTGGATTATAACAGGATCAGCACATACGGCAGATAGGATTGCGGCTGTCATAACAATGCGGTGATCCCCAAAGGATTCTGTTACCCCTCCTGTGAGTGTTTTCTTTCCGATAATGATCAAACCGTCTTCAGTTTCAGTAATATCCGCTCCCAGTGCCGACAATAACATTGTAACAGTATGCAGACGATCGCTCTCTTTGATCCTCAGACGTCCTGCATTGCGAATAATTGTTTTACCTTCTGCAGTGGAAGCGACAACGGCAAGAGCAGGTACAAGGTCGGGTATATCGGCGGCGTCGATTTCAATTCCCCGTAATACGCCAGTGGTTACTGTAACTGTGTCAATGTCATATTTTACATGAGCACCAAAATTTGCTAATAGCTCTACTATTGCCCTGTCTCCCTGTTTTGAGTTTATATCAAGGCCTGTGCAGGTAACTTCATTCTCTATAGCACCTGCTGAAAGGCAGAATGCTGCATTTGACCAGTCTCCTCCGGCTTTGACATTACCTGGAGAATGAAAATGTTGTCCTCCTGGTATGCGGAAAGTCTGTGTGTCTTCTTCGTATATTGAAATGCCAAACAAACGAAGTGTATCCAGAGTCATGTTTACATAAGGACGTGATTCCAGTGCATCAGTTAAAGAGATGACACTTTCGCCCGAGAGCAAGGGCAGTGCAATCAACAGTCCGCTGACAAATTGAGACGAAATATTTCCCGGCAAGGTATAAGTACCACTTTTTAGTTGTCCTTTGCATGTTAATGGAGAAATACCGGAAGATGAAAGTATACAGCCACGGGAAGTCATCTGCTCCCCAAGAGCGCCCAGTGGACGTTCAGGGAGTCTCCCTCTCATGTCAAATGCTACTGACAGACCCAGTGCTCCGCATAAAGGTAGAAGAAAGCGGAGAGTTGCACCGCTTTCACCACAGTCAAGATTCAATGTGGAGTGGGGTCTGACCACTCTAGAGTGGTCAGATGGTTGTAAGTTGTTGGGAATTTTTAAAGGCGTTACGTGAAAGTTGCTGCCATTGTGTTTTATAATTGCACCCAGTGATTCCAGACAGCGGACTGTGGCTTCTATGTCTTCTGAAAGGTCAGGGCATTCAATAAATGTTTCTCTGTCTGATAATGCGGCACAGATAAGTAGTCTGTGTGCTTCTGACTTGGAGGGTATGGCTTTTACAGTACCGCCCTGTATGGGTTTGTTAATTCTGATAGTCATTGCTGCCCGTCCAGCCCCAGCCGTATCACTGTATTAACCTCCCTGACAGGGATTTCCTTCATTATGCACTTACCGACTTCTGTTGGAAAAATCATTGTCAGAGATTCTCCGTCTCGTTTCTTGTCGGATAGGCAGGCTTGAGCCAGCTCTTCTGATGTGTATGTTGTGTTTACAGGCAGGTTGTATATTGTAAGCATATTTAGGAGATCATTAAGGCAGTCTTCTTTGCATAAACCCATATGAACAGCGGCTCGTGTTATTGTTACCATACCTACAGCAACTGCATGGCCATGTGGAGTTTTGTATCCGCTTAATAGTTCTATGGCATGTCCGATTGTATGTCCAAAATTTAGAAGTTTTCTTTCACCGGTTTCAAGTTCATCCTCACTGACAATGCCAATTTTTATTTCTACATTCCTGGCAATCGCTGTTTCAAGTTGTGTCTGAATTGGTGTTTTATATGAGTAAAACAAATCCCTGTCAGCTATTATTGCGTGCTTGATCATTTCCGCGCAGCCATCACTGAAAACATCCGGAGATAGGGTGGAGAGGGTTGCTGTATCACATAACACAAGACTAGGCTGGTAAAAGGAGCCGATAAGATTTTTTCCAGCTGGCAGATTAATTCCGGTTTTTCCGCCTACGGATGAATCCACCGCCGCAAGCAGGGTAGTGGGGATCTGCACAAAGCGGATTCCTCTCATATAACAGGCGGCGGCAAACCCTGCTAAATCTCCTGTAACTCCTCCTCCTAAAGCGACAACGATATCTGAGCGGCTTAACTTATTCTCCGCCAGGAAGTTAAGGATGGACATTAAAGTCTCAGCATTTTTGGAACATTCACCATGGGGAGAAACGTATTGTGAGACACGATAATTTTCAAGAGAGAGGCTGTCAACCAGAGGTTTTGCATATAACGGAGCAACATTGTCATCAGAAATAATTGCTGCCGCCTGCCCGCCTAGTGTTTTTCGTATCAAAGCCCCCGCTTCATTTAAAAGCCCAGCGCTTATCAGAATGTCGTATGATTTTGAAACGTTAACTGTTATTTTTCTCATTGGCTCTTGTCCTATCCATCCAGAGCTTGTTTCAGCCGGCTTCCTTCTTCCAGTAATTCTTTAAGTTTTTCCTGATTCTTGTCCTCAAGCGCATCCCTATAGTATGTAAGTAAAGCGATAAAATAATTCAGTTCCCTGACAAGAAAATCACTGTTATCTATACATAGCTCCGACCACATGTCTGCATTTAGGCGGGCCACTCTGGTGAGATCCTTGTAACTTCCGGCGGAAAAACCCTTATGTTCCCTGGCAGTGGGACTCTTGATATAAGCATTGGACACAATGTGGGCCATTTGGGAACTGAAGGCGATCATTTCATCATGCTTTTCCGCCGTTGTTACAGTAAGGCGGCCAAAACCAACCGGCTTTAATATTTCTTCAATGCGCCCCAAAAGAGCCGGGTTATCATAGACCGGCGGCACTAAAATCATTGAAGCACCGCGAAAAAGATTTGCTCTACTGTTCTTGAAGCCTGCGTTGTGGCTCCCCGCCATGGGATGTCCGCCCACAAATGTAAAGCCGTATTTTCCGGCGATCTGGAAACAACGTTTGCAAACATTCCGCTTAACACCACAGCAGTCAAACACGATTGTGTTTTTAGCGATCAGCGGAGCAGTTTTTTCCAGATATGCAACAGCATCCCCTGGATTTATCGCCAAAAAAATCGTGTCACATTGACCTATGGTTCTGTCGTCAAGTGTGTCAGACGCCGCACCGGAAAGCCGTGCAATA